>Ga0325400_1003266_pt1 | contig 14586 bp, 6 predicted proteins | sample PopdelMetagenome_2_FD_205662 | JGI IMG/M metagenome (GOLD analysis project Ga0325400, IMG submission 205662) | Populus deltoides microbial communities from Bellville, Georgia, United States - Xylem-PdKOR-R1 | ecosystem: Host-associated > Plants > Phyllosphere > Stem > Wood/Secondary xylem... | reverse complement strand
CTGTGGCAGGCATGAATTCCTTTGTTGCAGATCAACAATTCTCTGTGGAGTTATACACTCTATGCTGCCGATTATTATACACGATGATGTTTAGCTGAATCTCTGAAGAACCTGATTACTATGTTTGTAAAAGTTGCAGATAGATTTGTTATCATCAGGCCAGACTCGACATCCATATATACTCGTAAAAAAGAAGTAAAAATGACAGTATTCGCATATCCTCCTTTGATAGTTAGTGTTTTGTTTTTTCTCTTCTTCCTGACACCTAAACACATGCTAAAACAACCAATTGTAGACAGTGCTTTGGTTCAGAATGTGTCTCTATGCTACGTTATAGTTGTCTCTGCTCGATCATGCAATCCGCATATATTATCCTTTTTGGTATTGTTTTATCTCGAGTTAATTGTTACATGTAATCATGTTGATAATTTTTGTAATCCAGTGAGTCGGAACGGTGCATTGCTCTACTTCAAGAATCTGAGCGTGTTCTTCTTCGCTGTTTGGAGATGGTGGGTGTTGATTTATCAGTCAGAAAAGGTTATTCTTCGAGGGGAGTTCAAGAGGGGGTAAAATGTGCTTGTTCCTTGCAATTTTTAAGCACAGCTATCATTGTTCTGATATATGCAGTTTCATTTCAAATTTAAAATGTAGATTCATGCAGCCCTAACAAGAGCAATTTGCTTTCCAATTGATGTTCAGGTTCAGGGAGATAGATGAAGCTCTGAGACCTGGTGTGTGTATATGCTTTCTCCTTTTATTTATTTTAATATTCTTTTAAGGTTAAGAAATATATATTTAGCCTGCAACTTAGCTTGAGGTAAGAGATTATTTTGTTTTTAAAAAAAAAAATTATATTTTTTTAGTTTTATCTTTCAGTATTTAATTTATTTGAATATTAAATTCTTTTAGTTTTTATATATGTTTTATTAATTTTAAAAATAATATAATTTATCTCAGATCTTTTTATTTATCATTCATTATTATTTTTTTAATTTTATTATTTATTATCTCGACATAATGGATTTAGTTAAGTTAATTATTTGAATTTTAAATTTTTTTTATTTAAAAATATTAATCTGTCATTGTACTATGTTTGCTTGCACTATTTTTTTAATTAATTTTTTTATTTTAATTTTTTAATATTTAATTGATTTGAGTTGAGTTTTTAATTTGTTTCCATTTGTATTTTATACTCAGATAAAGAATTTCACGTATTAAATATAGTTAACTTTAATTGATTAATGTGTTAATATTTTAATATTTATTTTTTTAAAAAAATATTATTTAATATACTATCATTTTAATATTTAAAAAAAAATCATTCATTATAGTTTGATCACCACGCCTATTGGATGAGTAGCGTGTCGTTTGTTAAGACTTAAGAGGGCTTTAATGTTATTTCTCAAAGAGGGTGCATTATGCTTTGATGATATTTCTACTGCCGACATGAATTGAATACGTGGTAATTTTAAAAAATATCTTTTTGAAAATATATTAAAGTAATTCAAAAAATCTTAAAAAATATATATTTAAAAAAAAAACACAAAAATAAAAACAAAATCAACACACGCTAGACTTTTTAAAATAAAGTTTGGGTAGACAAATTTAAAATCAGCACCACTTGATCATTTAACAAATTGTCAAGTCCATCAAATCAGCACACATCAGCGGCTCGGAAAGGCCCAATACAACTATCAGACTGTTTCTTTGCTATAAATAAAACTTTTGTAAACATATCCATACCAACTTACCAAGGACAAGAAATCAGCGATGTACGACAACAGGAGAAGAAGTGACATCATCCATGATGCTTTCACTCTAAATCCTCTACCATATCCAGTTCTCTTCATCTTTGCAGTGATATCATTCTTTTTCTGGATATCTTGGTACTTGCACCATGAAGACATTGTGGAGACTGCTGAGAAAGAAGGGAGTTGGCTCATCGTGGTTGTACCATTAGTGCTAATAGCCATAGTCCGTTGGTTCATGACACCGTGGGACAGGAGCCGGAGAGCACACCAGCAGCCATCAGAAGGGAGCTCTCCATGGGGTGTGGCTGCTTTCATTGTATTGCTTCTTGTTTTGGTGCGGTTTCAATCTACCTTTCTTGACAGCTGGCTTTTTTGATGCTGTACTAGTTAGTATAGATTGAATAATAGTTTTGTTCCATCGCTTTGGTAACTTGGTTTATGTTTGAAAGACAGTTTAGAGTTTGAGTAATATATGTAACCGTTATGTGTGTATGTGTTTGTGTTTATATGTATATATATGTGTGCGCGCATTAAGATATGTGATTGTGGTTTGAGTATTCATGTCTTGTTGGATTTTTCTTTGGTGGTTCAGATGTTATTAATGAACTTGTCTTTTCTTCAGTAGCTTATTTGTGCTATGTCAAATTTGTATACGCTCTTTATTTAGCTGAAGTTAGAATCTTGATTAACTCAGCCTACAGAATATTTCTGTTTGGATGCTGAGAAAATGGAGTTTCAGTTTGCTGGGGAAGTAAGTGATAGAACTGTACTTGTCCTGGCTCAAAAGGTAAACTTCACTTGAAAATTGAAATGAGTTTCCTTTTCTCGCATAAACTCTCCTAGTACCTCAGCAGAAACCTTGAAGATAAGAGTTATGTTTTCTCGGTTTATTTTAATGCGGATGTTAACTTTGCTTGATTGATTAAGACTAGTAGTAACTTACAAAAGACAAGTTATCTCTCAAGACACTCACCTGAATCTAAAGTCAAGTGGGCATCAGTCAAATTTGTCTTGTTCTCAGAAATCATCACCTCATAGAACAAATAATAAAGTACTCTGCCAAGCAAGGAGGCAATATCAATGTAATTCTAGGTTCACTGAATATTCACGAGTTCCAGAAGTTACGAACTCTATGAGGGATCCAATCCATTTGCAGATGTCACTGTCTATACCCAAATGGCTAGCTAAAAGCAACACTTGTTTAATAGCTCTCACTATTTAACTATAATGCAGTAATAGTGTGATTACAACAGGCCGACTTCATGTATCAACTCAGTAGTATCAATCCCCCCCATTTTATTCAAAGATCAACTAGCAGAAGGTGATAGACAATTCACAAAGGAGTTCTGGGACATGTTAAGATATCAAAACAGGGGTAGGATTGGTTTAAAACACATTTATACCCCAGTTATCTCTCAATAAATTATTAAAGTATAAACAAAAAAAGCAAGTTTGATCGATGAAGAAGCACACACCATATTTATATTCTTGTAAATTTTGTTAGTTGTGATTGGGTGGTGGAAGAACAGTTCTTCATTTGTGACAAACATCAATTGTTTATTTAATCATCCAATCCTACAACTGCCTTCTTGGTCCGATGTTAATCAAGCCTTTTGCAAGAAAAAATCATCAAACATGCTTGTGGGGTCTAGCTCTGCAGTGACAGTTTCTTGGCCTTATCAGTTTTGATTGAATGGCCATAAGTTCTTCATTTGTGACAAACATCAATTGTTTATTTAATCATCCAATCCTACAACTGCCTTCTTGGTCCGATGTTAATCAAGCCTTTTGCAAGAAAAAATCATCAAACATGCTTGTGGGGTCTAGCTCTGCAGTGACAGTTTCTTGGCCTTATCAGTTTTGATTGAATGGCCATAAGGCGTCTTCTCTTATCCTAAGCCTGAAGGCTAGTGCTATGAAAGGACTTTGATTCATTCAACCCCCTTTCATATGGGAACACACGTAAAGCATAATTGAATATAATGATTGGTGTTTGTCTGCGATTCTTCATATTCAAATCTTACATATTTACCCTTTCCCATGCTACAGATGTCATCTTGGCCTCGCCGACATGGACTTGTTTTCGTGTGTTTGTCCATACCAAATGTTGCAATGAACGGTCGTGGGCATGGCAGAGAAGTGAAGTGTTGAGCATGCCGGTGATTCAGTTGCTGCCGCGCCCTTTTTAAACCAGAGGAACAAACAGTAATCCTGACCAGACTGTTGATTTTGATCGAGTTGGACTTCAGAGATGCATTGAACATTTTGCTCACAACAGTAAGCAAAAACCGTATAATACAAGGCTTGTTGCCAAAAAAGCAAAGACAGGATTGCTTGACAAAGAAACTCAAAAGATTCGATGATTATAAGCTAAGATATGCACATCCGTATATCTTTAACGTTGTAATTAACAAACATTAAGCAGAGTTTGTCCTTATCTTTTCGCTGATTTATACTAATAAAACAAATTAATCTGACCCCTGAAGAGGTCCAAACCACTTGGAATGAAATGTAGATCGATAAGAGAGCAACATTAAAAGCACCACCACAAAAATGGCAATACCCCAAGGAAAGGAGCCTGAGGAACGTGGATCTGAATCATGCTGTGAACTTCTGAGCCGATAGTAGAGCAACCAATTAGTAGAATATGAAGCCATGAATAAAATCAGGAGGATAGGCAGCAAGACAAGGAATATTTGGAGGTTGATTGCAGAGTGGTGCAACTGAGCCTTATAGCCCGTGTAATGGGAGAGCCATAACAGGGAAATGACAATGCCAAAAATAGCTAGCAATGGGAGAGGTGGCGAAGACACTGAGCCCATGGTCTGGCCTGTCCACCCTTGTTTCCACTCAGGACCCCTTCTCTTAGGATAGAACCACTCCATCTCTTCTTGATTTTTTTTCTCTCTCTCTCTCTCTCTTATCTCTAAATTCAAGCAATTCAGTAAAGAATCTTGTTGATGCAAGGGGGTGACGGGCTTCGTTTGCTTTAATATCAAAGTTGGCTATGGAATTTTGTGCTTTGAGTGTAGAATCCTCAAAGAACTTCTTCTTTGGTCCTGCGCACTCAAGTGTTTGATAAAAAAGGTTTTGAACCGCCTTGGAGAAGAAAATGTGATTGCTATTTCTACACGGAAGAAAGGGCCAATGGGCCTGTCTAGAAACTTCAGACCACCATTCTGGGCTAGGTCGAAATTCGAAGATGTTGTAGGCGACAGTCAAGCACAACATGAAGGGCATCACCTCAATTACCTTGACCAAGAACATCAAATATATAATAACCACATTAAAATCCCTTTTTCATTGAGGAGATTGTGTAGTTATAAAAAAATGAAAGCGAAAAGGATACTCCAGGGTTAACAGCCATGGATAACAGAGCCCAGTGGCAACAACAGAAAAGGAGGATCCCAAGCATAGGAGAAGTTGACAGAAGCTGATGCCTCCAGGGAACTGCCATTGATGAGCAGGCAGGTATCACCTTGCTTCGAAAGGATTGATGGGTCAATATTTTCCACTGTTTGAAACCCCATGCAAGACAACTGTATTTGGCTTTGAGCACATTGGCAGTTGTTTACCACAGTCACGTTCCATTCTGCCTGACCACTTATTTCTCTCTCACTTCGGACTGTCCCAATGGTGATGTTGTTCAATGAGCAATCACATGATCCTGTATTTTCATTACAGCAACATTGGAACCCAAAAATAAGATGTTTTCTTCAAACCACCTCACAAGTGAAGAGCAATGCCAATTTGTAAGACAGTTTCAAGAAAAACAAGCCCCCCAACTAAACTCATGTAATCACAATCTATATGGACCCAACTGATTTAATCAATCAACAAGTGAGATGGGTTTTGAGATTCTTCTGTGGGATTAGAATTTTTGTTGTTTTAAAATTCAAAGACAAGTGACTTGGTCCTTCTATTTCTTTTAAGATAATATTAATCAAACGATATCTTGTTATCTATGTTTACTAAATTATAAAGTGAGATCACATATAAATTATTTACATCCACAATAAATCTAATTGGTCTTGGACATGCTTAGAATCCAATCATTGAAGCATATTCACCTTTGATCTCGAGGAAAAATGTTCATGATTGATTTTCATAGTTTCAGATTGTTATATCTACTCTACAAAAGGTAGCAATTACCGATACCAAAAAGGGAAAAAAAAACTTATATTTAAATTCTATCACTTGACCAAAAATAAAAAATAAAAAATAAAAAACTATAGCGAGAGAGAGGACATCGCCCTTTTCCAAGAAATCATGAAATCAGCTCATAGATTTACCGAAGAACAGCATGTGTTTATAACACAGCCGAATTCTATTCCTTTAAAAAAAAATTGATAATAAAAAGAGAGAAATAGGAAAAGATAGATTATGGAGACAAAAAAGATAGCTTTCTTACCTCTGGTAAGTAGGCATAAAACAAGAGTCGCAGCAAAAGCTTTGATGAGACCTGCCATGGGCTTTGTAATCTCCTCTTCTCGATTCCTGGTTTGTGTTCTGGAGGGGAAGGAACCTCTTCTCCCTGACGACTTTGCTAGATAGACAGTGCATGCTCAGCTACTTTTTTATTCTAAAAGTAACCAGCCAGGATAATTATGCTATGACCATAAGAGCTGATGTTGAATATGCTTACTCCTCCATTGGTCCCGCCTTCCAAGATAGTCACAACACCAATAAAGGCTGATGTTGATTTTTCTTTCTCAACTACATTTTTCTTATAAAATTATCAGTGCTCGCCCTTTTTTATATATTTTTTCCCTCGTTAGTCTATAATTCATAGATGGTTTTAAACAAAGAAGACGTTTTTATATTTATTTTTTCCACATCAGTACCCCGTCGTGATTTTAAAGATTTTCTCCAGCCCTACAGTTTGCTTTTCAATTTCTTCTTCTTCCAAGGTCTTACTACATTTATGTTCGAGCAGCTTGAAAACACTTTAATTAATTTCATGGCTTTAAAGTTAATAATTATATAAATTTTTAGTAGCTCTAAAATTTATAAAATTCAAACTAAAAAATAAATTTAAAATTTCACCTCATCCAGTAAAATTCATTTCAGCAGTTTTTGATATACAGGTGATGTTCAGTCAGGGCATATGTTCTAGGTAATGAACACGTGTTCCGAACATGCTGACTGGTTAAATACCTGCTGTCTTCGAGCATATCTGTCATTTTTATACCCGCTGAGTCGAAGACAGACACATATGGCAAATGCTGGTCGGCATTTGGCATCCGAGTTCCTAGGCCAGCTTTGCACATCAAAAAGAAGTCACGAAAAGATGAAACAATACCGAAAGATAAAGAAGGGGGCTTCATCGAGATCACAAGCATCAACCTGATATATGTTTTATGCCTTTTCAAATGAAAGCTAACGCAAAGGGGCTTGTTTCTTTTTAGGATTGGGAAACAAAATGGATAAATCATCAAAACTCCATTCAATAAGACTAACTCATGGGTTGATTACAGTAAGCTTCAAACTGAAGCAGCTCCTTTTTTGCCCTTTATTTGCTAATGTTTCCAATACCAACTCAACTTCATAGAATTAAGCAGCAACTTTCTTGAATGTCACAGAATTGACAATGGTAGCAAACTCAGGGCCCTGCATCACGGAAAATCGCAGTGTCATTGTAAATACCTACCAAATTCGATGTGATGGAGAGTATACTAGGTGTACTTTAATGACTGCAAGACAGGTTTTTCATTGTGATAATTAAATTTTGAAGCAAATGGTTAATGGCAGAAGTATACCTTCAAGGATGCACCACCAACAAGGAAACCATCAATATCTTCTTGCTTCGCAAGTTCAGCACAATTGCCTCCATTTACAGATCCTGAAAAGGAAATTCAGTTGTAATTAGATTATGAGCAACACAACTGAACAAGATCTACAGAAGCAGGCTATTGTGAGAAGAGCAGAAGAACTGATACATTCAAACCTAAGCAACAGTTTATAAGTGGTGACAAACAGTGAGCCAAACCATTAACATGACTTTATGACAATGGTTCACAACTGAATATTGGCATGGATTAGCCTCCAATTAGAACCAACATAGCCAATCCAACCCTGCAGGTTATGATACTGCCCCCTTCTGCCATAGTCTAGTAGGAAAAGGTGAAGAAGAAAAGCTCCTTATACCTATTCATTTGTAAGTTCATACATATTTTCCATAATCTAAGCACGAGAACTGACAGGTAAAATTTCAACATAGACAAGGTGAAGTACCTCCATAGATAATACGTGTTTTTGATGCAACTTCTGCCGAGACATTGTTTTTAAGCCAATCACGGATAGCTACATGCACTTCCTGAGCCTGCACAGGTGTGGCCACTACACCAGTACCAATAGCCCACACAGGTTCGTATGCAATAACAATATTATCCCAGCTGGGCACAGCATCTACAGGTAGGTAATGACACTAATGATGTTAGGACATAGTTGTAACATTTTAATCTAACATCTCATATTTCAAGAGAAAGAAACATCAGCAATAACCTGCAAATGCCTTCAGTTGCTGATAACAAACATCAAAAGTTTTCCCTGCTTCTCTTTCTTCTAGCAGTTCACCAATACAAGCAATTACCTCAAGACCCTGGCTTAAGGCATAAGCTGCCTTCTTTCCTATAAACTGAAGTTAGCAAAATTTCTGTGAGGTTCTACATATATCACATAGCAGCAAAAGGAATTATTATTCCCTTACGACCTCTGGAAAACCAAGTACTTTAAATTTTCACCTGATTGTCTTCGCCAATTACATGCCTACGCTCAGAATGCCCAAGAATAACCCACTTGCAGCCAATATCTTTCAATTGTTCCACGCTGCAAATAAATTAAAGAATCATTTTGAAGTCACCGGGAGAAGAGCAATAGCATAGAAGCCTCATATAGGTTTAAGCTATAGAACAGAATAACCATTGCTTATAATTCCTGCTCCATTCAGTATTAGCACTGTGGTAAGAAACCTCAGGGATGTGAGTGAGCTAAACTTAACTTGCACTTGATGAATGTAGCCTAAAACAATGAATGTATGAATGATAGACTCAAAAAGAATTTCTCTTGGATGAGATGTCCGACCATGCCCAAAAATCATGGAGCAGAGTGCCATTAATCACCCATGCATTTAATTTGTAAAACACAAAGCACTAAAAAGGTTTTTTTTACGATAAAGTTGGTTTCATTGGTATTTTAAACAAATTGAGTACCAGTTGCCACCCCATTCAAACAAAGTGATAATTGGAAGAGGGGGCTAGCAGACCTGATTTCTCCTGTGAAAGCCCCACCTTTACTGACCCAAGAGTTTTGAGCTGCTATCTCAATTCTGTCAGTTAAGGAAGACTTCACCTGATCGATGTAAACAAAGGGAGGTGCTACAACAACATCTGCACAACTCACAGTAAAAATGAAAACCTCAGAACCTTTTAACAGCTAGATTAAATTTTTGCCCTGAAAAAAAAATATAAAAGAACATTATATAGATTCCATGATATAGAGATCCCCTCCCTACCAAGAACAAAGGGGCACACTCACCACCATCAAAACCCCATGTCTAAATAAGTTAGAAAACTACGGTACAACTTGAAATAGGAGTCCATTGACGGTACAAGTTAGTCTAAACAATAATAAGAAATGAATGCCCGACTTGAAAGAAAACAGCAGATAAATTCCTAAAACACAAGAAAAGATTAACTCACCAACATCAGACTCCAGCTTCGTGCTGTTCAAGTCTGAAACAAGCTTGGTAATGGATTCTTTTGTTCCATTCTGAATACAGAAACAAAGACGAAAACTGGATCAGAATAAAAATTAAAAATCTAAGAAGTCATCCAGTACTTATTTATCTCATGGCATAAAAGACACTGGCAGAACAATGTCCAAACTACAAACAAAGGCATAAGAATTTAAACAGTGCCCTTTTTTTCTTTTTTAATATGCAAGGGCATTTCCAGTTTAATTAGTGACCATAAGAATAATTAATGGTGAAAGTTGAGAAAAAAGAGATAAAAACAAGAAATCTGTGAGAAAGTAGAAAAGGAAAGTACTTACACATTTCCAATTTCCTCCAACAAAGAACTGCAAGCATGAGAAATAGGAAAATCAATTAACCAATAATCAAGTGGAAGAATCTATCATGCTAAAAAAAATATGGAAGATTATAAAAAAGAGAAGAGTTTCATAGAGAGAACCAACACTCCTTTTATGCTAAACAGTCAAATTTCCATTATTAATAATTAAAAAAAAAAACTTCGATTTTATTATTCTCAAACAACAATATAGCAAAGACTATACAGTAACCTCACCTACTGCCAACCGAAAAATGAAAAAAGAATAAATAAATAAATAAAGTAAAGGTTATAAATACTATTGATAGTTAATGAAGCGAAATCCAGAGGAGACAGGGGCATTGGGTAAAGAAGCAAGATGTGGAAAAAGAAAAGTTAAAAACGCACCGTTCCAGTGCCAGCCATGGCAACAACGCTTTTTAGAGGTTTTCGGGGAGAACAGAAGCGAAGAAAAGACTGGGAATGAGAGTTGCTGTTGCTGTTGTTGCTGTTTGGACATAAACGGCGAAGACCGGAGAACTCAGGCGCGCAATTCGAAGTGGCAGATTTTGGACCGGAAAGTGAGGTGGAGAGCATTGCCATGGCTGCTAAAGTCAAGCTTTTTGGATTATTTTTTTAAAAAGAAAATCCGTTCTGTAACTGTTCGCTGGGAGTGATAGAGCGGATGGGAGGAGAAAGAGGCAAGCAGGCGGGTTTGAAGCTGTGGTTGTTGTGTTTATGCTTTTTTGTGTTCGTGGGTTTATCGTTTGTTGTGAGGTGTGAGGTGTGAGGTGGATGGTTGTTCGTTGCACGCGACTTTCCAGAGCGTGCGGGTTTTATACCTTTTTTTTTCCTTTCTTCTTGTTATCCTTCTCGATTGTGTTTAACTGTATTTTAAGGTGGTTGAAAGCGCTTGGTTTTTAAAAATTTTATTTTTTATTATTTTTATTATTTTAATATGTTAATATTAAAAATAAATTTTAAAAAAATAAAAAATACATTATTTAATATATTTTAAAATAAAAAAAATATTTTAAAAAGCAATTTTTACTGTTATTTCAAACACTTTTTTTATTGGTGAGACATGTTGGATAAGTTGATTTTTACTATTTTTTTTATTGATGATTGTTTCAAAATATATTGAATTTAATTTAGTAAAGAGATATTATAAATGAGTGGAGCAGCATCATCCCTCAATAATTTCAAATAATTAATAATTATCTTTTATTATGAGTATATTTAGTTTTATTTTAATACATATTTTCATTCTTGACTACTTAATTTAACCCTGTTAAAATAATTAGAGTTTGATTTGAATTTTATCATTACATTAAAGAAAAAAGAGAATTAAAATATGCTATCATTAAGAGTTTTTTTAATATATAAAAAGCATATTTATGATTATAATTGAAGTTGTTTTTTTAAATATAATACTTAAAAATATATTAAAATAATATTTTTTTTTAATTTTTTGAGAGTGCTGTTGACTTCCACGCATCAAACAATTTTAAAAAATAAAAAAAAATAATTTAAATTTAAAAAATTCTGAAAAACATTTGGATAACAATGTTAAACCCAGCAGAATTTGATAAGTAATTGAAGTAGTAATGATTTTATTTATTTTTTAAATGTTTCACGCGCTTGGAGTGCGCGGGGTTAAGGATTCAAGCTAACCATAACAAAAAAAATATCGAAGCTTTTTACATGTGGAGGTGTCCCTGAGAAGACATTTTTGGCCAGGTAAGAAACTTTTAAGAAACGACTACGAGTCGACGGCGTGTCAGTAGTCAATATCATTAGCAGCCATAGCGACGTCGTTTATTACCTTCACCAGTTTTACTCTTCGCCACTGAGCGTCTTTCCTACTGCCACGTGGTTTGACGGAGAAAAGGAAAGGATATGCAATGGATAAAACGCGGTGGGTCTAAATGAGAATCTGTGGTGAAGGCCTCTGGGACCGTACACGGGGATATTTCATCCATGATCATACCACACAAATACACAAACCAGAGGTTTTTTTTTTTTCCTCTTATTAAGCCAGTCTTGAGATTCAATAGATGCACGCAAAAGTTTGAATATGATGGATAGAAAAAAAATAAATAGACATGAAAAACCCTCCAAGATAAATCCAAAAAATTATATTAAAATAAATCCAATAAGAATATTTATTAATTCGAGCTTCATATCTTAAGCTCATCGTACAATATAAGAGCTAAGGCTTAGTAACTTGAGCTTAACTCCCTAAATGACATTGACTCGGGCAAACAAAAAGCTTGAGAGGCTGAGCCCATACTAGGAGCGCACTCCCAACATCTTTATAGGCTCGGGAGCACGCCTCAAACTCAAAACTTCCTATGAATTTTTTCAAAACCCAACATAAGTTTTTCAGTATTTTATATTGGTCCAATACATGTTATTTTGAGTATAATACAACTTAAAATATCATAAAAATTAAACAATACTCTAGCCCCTCTTCTTCATAAAAAAATAAGATTCATGAGTTATGAATACACCATGAATCATTCAAGTCAAATGTTTACAATCTCTTAATTATTCATTGCATATATATTTCTAGAGCTTCTTCCTATAAAATATTATTGTACTTTCTCTCTCTATAAAATGATCGACTTTACCATCGAAAAAATCATACGTCCGTCAAATAAAACCTTTTACAGATACTAACTATCGGTCACCTGGCTTGTCAGATACCACCTGCTATTACCACAACTCTCGGTCACCTAGTTTCCAAGCACCACATGCTATTAAACTAACTTGGTCACCTAATATATCAGACATCACTTGCTATCAATTACCAATTATCTAAATTTTTTATATCAAGTCACCAAATACATTAACTATAAAGAATGAATCAAATTACTTTCAATACATTAATCTTATTTCTAAATATTTTGGATTTTAAAACTTATTAGGATCATTTAATTATGTTATTATCTGGAGACAAAAATGTAGATAATGAGGAAAGAGAGTATTTTCTCACTGAGGTATGAGACAAGATTGTGAGATGATCCTAAAATCGATGTATTTTTGAAGTTGGTTATTGAGTAGGTGACTCACCTAACCTTTAATATTTATTAAATGTTGCTAGCAGAATAGTGAATTCTGGAGACGGTAAAGGGGACCCGGAAACACCAGGCCTTCCCTTGATAGGTTAAAATCGTATGGAGGAGTGACTAGAATTTCAGGTGGCAGCGAGCCTGGGCAGTGGAATCCAAGAAGGTCCTGCCACTTGTTGGAGGTGTCATGTTAGCGGAAAAAAGGGGGAAACCAGCCTATCCTCATTGAAGTTTCAGTAGAAATCCAAGAAAAACAGTTGTGACGGTTGAGACAATGAGATCACATTAGCCTCCTTTTTTTGTCTCTGCTTCAAGCAATTTCTTGACAGAAAAGTCCAAACTGAAAACAGAATCCTAAACAAACATTGGTAATAACTGGCAGTGACAAAATGGAAGATATCAAACCAGGCGTCATTCCCACCACACCCTCAGCTCAAGCATTCTTTTCCGTACGTTAATGGCAAAAAGATCTAATCCGGTCAGTGTGTATTCTTCTCCAACATTAAAGATGACTAAGATAAGATAAGGTGTCCACTGAGTAAATAGATACTTCAACTAACCATGAACAAATAGACCCGATCGAAGGTTAAGAACCAATTAGACAATGATCCAAATTTCAAGACTTTCGTTTAATAAAAAAAAAATCTAAAAAATAAGTAATATATATTTGATAATTATACTTTATAAACTGAAAATTACTCTCATTTAATAAAAAAATCCAATTACAAAATAAAAATCGTCAAAAACTCGCTATACACACATAAAAAACAATAATAAAATATTTTAATAGATTTTATTTATAATTTTAACCAAAACCGGCACCATATATGTTGCTCCTGATTACACTTGAAAAGTGACAATAGGGGATTTAGAATTAATTCTAGCAAGGTGTAGATTACAGATATAGTTAGAAGTGCAAGTTATTTTTTAAAATATTTTTTATTTGAAAATATATTAAAATAATATATATTTTTAATTTTTAAAACTAGCCTATCAAAATAATAATAAAAAATGTTAAAAAAATTAATTTGCAACAAAATTTTTTATTTTTAAATTTTGATAAAAAGCAATTTTAGATTTGAGGTTTCAGATTTTTGTTTAGTACGAGACCTTCCTCTCTGAAAGGGCCAGGTGGGGTTCCAAACTTCGAATATTAGTATAGTGACAAGCAAATCTCCTCCTCGGGAATGGTTAGGATATTCAAGTTTAACCAAACACACATCTATATCAGCAAATTTGAGGTGAGCATACAGTGAAGTCCTTTTCAGCACTCGACGACAAAGACTACGGTCCTCGGGCCCGCTTGCAACGCAGTATCCCGACTCGAAACCTACTGGACCCTTTCCTTTCTATGAACTAGCCCGTACTTAGGGGCTATTTATTTTTTGCAGAGTTGAAACCAGGTGTTTCATGATTTTTACACAGGGTAACCCAAATATCTTTTTCTTCATTCAAGTCTCTGGTCTGCTCATGCAATCTGATTGCACCACCACCAGCACTGCGCTTGTATCACCGCCCATCATTAAATGTCATTACAATTCTCCCTAACCCAGACAGCCCATCTTATCCAATGCCCTTTACCTTATATTATAATACTAGAGCATCACAGATACAAGTAAGCTAAGAACATTAGCTGAGACCCTAGTCACCACTCCACTCCATTGGTTCAAAGCCAAAAGGCGTGCATATGACAATGCAAGAATATCAGAAATC
>Ga0325400_1003265_pt1 | contig 14590 bp, 9 predicted proteins | sample PopdelMetagenome_2_FD_205662 | JGI IMG/M metagenome (GOLD analysis project Ga0325400, IMG submission 205662) | Populus deltoides microbial communities from Bellville, Georgia, United States - Xylem-PdKOR-R1 | ecosystem: Host-associated > Plants > Phyllosphere > Stem > Wood/Secondary xylem... | reverse complement strand
ATATGTCTTTGAGATGCAAATAGATTATTTTCATGCTTTTTAGAAGGTTGAACTTAATTTGTACACGTAATATTTTGTATTGTATTTGAACAGTTACGGGGAGCATTTGATGCTATTTTGAACTCCAATTTTTCAACCATAAATTAAACGATTTTGACTCTTAGTCGATCCTCTTTTTCAAACCTCCTAGTCTATCAGGATTCTTTTAACAAGGTTGATTTACAAGGTTATGAACAATCATTATTCTTATTACAATGTGAATATTTAATTTTTATTTAAATAATGCTCTTAAAAAAATAAAGAAATATACGTCATTATTTAATACTGAAATTGATGGAACAAATCCATGTACATGGTTAATGAACATTATTACAAAAAAAGGTTGACCATGTCGAACATGAAAGCCAATCAAATATTTCAAACAAGGTGTGTTTTGTCTTTTTATCCGAACATCTTTCTTCACTGTGTGCGCTTGTTCTTTAGTTATTTCTACAACAGTGTTCAATTCTATAAACTAACTGTAAATAATAGCTTAAACTCATATTATAAAGGTCCTTTCACTTAGCTAGCTAGATGTATGGCCAGATCATAATCAACATAAATCAACTGTTGGCTTTGTTTTTTAGCCTCGCTTCCCATTTTCTTCACTTGCTAAAACGAAAAGACAAGCTTCCTCTGCCAAACACCATGCCAAGCTTCTAATTTCTCTGCATTTTATCAACAAGTAGAAAGTGGGTATGCTTAAAATCATGATGGATTCTTGACAAGATTACCTTCTCCACCCCTATTTGGTCTACCAGGTTCCCTGGAGCTAAGCCTTCTTTTTCCCGCGAACTGCGTTGTACAATCTTCTATCATGCGCCTGATGCCGAGTCCACCTCGTGTCCAACCATAGTTACAAGGCCACCTTACTAAAAAAGAGTACATGGGCGGGAGTTCTCTATCTCTCACAAGGACAAGTGGCAAATCACTAAAGATAAGAACACCACCATACAACCGACAAAAAAAGAAAGCACAAACATAAGTAGCCACTTGTTTGCAGCAGCCATCCATAGCTTTACCATGTCAGATCCCCAAAACCCTAATCCGCAAAACCTTCCTTCGTCTTCTGCTTCCTCTTCATATAATAAAAACCCCACCGAAATTAAACCCGGCAACGGCAATTACTCGGGTCAAAAGATCCATTTCTCGAACCCACCTGAGACAACAAATCCGGACCCTGCAACACTGAGAGAACAATGGAGGTTTGCTATTAGGCAGTACAGTAAATGGTATTCTCACGCTTGGGGCACTGCTATTCTGGCTGGTGTTTCGTTTTTCGCTCTTGGCTGGATAATCAAGGGATCCAATCCTTTACCCTCTTCCAGGACTGATGATTCCTCTTCTTCGCCTTCTAATGATGCTAAAGAAAAAGCAACCCGATAATTGGTGAGTTCTAATTTATTTTTAATGTATTCATGTTTTATGGTTTGACTTTTGATCTGGGTTCTTGCTGGTTTTAATTTGTGAGCTTGGTTTTTGGTTTCGAGATATTTTTTGGTGTTGGTGATGGATGTATCTTTAATGAATTCTGATTAATTCTGGGGGGATCAAGAATAATTAAGTAATCAATAGCTTCGAGTTATAGAAATGGAATGATCAATTTTGTGCTTAATCAAGGTTCGAACGAACATTCTGATGAAATAATGTCTCTCATTGCTGAACAATTATATAGAGCAACGGCTGATTGCTTCAGAGAGTTATCTTAGAGGCCTGAATGATGGATTTGACCTGGTTTATAGGGTGGTGTTGAAAGCTGCTCTGTGAACTTTGATTAAGTTGATAGAGTTTGGTTAGGGGGTCAACTCCTGCCAAATGACTAATTACACTGTGTTCTATAGGCGTAATGTTATCATATATAGACTTCTTACTTATGCCTCTGTAACCTTTGGACTCAAATATGGCTTCAGTGGCGGATTGTGAAGCTTCCTATCCCATTTTTTTTATTCTACAAGAGTTTTGTGTTCCATGTGAACTGCGATTTGGTTTTTCCTTGAAGACTATATTATGTTCCATTTTTAATTATCATTATGGAATCTTCTTTTCAAAGGTGGAATCATCATGTTATTGGTCTTATACATTGGATATTTGTTTAAAAACAATGAAGCACCACCTTAGAGCAACAATTGTGCTACCTGCTAAATATTTTTATGCTGTTATGTGTAGTGGTAGTTCTTCATTCATAGAATTATATGCTTCCCATTGGTTTAAATGGCGCACCTGGACTGTAATTGCTTCAGTCATCTATCATTCATTCCTTCGTTATGTTTACTCTCAGATCTGGGTTTTACCAAAAGCTGTAATAGGATAAAATTTACTCAAGTTATCTAGGGGTTCCTCCTCCTCCCTCATTGGGTTACTGATTCATGATTGAACTATGCTTTGCAGATGCAAAAGAATAATGGAGATCAGCCTCTGTATTGACTGGTTTTTACAACCGAGGTTCCTACTGGTTTTTATGTACAGTTCTTATAAGTTTTGTGACTTACATTTTGTGTTCGAGTATCAGCCATTGTATCGGCAGGTTCCTACAACCAAGGTTCTTACTGGTTTTTATGTGCAGTTCTTACAAGTTTTGTGACTTACTTTGTGTTCAAGTAATAATGGGATTTGTAAGCTAACCATGTGGATGTCGCTGGGCTCTTTCATAATTTGGATCTTTGCCTACATTTTCTCAAATCCGTACAATTGACTCTGAATCCCCTTATTGAATGTTTGATCAAGAGAGAGAGGATCGAAGTTGAAAGTGTTCTCTCGGCTTCATTTGTTATTTTTTTTTTATTTGCAAGGAAATTAAATAGAGCAATGTTCAGAGGATTATTGTGCTATGCTAGCATACAAGTGCCTGATATAACTACATTCAATTTAATTATTTCATATACTAATATTTACAGAAAATCAACAGCTTGGAATGTACCGAAGTCTCGCATATTTTGTGTAGAATGCAGATACATATGATGCATCGAGTAGAGTCTCGAAACATGAAATTTCGGCTTTGGGCTTTATTATTTCCTGCTCCGTCCAAGCCAGTCTTCCCTCGTTTAAGACCCACACAACCAAACTTGGAATTGCAGCACTCGAGCAAGTAAAACAAGGGGGAAAACAGAGACAAATAAACAACTGTTAGTTTTTGAAGATTTAAAATGGGCTAACAATTTCATCTCTAGTTCTGGAAACACGGTAACATTTAACAGTTGAATATTTTTGGTCAACGTAGCATATTGTCAATTGGCCAGCTAAACCTGTATGATATGAACAGGGCATGGAGTCCCAAAGACGATAATCTGTAGACCGGGTCTTCAATATTAATCTGAGAAAATCTTGAAACATTTCAAAACTTATCAATGCTCAAGAAGAGCAACATCCAGCCTTTTTCACAGCCGAGACATCATCTCTGCTGCCAACATTAATTGTCTGTCCTTTGGGCAAATATGTTTGGTCATCTCCAACGTCAAGAGCCTTCCTGCTTACAACACGGTAGTTCTGGGTCAGCACCTCAGTGAAAGCATTTTCAACATTCATTTGATTCGAGAGCAGAAGTCTCAGTGAAAAATGTGCTCTCTCTTTCAGCAAAACCCTTTGCATCTTCAGTGGCAACTGATCGGAGGTGACGCAGGTCTGCTTTGTTTCCTACGAGCATGATCACATTGTTGGCATCTGTGTGATCCCGAAGCTCCTTTAACCATCTCTCCACATTTTCAAATGTAACATGGCGGGTTACATCATAGACTAGTAAAGCTCCAACTGCCCCCCGATAGTATGCACCTGTGATAGCACGGTATCTTTTGACCAAAAAACAAAGAAAGAAAAGAAATAAGAGAGATGAATTTCAAGTGTCCTTTTGATTTCTAGCATAGTTAAAAAAAATATGATAAAATAATACAATGCAAAAAATATTTAAAAAAATATTATATTTTAAAAAGTTATAAATAATATCTACTATTCACGAGTTATGAATTACAAGTATTATCTGCAACTTTCTTAAATTGTTAAATCGCTTACACATGATTCAATAAAAAGCAATGGAAAAGAGGATAAAGAGTAAAAAAAGAAAATAAAGAAATAAAAATATCTTGGAGCCTACCAAAACTTCGATAAAAACATCATGGGTACCGTTCGAATGTAATGATGTCATAAAAATTCCTATTTCCTTCGTTGCGATTATTTCAATCTTTATTATTATTATTAATTTTTTAAGCATACGAAAAGAATGCATAAATAAGTCCTAATTAATTAACTTAACATTCTTGACATTAACTGTCATTTCTCTCTTTAATTTTTTTTTGACATTTTAACGATTTGTCTACTGTACTTAATAGATCTCTCTGTTTTTTGTTTCTTTTCTTTTTTCTACCTTTTCTGTTCCTTTCGGGTTGATCAGTCCAAGAATCTGATCATTTAAGATTAGGATTCTTTTTGCAATTCTGATGAGTTTTTTTGTACGGTAAAGAGTGTCTTTTTGTACAATTCTGCTCAACAAATGTGTCTCTTGTAAAAAACATGATGAAACCTAATTGATTTTTAAAAAAAAAAAACACTCTTAAAGATCAGATCAAAATATGGAACTTGTAGCATATTTTCTAACGAGTTGAATAGAATTCAATCTATTTCAGACGACAAAATAAGGATAGGATGTGTTTATGCCCAAGAACCAAAAAGTCAGTGATATTTGGAATTTTATGTCGTGTAGAAACATGAATGGATTCTTATTTTAAACCTTAAAAAAAAAAAAAGTTTTGCGGTCCATTCCCACTATCAGCACCAGTTGTTTTATGTACAAAACATATTTATATGAGACTAATATGTCCACTTTCAAAATTTCTTCTCGAAATTGAAGAATATTGTAATGATGATTTTATGTTTTGAACAGTAACTAATGTTGATATTGCTTCAAATTAGGGTCCCAGATGATGAAGCAAAAGAAGTCCAAGAGTAGCACTCTGAAGGCAATAATAGAACATATTTATTTATAATCACGTACGTTTAAAAAAAGAACATATTTATATTTATCTATGATGTTTAATTTGTAAGGATTTAATTATGAGTTGTTTTTATTACATTAATTTTCTAACAATCTAATAAGATAATATCCTTAATTGTTATTTTAGATTAAATTAACAACATAACAATATACTAAAACAATTGATTGGTTTTTTTTTTTGAAAGACATCACAATTGCTCATCGATCGACAATTAATAAAACAATTAATTTAATATTTGGGTTTTGAGAGTCTTCTTATATAGCTCCCTCGTTCTATTTTAACTATCATACATATCTTTCATCTTCATTCTTTTCACTTGACCTCAAATTTAATAACTCTGTGCAATCCTTAGGGAAGTCGATGGTGAGAAGGAAGAATCCAATTGAGCCACCATCCATGGTGCAAGTCTATTTCAATCTTATCATTAACTTGGAGGACCACCACAAGAATCTATCTATCGCATTTACCTGGCTGGCAAAAATAAGGCCATTATATTGCCAGACTAGATCGATATCACATCCAAATGAGAACCTGGAAATTAATCAATGAAGAATTTTTTATCCTTTTCGACATGTGTAGGTCCTACCTTAGAGGCTAGGCGATTCTCTTCTGATCCTATATAACGCTAAGGCTTCCTCCACATTGCATCCATCCTCAGCTTCTGTACTTTGCTTACAAGTCGTTAGTTTTCTTATAGCAACTAAAAGATATGGCTCAAATTGAAAAGAAGGAGGTCAAGACACCAATTCAATGCTCTGCTGCTAAGTTTTATGAGGTCTACTGGAAAGAAGCGTACCTCTTGCCGAAGATTTCTCCTTGTAATGTTAACAAAATAGAACTCGTTGACGGTACTTCTAGTTGGGAGGCTAAAGTAGGCTCCCGCAAGCTCGTTCACTTCAATGAAGGTTTGAACTCAGACTTCGTAAAGGAGGGAGAGACTCTCATTGACATTTTCAATCTTTTTTCCTTAAGATAATTATCAATTAATTACTTTGTTCCACAATTTTTTTTATAGCATTTGTTTTCCTTGAGCATGCATGCATATATTTTAACAAGCAGCGGCGCCGTTGTTTTTTTAAATAGCTGGACTTGAGCATTTCAAGGATGAAGTGATAGAGATTCACCCTCAAGCGAAGAAAACCACCTACAAGGTGTTGGAAGGAAACATGATGCTTTTCTATGACAGCTTCCAGGCAACTCTTGAGGTCACTGAAGGCACCGCGAAATGGACTGTTGAATTTATAAAGAAACATGACTTATGCCCAAATCCTGATTATTACTTGCACCGTTTAGATTCCGTCAACAAGGATATTAATGCTTACCTTCTTCCTATTAACTAGGAACAGCACGACAGAACATGCCCTTCGTTTAAGTGAAGCTAGCTACTACGTACGTGGTACTGTGAAATAAACGCTTCAAATTAAAGGTGCATGTAATTCCCAGGCCCTAATATATAGTATAGAGCACTTTAGACCTTTGGATACCATCAGTTAGGCTGTTGATCTTCCCTTCTACAAGGTGTGTGGCATGAAAAGATATATAAGCCTGGTACGTACCTGTATAATAATTCAGGTGGCCATCCTCTGTGTAACTTTGTGTGATCTAGTAATTAATAATATGTGCTCAATTTCCTTAAATCCGTCGTTCGGAGTATTATTTTCGTTCTGAATCTATTTTTTAGTGAATCGTTTTGTATCTGTTGAAAGTTTTTTTCTTCCCCTTTTATCACAAATTTTCACGAACAAATTGAAAATTACAATATTTTTTACCTGATTAATTAATTTTCTCCATTGATAACTAGAGAAGAAGAACCCAACTCGTGATTCCAAGATCAAAAAACTTTGAATATTGTACGTCAACACAACTTTTATCTCTAGCAAATAAATTATCGCACGGATGTATTAACAAGTACTTTATTATACTTCTATTCGTACAGAGGAAAAAAAAACTTGGTAGATTTTTTATGGTATCAACTTAATTACTTATGTGCGTGGTGGTTATTATATAAATTTCTTAATTAATGTGAAATCATCCTGTCTACTGCGCACGTAGAAACTAGCAGAAAAATATTGTTTTTTTGATAATTATATTGCAGGGATGCTAATTTAAACTTGACAAATATTGAGTCAAATTGAACTGAATAAGTAGTTTTTTTAAATAATTAACTTCTATAAATAAATTATAAAAATTATTAAATCTATCTCAAAACTTGATCTAAAACCAACCCCACACACATATATAGAAAATAGAAAAGCAGATGACATGTGTTGCTAAGTAACTTCAAATTTATTATAAGAGAATATTATTCAATGCGGTGATTATTGCTTTGAGTGTATTTTTAAGAGAGAAAAGTTTCAATATAGAACTATCATATTTAATTATGTTTTTTGTTATTTTTCATGACATTGTCAATAATTTTAACAGTCATAGTATCACGATACTTCAACTTTCTGATTATAACATACAATTGTTAAACACCTTTATCACATGAGTGTTGATCCAAATTCTTTGCAGCCACATTATCCATGCACCTAATTTTACAGTATAAATAATAATTTTGCGGTTGTATTTCCATGAACATTTGTTATCCAAGTTAAAATTTAAATATTTTGGATTTGAGATTCTATTTTCATAACCCTCCAAAAGATTTTGAAAAAATTATACGATAATGATGCATCTTAAAAGCTCTAGAGAGTTTTATGAATTTGTGTCGTTTGACATCATATTTTTCAATATTGACTAATAGATACCTTGATGACCCTTTGATCATACTTTATATTCTTACTTCACTCACTTGCGAGTTAAATAATTTTAACACCCAGCTTTTAGGTGCAAGTTGTATTTTCTATATTGTACTCACATAATGCTTTATATATTTCATTTGTCATTATTGATTTTTTTTAACCTTTGAGATGAGAAGTCTTTGTGTTTAGTTTTATAGTTTGTGATATTATATGTTCTTTTGATAGATGGTTTTGCTTGACTTAATGTTCATGAAATATATTAATTAACAAACATAGATTGTAAATTTAGTTTGTTACAAAAATAGATAGATATATGACTTCTATTTAAGGCAACTAATTATGTTCATGAACTTATTATGGTTAAACAAATACATATAAGAATAACAATTCATAATTTTTTTATAACCCAATTTTTTACCATCTTTTTTATATATTTTTTGAAAATTAAAGAATCCCAAAAAATATGTTTTTTTTGTCATTTTTAATTAATTTTTATTTGCTAAAATAATCAAAAACATATATAAAAAATATAGTCGAGGTTGAAATGAGACCAATAATTTAATATCCCAGACAAAAATTAAGTTTGGGGAAATTTTAGGCCATAATCGAGGTTTGAATTGAAGAGAATTAAGAAAAAGGGTTAATTTTATTTAATTTGGTTAAGATTGAAAGAAATTTAAAGTTCAAGGATGAGTTCGAAATAAATAGTAAAGTTAAAAATCAATTGAGGGCTTAATTGAAGAAGAAAATAAAAATTGAGAGTTAAATAGGTTATAATTGCATAATTTTGTGAACCAATGATGAATTTGCAACACATGATTAAATATAAAGGTCTATATTGATTCAATCGAAAGAAAAAGAGGATTTAGGGCAAACTGAATGAAATTGGAAAAATTCAAAAATCCAAAGACTACAAAGAAAATAAGGAAATGTTTATCCGAATTTGTTGTTTCAATTTAATTCAATCCATATAATTTAATTTAGTCCAAATGATTCATTGATTTCAGTCATATTAGTTCCATTTGAGTCCAATTGAATTATTTTAATTCAATTTAGTTCCCAATTAATTATTCCAATTAAATCAGACATTTAATTCTAGATTCCAAAGATTTTAGTTGATTAAGCTGCACTTAAAAATCTAGAAATTCAATCCAAAAACCTCATCAAATCCAATCTCAAAATTCTTTCAAAACATCATTAATTTTAGATTTTTTTTTAAAAAAAGAGAGTCGAATAACAGGCTTTGGAGGTGGGGAGGGGGTGCCACTGTCTAAAAGAAAATATCTCATTGTCAGCCTTTTTTCTCTACTAAAAGAAACTATCTTCACCAAATAGCTAAGCCACATACTATAACACATATTATAACCCTTTCCTTTCACCACAACACAGAAACCCGACAATTATGCTCTTTATTTTTCTCTTATAACTCCTTTACCAAATCAACTCACTTCATCTCCAGCCCTCATTTTCTTCCCTAATTTCTTCGCCATAAAACAGATAGGAAACCAAAACAAGCACACGTAAAATCTCTCTCCTCCACACCATTTGCACTTTCTCATGCTGCCCAAAACAAAGAGAACATATCAATATTGCCCTCTAAAATAATCTCTCATCTACCTTCTCATCCTTCAGCAACATCCAACTAACATGGTCTCTTTCTATTTCATGCTAAAGAATCACCATTCATGTTTGTCACTAGCTGAATAAACCATCCCCTCTCTCTCGGCCATCTACTCATTCCCCACCAAAATAGACTCGCGGTGTCTTACACCACTAAAAACTCCCAACATAGTTGTCGTCATCAATAACAACCCGCACATGCAATAACATTGATGATTGATACTTAGCAACATCATCATCCAACATAATTCAACCACACCACTAAATGACAACCAACAGAAAGTAGAGAGAACAAGACATAGAAACAAACCAGTGGAGAGAGAATTGAAAGGAAGAAGGGTAAAGAGAACCAAAACTATTTTTTTTCTGATTTCTATTTTTACAGGTGAATTTGAATCTCACAACTAGCATAAACATGAAAAGCAAGAGAAGATCTACCTAATTCACCGGTCTCTTTATCCTTCAAGCGGTGCTAACTTGTGCTCCCATATAATGGCAACGATGATGGGCGTGAAACTCAGGCGCTGCCATTGTCCAAGCAATTCTAGCAACTCCTCTAGACCATTTAGATTTTACCCAAACTCTTCTAGAAGGTCTACTGTAAATTTTGAATGATTTAATATTTTGAGTTTTTAGTGAAACTCAGGCGCTGCCATTGTCCAAGCAATTTTGTGATAATTGTATAAATATGCGTAATCGTAAGGTGTGTGCTAAATAGTGAAAGAGAATGTATGTAGGTGATACATGATTTTATTTTATTTACATGTGTTAGAAAAAAATAAAAAAAACAAAGAAGCGAAAAAAAATACACATCTTTGTATATTTTGTTTTTTTACCATGTTTGAATAAAAATTAAAAAAGAAACCATTTTTGCATGTTTTTAGCATAAAAAAATGTGTTTTCGGTATTTGTTTAAAAAGAAACCCAAAGAGACTGGATTAGGGACTTCATTAAATAAATTGAAAACCAAGAACCAAACTAGAAATGTACGTAAATAAAGGGGCTGAAATTGACCGAATCAGGGGCTAAATTGAAAAAATTAAAAGTTTGTTGATCAATTGATGGTCAAAATGCACAAATTCAAAATCAAAGACCAAAGTGAAAAAAGCGGCCAACTTCATGGATGGCATCTAAATTTGACAGGGATTCAATTGAATTGATTCTTAAATCTCAATTGAGGACTGGATTAAACAAACTGAAAATTTAGGATGATTTGGTTATTGAAACTTTTTAGCGCCCTTTTCTTTTAAATGAAACGACGTGTTTTGTTCAAAACGACATCGTTTCATTCACATTTCATTTTTTTAAAAGAGAGAAAGCAGCAAATGGTGCCATTTTTATGGCACTGTTTGCCATCTTCTTCCCCTAGACACGCAAAGACGAGGGAAGAAGGTTTCCCCCCGCATTTGCAATGCTTGTTTCTCCCTCTCTCTCCCTCCCACTTGCCCAAAAACCCCAACACAACCCACATCCTCTCATGGCCTACCACCATGATGAAAAGGGCAGAGGAGACAAGCCATGCGGGCAACTGCACAGAGGCCGCTCCAACCACCCGACCCCTTCATGATAACTGGACAAGGGTAGGGTAGCCATCTCTTCCACCACCCCTTATAAATATCCCCTCACCAGAAGGTAAAGGGATGAGAACAAGAGAACCAAAGGAATGAAAAAAAAAACAAAAAGAATAAGAGGGAAGGAAAAAAACAAAATAAAAAAAGGAGAAAAATATGGGAACACAAATAAAGAAAAAAAGAAGAAGGGAAGAAACATAAGAGAAAGAGATAAGAAAAAAGAGAAAACAAAGAGTGATAGGAAAGGGAAAGAAAAAGAACCACCGGCCAGCAAAGCCACCCTTCCCAGTGCACAACCTTCTCTGTGAGAAGAAGAACAAGCAGCTCCAGCTCCGACAAGGACAGACGACATCATGAGCCACCACAAGTCAACATCCACCTCATTTCTTCTTCTTCTCTTTCTTTGCGTGCCGCCTTCACTATTCTACAAGTGAATAATGGAGAGTGAATTAATTCACTCTCTACTATTCGTTGTGTCAAATAGCATCGGCCCCAACCAAAATGGCTAGGCCAGGTCTGGCCCCATACAAAAAAAAAACATTTACTGGACTAGTATTGGCCCAACACCCTTTTGGGCTGGTATCAACTCAACCCCTGTCTTGGGCTGATGTCGGCCTAGTCCTTTTTTGGTCGAACTCGAGCCAGTTTCCTTCTAGGTCGAACTCAGCCCAAATGTGGTAGGCTCAACCCACTTAATTAGGTTGGGCCCAACCTAATGTATTTTGTTATAATATAATAATATATAATATATGTTATGTGTTAAAAAAAATTTAAATCCTTTCAAAAAAATTTGTGGTTTTCTCGCGTTTTTTTCTACCAATTTTGCTTAATATTGGTTTGTATTTTTATACTTTAAAGATACAAATCTGGCATTAAAATACCTAGTTTTTTTCAAAATATTGCAAAAAACATTTATATAGAAAAACAAAAATATATATATCTTATTTTCATGCATACGACCAAGTCTCTCAAGCTTATAAGAAATTTTCATATTGTATTTTCAAACAACAAAAAATCCAAAAACAATATATAGTATAATGCATTTTGAGCTTTAATAACCAGTTTATTAAAGTCATCAGAACTAGGCCAATATTTCAAAAATACTAAGAAAATTATTTTGTTTTCTTTTAATATCTGGGATTACAAACTTATACTTAAGACGTATTTCTAATATTAAATAAGAGCTAGTTTTGTTTTTGTTGACGTTAGAATGATTAAGTTTTACATGATAAGATAATGATCTTTTTGCTGAGGATGACTTTTTTTTAACTTTAGACAAACCGATAATTAGAAAATATGACAATACCTTAGTTTATTATCAGACAATTAAACAATGCAGTTTACCTTAGGTATAACGTATTAAGACTGATAATACATTTCCTTTACACAATCAATCTCCGTATCCGGTATTTGAGACCAATTAGGGTTTCTAGTGATTAAAATACTGGTTGGCGACTCTTATTCCCCTTTTCAACTAATAAGACAAGAATTATTTGTCTCTCTCATTTCCTAATACCATCCGAAAGTGAACGATCGTCTCGACGTCACACACGTGTGGCAATTGTAGAACTCATCATCATCATTATAACAGTCTCTCGTCACCTTATTAACAAATCTTTACCTTCTACAATCATTATAGTGACGTCTTAGTTTACCATATTTAAAACGAACTTACATATGGATTGGCTAGCTTAGCTACTTCATTGTGCTTCCTCACCACTAACTTATCTGGCTTGACAACTTTTTGGCGAGCATTTTACTTGGTTAGCTAAAAGCCTTGACCATCCTAGCCCCTCTCTTGCTGGTTTCTACAAATTTATACAACTTATTACTACTATATGACTGTTCATATAGTAATATTTCTACTTTCAATGCTAGATTTCACATGTTATTAAGTGCACATACCATCCATGTGCTTATTTTATATTTTGATAGTAGGTTTCAAACAATCCAAATACCTAGCAACTATCTAGCCTTCAATCTCTTACAACTAGTTATGCTTTGCTAGATTCATAAATTCAATAATGTATTAATGGATAGTCTTTTGATCCTGAGTACATTTATAATATTTATAAAACAAGTACTATTCAAGATCTAAAAATAAAAATTAATCTCTCAACAATTATCTTATTTAAAACCAGGACGTAATAGGTTGTATATCTTATGCGATCAGATCAATTTGAACCTTTCTCCACTAAGAGGAAGCTCCTCATTTCAACCTAATGACAATCATTTATGTCATCTCTTCTTCTAACAACTTGTCATACTCCATTACACTATCATAATTAGCAAGCTAGTTAATGAGGTTCTTTATTTCCACGTCTCTATTAAAGGTGACTATGTTAATGTCCAACCAAAACATATTAGGGTCATGAATTAGCAAGCTAGCTAATGAGATTCTTTATTCCCAAGTCTCTACTAAAGGTGACTATGTTAATGTCCACCCAAAACATATTAGGGTCATGAATTTTCAACCAAAATATATTAGGGTTATGGCTAAATCTATCACGCTTCTCTTCATCTTCCCCATTATATCCAACAACCTCTCTCCCTCTTACTACTCCTTTATCTAAATTCTCTTTGGACCTAATAAACTTATGGATTGTGTTCTACAAGAATATATAGGTCTTGGGTGTATCACCAGGAAAATCTCAATCAAAACATTTTGATACCTCATTAAGTGTTCTGTTTATATGGATAAAAGTTTTCTGTAGACCTCTAATCATACCATCTAGGTTGTCTAAGCCTATTTAAGAGTCCTCACAATGTCCTTAATGATCTGCATACCTTGATCAATGAGCGTTGTTACTATTGTTCTTTAGTCAAGTCAATCCCACTCTGACGTAATTTAATATAGAATATAGCATAATGATACAAGGTTTTTTAATACTAAAAAACTCTAAAAAAAACACAATAAACTATGAAACAAAACTTAGAGTCTGGTAAATCATGAATATTCAATAAACGATGGTTAAAAACCTATAAATAGCACAAATAATTTGTCCTAGTTGATTAATGGCTAAACTAGAAAATTAAAAATAAACTAGAAAACTGGAAATTAATTCTAGAAATATGAAAATTAGAAAAAGAAAAAAAAAAGAGTCATTGGAGTGGGTTCTGACGTCGAGAATGGCCTCTGACAGCTTTTGTGGCCTTATGATTTGCATCAACTGGATACTCAGACCAAAAATTAACTATGAGTAGTATATGTTTTTACTTCAAAGTCTTTTCTTAGGCGTTTGTGTATCAGTGTGATCCATGAACTCATTAGCTAGATAGCAAACATCATTGTTTTTCATCTTCAAGAATAAACAACACTTCAATTATCTATCCGAGAAAAATAAATATATTTTTCTTTTTTTTTGTTTTTATTTTAAAAAAAGATTCATACATGATACCCTTTGAAAAAAGGGATATAAGTACATATAAATAGAAATTCAAATATTCAAAACTAAGATGCTATTTATCTAAGATCGAAATAGTAACTGATAGGCTAAGTCTCTCACACACACACACATAACATAATCTTGAGATTAAAACTTTAGTACCTAACATATTTTTTAGGTTGATAGCCACTAGGCATCACGTGGGTCTGAACTACAAGCACAGTGTAAATTGTCCAATGCTTTCTAAA
>Ga0325400_1003263_pt1 | contig 14591 bp, 10 predicted proteins | sample PopdelMetagenome_2_FD_205662 | JGI IMG/M metagenome (GOLD analysis project Ga0325400, IMG submission 205662) | Populus deltoides microbial communities from Bellville, Georgia, United States - Xylem-PdKOR-R1 | ecosystem: Host-associated > Plants > Phyllosphere > Stem > Wood/Secondary xylem... | reverse complement strand
AATTAAAAAAATAATTTGAGCCAACTCGAGTTAACCTACCAAACTTGCGATCTAAAACATGAGATCAAGATAATCTTATAGAAAGTGAATTAAAACAAATTATAAAATTTAATTCTCAATGAATTTAATATTGAAAAAAAACATGGTCAACCCAAATTAACTCATAAAATTTATGATTTGATTTATAAAACCAGGATAATCTTATAAAAAATAAATCAAAATAAATTATGATATTCAATATCAAATAAACTGATGAAGTTTTTTTTAAAAACAAATCAAGTGATTTATGAAGATGTTAACCATAGATTTTCATTCTCTTTTAATGTTTGTTAATGTTAATCATACAAATCAACAACTTTATTATTATTTATTTTAAAAAATATTAAATAGACTTTAATTTATGATATAAGAATCTTTTTTCTTTCTATATCAATAAAAAAAACATATATCTCGGGTATACATAGTATATAAGAGACCATGATGGGTATGCCCTTTCCTTCTCAAATCCTCCCACCCCAATCAAAGAAGAAAATTGTATAATAGCATATTCGTTCAATGTATTTCTTTTTCTAAAAAATAAAAAGAACAAGATAAAAATGTATGTGAAAAGATTAATTATTAGTAATTAGTTGTAGTTTACTCTAACAACAATTGAGAAATCTTGAATTTCAAATTTTCGATCTAATTCATTGGATCAATCCAATGGCTAGAAATAAAATATTTACTTGAATTTGTAATATAACTAGATGAAAAAAAATTAATTCAAAATTATCAATTATTATAAGTTCTAATTTTCAATTAGAAAATTTGATACTACAAGAATATCATAGATAAATGGGTATAAATGAGGAATGAAGAAATAGAAGAAGCAAAGCCAAATATATTAAAATTCTCAGGATGAAAATATTTTTTTACAAATTTAGATTATTCTGATTACCTATTATTTTTTACTTTTTTTATACATTAGCAAATTTCAATTTTCAACTCCTTTTCTTTTATTTAACTATTTTTATTCTCAGAATATATTAAAAAAAAAAAAAAAAAAAACTAGTGACAAAGCAGAGGCCTCTAAAGAGCAAAGTAGATGCGCATGAAATCTATCATCTTATCCTAAACCTAACAGACCAGTAGAAAACCAAATGCCAAGCTGCTGCAAATAAAACACAAACAATCATAGTAACACAAACCTCTTCTTCAAATTCAGTTGCAGATGGCAACCATACTTGGAACTTCTTCATCTGCAATCTTGGCGTCTAAACCTTTCTCCATTCCTTCTCTCTCTTTAACCTCCTCAGGTACATTAAACAAGCTAAACCCCACTCCATTTTTCCTCTTCAAAATTCATACTTTTCCTTGTTTTTCAAGATTTATGTGCATTTGAGATTGACCCACCTCTTTTTTATGATTTATTTGTGATTAGATTCTACATTTTGTGGATTTTCTTATTTTTTAGTTAAGGTAGCTTGTGGGTTTTTGCAGGGCTAAGTTTTGGGAGGAAGTATTATGGAGGGATTGGTCTTGTGGGTAAGAAAGGGAGGCCTCAGTTTCATGTTGCAGTTGCCAGTGTTGCTACTGACATTGGCTCTGTTCAGGAGGTAAGGTTTCCTTCCCTTCTCTCTTTGCTTTCAATTTAATTGTTGTTGGCATATGCTATTTGGAGATCAAAATTTGATTTCTTTAGTACAGTGTTGTTCATTTTTTAGAGTTATGTGGTGTTTGAATAAGATTTGAGAACTTGGTTTAGTTGAGATGGTTATTTTGAAAGCTTAAATTTTGTCAATTAACTTTGTGGAAGGGAGAGAATTATACCTCTAGAAAGCATTATGTTAAAGAGAATGTGCTTTGCAAGGTTATATGAATTGCTGTATTTTCGACTTGTATAGGCCCAGAAGGCTGCTGCTAAGGAAAGCCAGAGACCAGTATATCCATTTGCTGCTATAGTAGGGCAAGATGAGATGAAGCTGTGCCTTTTGCTAAATGTGATTGATCCCAAGATTGGAGGTGTCATGATCATGGGTGATAGAGGGACCGGAAAGTCCACCACTGTTAGGTCCTTGGTTGATTTACTTCCTGAAATTAAGGTGGTTGCTGGTGACCCCTATAACTCAGATCCGGAAGATCCAGAGTCGATGGGTATTGAAGTCAGGGAGAGTGTTGTGAAAGGGGAGGATCTCACTGTTGTCCTGACTAAAATTAATATGGTTGACTTGCCATTGGGAGCTACAGAGGATAGGGTGTGTGGTACAATTGACATTGAAAAGGCTCTCACCGAGGGTGTAAAGGCATTTGAGCCGGGTCTTCTAGCTAAAGCTAATAGAGGCATTCTTTATGTTGATGAGGTTAATCTTTTGGATGACCACTTGGTGGATGTTCTTTTAGATTCTGCTGCATCAGGGTGGAACACAGTGGAGAGAGAGGGTATTTCAATTTCACATCCTGCACGATTTATTTTGATTGGTTCTGGCAATCCTGAAGAAGGAGAACTAAGGCCACAGCTTCTTGATAGATTTGGAATGCACGCACAAGTGGGGACTGTTAGGGATGCAGAGCTCAGAGTTAAAATTGTGGAAGAGAGAGCTCAATTTGACAAAAATCCAAAGGAATTTCGCGAGTCTTACAAGTCTGAGCAAGAGAAACTCCAGCAACAAATTTCCTCAGCTAGGAGTTTTCTTTCATCTGTAAAAATAGATCATGATCTTAAGGTTAAAATCTCCAAGGTTTGTTCAGAGCTGAATGTTGATGGATTGAGAGGAGACATTGTGACTAATAGAGCTGCAAAAGCTCTTGCTGCCCTGAAGGGTAGGGATCAAGTAACTGCAGAAGATATTGCTACTGTCATCCCCAATTGTTTAAGACACCGTCTTCGGAAGGATCCCTTGGAGTCAATCGACTCAGGTTTACTTGTCAGTGAGAAATTTTATGAGGTTTTTAGCTGAAGCCAGTATTTTTAGATGTCCACTTCTGTAATTTTTTGTAACAGTCCCTCGAATTACATTTTTTCTGTTTCTATCATGTTTTTATTTTTGACGCAATCTTTATTAAAAATTCTACAAATATAATCATGGATTGTACCTGTTATTGAGGATTTTGTATTAAACTGAAGAGAAGATGCCATGCCTGCAATATCTGCTATTACTTATTTTATCTTCTCCTTTGTCACCTGGGGCTACATGCTTTTGTACAAGAGTTGCCAAATAACACTCCAGGTTTATTTTACAGATTCTGTTATTTGAATACTTCTTGATATCACTTACAAGAAGGTCAAGCCATGTATTCCATATGTTGAGTATATTATGGTCAAACATTTCCCTTTATTTTTTTTAATAGTGAGCAGAAAATTTAGGAATAGCTAATCAAATGGACAGGAAAAAGGGCTTCAGATTATATGCTGTTTTGGAACATTTTCCATATATCTTCAAAGAACATGGTTAAATGAATGGGTTGGCACAAATAAAAAAGCCAAGGATCTATAGCTTGGCGAGATCTTTATCAGGAATTCCATTCCACAATGTCGGCCTTCGCTCAAGAAATGCAGGCGGTCTTTGGTAGACAAGTGTAGCAACTCTAATCAATATTGCAGCAGTGAGAGCCCATATAATAAAACCTTTTTCCCCTGACTGATAGTCAAAGAAATGACGTAGAAACTTGTCTCCCATCCACTCATCCTCGACTTCTCTCCTGTTCTCGTTCTGCATTCACCATCAAAAGAGAGGAAGCCATAAATCTTTTTTAGGCTAATTACTATGTAAATGATAAACAGAACTAGAGTAAGACCTTAAGAAACATTTCTAGGGGAACATCGAATACTGATTCCACTTCACTAGCATCTGGAGTTGGATTGAATGCTTTCTTGTCAAACAGTATACCAATCACAGGAATAACAGTCACATGAAACTGCACACAGAATCAAGAACTAGTTTAAAAACAAAATGTGTGTTTAGTAATGTGGTGCAAGTGTTTTAGCAAGTCAAATTTGATTTTGATGCCTTTTCATGTGCTTTTTGATGTTTTTCAAGTGCTATTTGATGTTTTTGACATCTACATATCAAAATTATCCGAAAGTATATGAAAAGACACTAACTTGATGCTTTTTTCAGCTCAAACGCACTATGTAAAAGACTTTCAAACAAAATGCGAATGCGTTACCAAACACAACACGGAATTTACAAACAAAGAGAACAAGCAAAAAATCTACTTGCAGATTCATCTACTGATCTGAAGATACTCATCGAGGATATCAGAGAGGCCTGGAAAACTTCCATTCCAGGTAAGGATGGGTAATGATACAGAATTACTAGATGAGTTATAGATGGCTTGCAAGTTGTTATAGATTATTAACTTCTTCCTGTCTTTCACCGTGCAGCAGACAATCTCCAGATTTAAGGCTACAATCTCCAGATTTAAGGCTTAAGACAGCAAAAAAGTGAAGGAACCTAAATCCAAACCTCAGTTTGATGAGTGAAGACTCAAAACCCACGATTTTATTTTGTCACACTTCATTCTAAACAATGGCATAGTTTTTTCGGATTTCTATCTTCTTCTCCCTCTCCAGATTAATCAAGCAATCGACCAATTATCTTGAACCACCTCTGATTTCTGATTTGACCAGGGTCATTAAGTATGATAAACAAAATTAGATTTCAAAGCATCCATCTTAAGCTACTTTGGCAAATGTTACTGAATTGTATGGATCAAATAAATCATCTCTTTCCCACAAAATAGCAAAATAGAAACTGAATTTGAGAAATTCAACACAAACCCTGGTCATATATGGCTCAATAACAGTAACAACATCAACAAGAGAAGGGTCCAAACCAATCTCCTCCTTAGCCTCTCTCAATGCAGTTGCTATATCATCAGCATCACCTTCCTCCCTTTTTCCACCAGGCAAGGCCACTTCACCTGCGTCGAAACACAACCTATTTGGCCCTCAAAAAGAACATTACATAACATCATTCTATTACAATGAAAAGCATGACTTGAAAGCAAACACATGACAGAAAGGTGATTATTTTCACACCTGAGTGAGAAGAGAGTTGTGAAGAGCGTTGTGTGAGGATTACACGAAGTTCTCCATCATTTCCTTCAAAGATGCAGATGAGAACTGCAGCTCTTTTGGGGTTTGCAGATTTTGGGATCCCATGTTGTCTTCTGGCCGGGTTGTTTAGATGGGGAGGAGGTTCGTAGAGGCTGAGCCGTCGAGATAATGATATGAGCTTCTGGGATTTCTCTCCCCTATTTTCAGAAGCCATTTTTTGGGTTTTGACCGCTACTTTCTGCCCGAAGATGTTGCTTAGCTTGTTTCAGGATCGACGGTGAAATCATGTTCTTGAAAGTCAACACCGGAAATTATATTATAATGATAACGATAAAACAAACTAAAAAATCTCGGGTTTTGAAAGTTTGAAACTGTGAAGATCACTGTTTCCTCATTTACAAATCCTGTTTATTGTACCGTACATTTCTACGTTGATTTGGGTTGCCGTATAATATGTGTTTCATGATTTTTTTTAAAACAAAATTATTTAAAATTATTTTTTATATTTTTAAATTATTTTAATTTGTTGATATCAAAAAAATAATTTTTAAAAAATAAAAATATATTATTTTAATATATTTTTAAAAAACAAACTAAAAAAAAAACACTAGACTTTCAAATACTATCATCAGGTTTTGGACCACGAAAATAATTGTTTCTCCGTGTTCAGATCCTCTGTTGCAGAAGAAATTAAAAGAACTGGGGTTTTGGAAATATGAAAATCACCGTTTTCCCATACTCAAACAGTTCATTCTACCATTTATTTCTAGTAAAGATAGGTTTAGGAGGGTGATAGTAATTATATCTTAAAATATTTTTTTATTTAAAAATATATTAAAATAATATATTTTTTATTTTTCAAAATTATTTTTGATATTAACGCGTGTAAAAACAATTTAAAAATATTAATTTAAAAAAAAATCTAAATTTTTTAAAATACAGATTAAATCACGTTAACAATCATAACCTAATAACTGCGTTTTGGAATTGGGAAAATCATTGTTTCCCCTACTCATATCCTCGTATGTTCATTTCATTTCTATAATGTTTTTTTCATTTTGATTATTTTATTTTATTTTATTTCACCATCTCAGATTACATTAATATGTTGAACTCCTTTTGAAGTGTCAACAAAAATTTAATTTTAAATTGAAAATCGATGTTATAAAATAAAATTTTAGGTAAAAGTAAAAAAATAAAAATTAAAGAAGGAGGATAAAATTTTATATATAAAAAAATCATTTTTCATTTTTAATTGTTAAAAAAACACATTGACCTTTAATTTAGTCCCTAAAGTTTTGGTTATGTATTTTGTCCCTTTTGTTTTAACTTTTTACATTTCAATCCCACTTTATTTTTTTTACATTTTAGCCCTTGAATATTGAGAGATGAGAGATAGTATTTGTCCAATAACATTGCAACCTATAAGACTAATCTTGATATTAATAAATTTATTTTAAAGAAAAAGTTTAATGAAGATGATTTTTCTTTTAAAATATGACACAAAATGTTGATTAATACTCTTATATTTTGGTTTGATATATGATTTCTTAATGGATTGAATGGTGTTTTAAGCTTGGAAATGATTTTAAAGAGGTTTCCTACTACGAAAAGTCATTAGAATTTGAATCAAAAGATGAAGTGTTGTTTATCCAAGCAGGAATGGATAATGCGTCGTTCATTTTATTAAAAAATAAAAGCAAATAACTTTTTGTTTACCATTTTTTTTTAGTAAAAGAAAGTTAAGCACACAACATTCTTTTTTCATACCCATGCATCTCTGTGCCTTTTTTTCAAGCTAGACGCGTTTGCTGTCCTGTCAGGCCCAAGCACGCCTGACTTATTTGTTAAACAATCCCTGACCTTTTATTTTATTTTATTTCTAAGTTTTGGAATTAAATTATCTTTAAATAAGTTTGTTAAAATGATATTTAAACAATTATCCAATTATATCATAGTTTTTAAGAAGATTAGACCTTTTTTATAGTAGTATTAGGCATTATTTTATGAATAATTATATATTAACCTAATACGAGAAATTTCGCAAAATCTTACTCGTTAATATTCAATAAGAATAAAGTACTTATTTTTTATATAATTTTCTTAGATTTATTATTCTTAAATTTATTCATATAGATATGTGAAAAAGATTAATTCATGGTTTTTTTATTATTAAAACTTGCTCTCACAATCATAGTAATTTTTTATTTAAAAAACAATGCTTCAAATAAAAAAACATGTTTTCATAAAAAAAAAAATACATAAATAAAGAGATGATTTTTTTATTCTATGCATTTGTTCTTCTTTAAATGGAATCATTTAATTTTAATGAATTTTTTTTTAATTGTCATTAGTTTTTATTCAATAAACTATGCTTTCAATAAAAATACATATTACTATCAAAAGAAAATACATGAATGACTGGAAATAATTTTGAATAAAAAATATTTTTGTTCTTCAAAATTTTAATCATTATCTTTCTTATAAACATCTATTTTGATTTTAATACTAAAAAAGAGTAAAAAATCCCAAAAGATCCTTGGGATGCAAAAAAGAAGAACATGATATTAATAACCAACAATCTCTTTCGCCTAAAGACACTAACAAGGATTTCTTTCTTATTTACTTTATATAATTCCTCTCTTGTAGGAAATTCAGCTTCTTCATTTTTGGCTATTTATTACCCTGTGGGCTGCAGGGAATTCTGCCTCTTCTATGTTATTTCCTTGTCTTACATCACAATCTTTTTTGTTTTCCCCTTGAAAAGAAATCAATGCGACTGTATATTTAGTACCATGACAACCTTACAAAGTGTAATAACAAGTTCTGGCTATCACTACAAGAGAGCAAGTCAAGTGAGCAAATGGTTACAAGCTGCAAACAACACAAAACTTCATAGGAAGCTCAAGGTCATAGTCTCTACTCAGTACTCTCCACGACAGATCATCAATGCCAACGAACAGTTGATGATGATTTGCATTTGTGATCAGGTGTTGGCTACTGTGAAAATTCAAATGCCTCTGAAGTGCTTGAGATTGATCATTCGCGTCTCTTGAATTCTGCGTAATCTTCAAACAACATGATCAAAAGTAGAGAGGTTCTAAATTTATTGTATAAAGATAGTGCTCGATGCCGACAATTCAAGATCGTCAGGTATCTATAGCTTTATCAGGATTTCCATTCCAGAATGTTGGCTTTCGCTCTAGAAATGCAGGTGGTCTTTGGTAGACAACTGATGCAGCCCTAATCAATATTGAAGCAGTGATAGCCCATATTGTATACATTTTACTCCCTGACTGATGATAATCAAAGAAATGAAGTAGATACTTGTCTCCCATCCATTCTTTCTCCTGCTCCCTCCGGTTCTCATCCTGTATTCACCATCAGAAAAGAGAAGCCTGTGAGAACTGAGAAATGCTTCTGAAATTTAATCTCAAAGTGTAATTGATAAAATCGAACTAGAGTAAAACCTTAAGAAACATTTCTAGGGGAACATCAAATACTGTTTCCACTTCATTCACATTTGGAGCTGGATTGAATGCCTTCTTATCGAACAGGATGCCGACCACAGGAACCACAGTCATAGCATACTGCATATGGAACCAAGATTTTGTCCAAAAACAAACTCAAACACAAACAAAGAGAACAAATAAGCACTCTGCCTGTAACTTCAATCAATAATCTGAAGAAACTTGAAAGGACAACAAAGAGGCTCGAAAATTTATCATTCCAGATTCAAGAAATAGAATCATGAGATTAGTTTAAACATTTCCATAGGTTGTTAAAGATCGCACTTTATTATGTCTTCCTCTCATAGTTGACAACTTAAAACAGCAAATGCCCTAAACATCAGAATCATGAGCAAAGACTCAAACCCATGATATTCTACTCAAACTTTCCTATTATGCCAATATATTATCCATTTTGGTTCTTTTATCTCCTCTTTCCACATAATTAAAATCAACTGTATATCTTGCAACTATTTATTCTGTTCCAAGAGTGTTAAGATGATATGAAAGTATCTATAAGTAACAAATAAATAATATAAGTAATCTATATCAAACAAATCATTGACCCTCAAGAATGGTTAAGAATAATCACTAGAAAATGAATTTGCTTAATTGAACACAATCTAACCTTTGTCATGAATGGTTCAAGAACAGTAACAACATCAACAAGAGAAGGGTCCAAGCCAATCTCCTCTGTAGCCTCCCTCAAGGCAGTCTCTACATCATCAGCATCTCCTTCCTCCCTTTTCCCACCAGGCAAGGAAACTTCACCTGCAATAGAACACAACCCATTTCTTCTTTCTTTAAAACATCACATAGCCAGCAATACAAGTGTACAACCCAGTAAAAACGATGACTTGATAGTTATTAACATAAAGAAAAACTCTCTTTTGTACCAGAATGAGAGGAAAGTCTTGAAGAGCGTTCTGTTAGGATCACACGCAGATCTCCATCATATCCTTCAAATATACATATAAGAACTGCAGCTGTTTTTGGTTTTGCACTTTGTGGGATCCCATTTTGTCTTCTTGTTGAGTTGTTTAAAGAATCAGAAGGTTTATAGAGACGAAGCTGTTGAGCTAATGATAACAGTTTCTGGGATTTTTCACTCATGTTATTGTATGGCTGGTCTCTGTTGTCTTAGTTATGACTTCTTGTCAGTTTCCTTTTTCTTAAAACTTAAAAAAGTAAATAAATTTCTTTCTTTTGTAGCAATCAATTTTGAGAACTAATTTTCCGACTCTCAAATTGAAAAATCAGCATCGCTAGTGCTCCATCATTTAAGATGGTTGGTGGGGGAGCACATGAAAGAGCTGGTTGAGGTGAGAACTACCTAGGAGTTGTTAGGCTCGGGCCACGGTCCATCAACATTTTGTAGATTTTGATAAATTTACCTCCGCTGTATAAGTTTCTGGACCGGAGAAAACAAAAGTAGATGGATAAGCACGAAAGATTTCGAAAGAGAAAAATGTGCCCGTTGGGGGCTTGTCCATGCACGAAAAGAAGTTATTGGGTGATTCTCTTATCATATTTTTCATTTTGTCCAAAGATTAGAAAAGAAAACAAGAGCAAACATGCTATATTCTTTTCCTTTAATCCTTCATCTAATTCTTTCTACAGCTTGTCTGAAGTCTAAACTAAATAAAAAGTAAATGTTTGTTCTCTAAACAACAAATCATGTTTCCAAACTGTGGGAAACAATACCTGTACAATTTGCGGAGAAGCATAACTCTAAGACAAAATAAATTTTTTACCAAAAGTATCATCTATGAAAATCAAAGCTTTTATTTGTAGAGGCAAGCAGTTTAAAAGATTCCACAAGCGGCTTCAACTCTACTGTTATAGAGCCAAGTCAACAGAAGCAGGCATTAGGTACACTTCATTAGAATGAAGAAGTGCACTGCTGTTTATTAACAGCTGTGTAAGCTTTAGCGGTAGGGTCAGTTCAATCAAGAACTTCGCTACAGTAAAACTCGACGTCATTCAATAGAATTAGCTGCAGTTGGAAGAAGAAAAATGCAATTCACTCCCCAGGAAGAATTTGTTGAAATTTGATCCAGTTAACCCCTTGCCTCTTAAGTAACCAGTCTCCTCAATTTACAATTTCCTGAAGGATAATATTGCATTCTGCCTATCTACTGACAATGCTATTTAGTGCATACATTTGAATAACTTAACTGGTTCAACACGTGTGGGTTGTGAGGGTTTTTATTGAGGAAGGATGATTATTCCCAGAATCTGAGTACAATCCAACAATATTTTTCCTGAATTATTCAGCGCACCACTGTATCATTGCTTGCACCTTTAGGAAACTTGAACCTTGGATTCTGCTCCACAAAAGCTGGTGGCCGTTGGTAGACCACTGAAGCAGCTTTAATCAAAATCCCAGCAGTTAAACCCCATATCAAGTACTTTTTATTCCCCGTTTCATAGTCAAAGAAATGAATCAGATACTTTTCTCCCATCCACTCTCTCTCCTCTACTCGTCGATTTTCATCCTGAACAAAATATTTCATGCATAGTTATTTATAAGAAAACCTAATGGTTAAGTCAATTAATAAAAGTGAAAGAGGTTAACCTTAATGAACATTTCCAAGGGAGCATCAAATACTGCTTCCACTTCAGCGGGATTTGGGGTGGGCTTGAAAGCCTTCTTAGTGGTTAGAATGCCTATAACAGGAATCACTCTCAGAAGATGCTGCAAAGAAAAGCAACCATTGCTAAAACTGAAAAAAATTGACAATATCAGCTTAATTTTTTGTGATATCTAACAGACACTTGTCAGACAATTCAAATGCTAATTAGTTAAATACACTGTCTGTCCAGACCCAAGCAATGCACATATAGAGCACACATCATAGTTATTGACAGCGGTATTATATTGATATTAATTATTAAAACAAAAGAAGACTGACAAAATCAGAATACTAGTCAGGAAATCCACGACTGAAGTTTTGTGGGTAACAGATTTTGGATCCTGGCCTAGAACTCATCATGGCATATGATGTTTCAGCTAAAAGAAAGCAGAAATGAGAGTGGAGTAGAGAATGCACATGTGATAAAAATGAGCGTTCTTTTCCTACATAATTTCTCATATAATGAATTGTCCTATATATTTAATGCCGATTATCACAGTTTCGTTGCAGAAAATAGCTAGACAGCTAACAGAAGCATCCTTTTGCACTTTTCTGAAATCTCATGGTTAGGAGGTTGTTCACCTTAAATGCCCTGACTTTAGAATAAAATTTGTTCATGTCAAAAGAGAAAGCAAAATGTGCGATAGAAAGGAGCCACTAAACTTTCAAACAACGTCATGATAAATAAATGATGGATGACAGTACGGATTGTGAACAGTTTACAATTATGTGATGCAACACATCTGTGTTTGCCAGTCTCGTTTAGGAAGCATTCTAGCATTGTCTTCATAGCTTCCAGATATGATCAACTTATTAATGGAAGCATTCCTCCACTACCTATTCTTTGAAAGGTGTAAAACAATTCATTCAAATACTAGACCAACTACCATGACATACTTATATGGCGAGAAGAAGTGGTATCAAGATCACTTATATGAAGAATAATGGTGAGAGAAACTTTCTAGTAACTGTCAAAATGCTATGTGGTAGGTCCAACACCATGTCAATCCCACTTACAGGCTAAATGGAAACATCAAAATTGAATAAATGGGAAAGTAAAAGAGGAAATAAATCCTGCCTAGAAAATCTCTATGATCCCATCAAATTTTGGCCCCTCACTTCCTTATCGAAGCAAAACCCCCCCCAGACAAGAAAGTTTACTATTTACCCCCGATAACAGGGGCTGATCACAAGGTTCATTAAGGTTTGACAATAATTCTCACCTTACTTTATGGTAATCTTATGTTAAGACAATACCTAGGTTTCATTCCACAAGGGTCACTATGGGTCTAAACCTCAAGCTGTCAACCAATATTACAAGAACAACTCCCCTGTCCCAAGCAAGTTTGGAGTCAATCATACAGGGTAGTCAGTCAAATGAAATAATATGCAAATCAGCAGAAACCATCATCCATAAAATACAGAAAGTCCATAAATTCCAAGAGCATAGAAGAAGCATCTTTTTCATACCTTAGACAAAAATGGTTCAAGAACAGTAACAACATTCACAAGTGTGGGATCTAACCCAATTTCCTCCTTCGCTTCCCTTGTTGCTGTCTCAAAATCATCCTTATCACTCTCATCTGCTTTTCCCCCAGGTAAGGAAACTTCACCTGCAACCAAAAACACCGACTTAGTGGAGTGAACAATCAACAACCGCTCCCTATACCTTAGTCATCGGTGTTGCCATTACATTTTCACTGCTTGGCCACAAAAAGAGAAAAGAACAGCAAGTTTCAACCTCAAGTCTTCATTAACAAATGATAACCAAAAGCTTTGTATTATACAAGAATAAAATTGTCCAACTAATTGAACCTCAGACAACTACCTTAACCACTCAAGCGAATCGTCAAGTCTTTGAAATTTTATTTCCTTTCTCCAATTCTTTTCAAATTCTCTTAAGTTCAACAACTTTTGCTCTATCTGATCACTTCAACAATGCATGACAAAAAGACAAAATGATTCCAATTTTAAACCTTGCTTGAACATTTGTTTAAGCGTATAACAATTCAGTTGAGCTGAGTTCAAAAAATTTGACCTTAGGGGTAAAACTCAAAAGAGAGCAATAAGATTCAATTCTTTTTATCTTCTACAGCCTTACTCGTATTCTTTATCCAGTCTCATCACTCAAGTTGAGACTTATAATTTAAGAGCAATTACTATTAACTACATTATGCAAAAACTTAAACTTTGGGATAAATTATCTTACTGAATTGCCTTAAACTCTATTTTTCATCATGAATTACTACAGAAATGAAAATTTTGGCACATGCATCACCAACCAAACAAAGAGCATCCAAAAGTCAGCCAGCCGCAATAACCATTCATTCAACTGAATTAACAACAGATTCGCAGAGTTAAGGAAAGAATATCTGCAAACAATCAGCATTCAAAATCTCCAATTCTCATAAGAAAAAAAGAGAGAGAGAGAGAAAGAAGGAAAAAAACCACTAACCTGAATGAGTAGACAATTTGAAGGATCTCTTAGTCAAAATGACACGAAAATCACCAGCATCACCTTCAAAGATGCAGACCAAAACAGCAGCTCTATTGGGTCGAAACCTTTCAGGTTCTTTAACAATTGAGGTTGCAGATTCTTGAAAACCCACTTGGGGAACAACTTTACCTGCACTTTCCTCTATGTTTTGCTCTTCAATTTCATCTGGTGATAGAGAGGGTGGCTTGTAGAAACGAAGCTGATGGGCCAAAGCCACAAGTCTTTGTGATCCATAAGAGTCCATGACTGTAAAGATTGGTGCTTTATGCAGTGATGAAGACAGTAATAGCTTTGTTCTCAACAATGAAATCATGGGCTGATGATTTTTGGCATAATAGGACTATTTATAAGAGAATCAATAGCTTTGCTTGATCGGTGATTATTGCTAAGTATGCATTAAAGGAGGGAGCCTCTTTTTTTTTTTTTTTTTTTTTTTTTCCTTTAAAGGGTTTTAACAAATGTAGCAGGCCATTCAATTCAATGCATGTATCTTATTGAAAGTGGAAACTAACTTTTTAACCCCTGCGGTAAAGGATGCACTACTTTCTACAATGAAAAAGAGGATTATTAATTTGATATAATCAAATAAATAAATTATTATGGATGCTGATTTTTAAAAGTTTCAAACTAAAAAACAAAACAACCCAATCTCATGAGATTATGGTTGTTTTCAATTGTAGCATCCTTAATTATGTTATTTAGAAGTAATATTATTATTAACAATAATTAAGTTACTCATATGATAACTTTTAAACAATGAGATTACATCTCTTCCTAATCATTTCTTATATCATTTAGATTTTTTTTTCATATCTTATTTTTTTAATTCAAACCATATACGATTATGTGGGAGATCATTTTCAATTAACATTCAGTGTATGATGTATCCAAATAACCCCTTCCAAAATGAA
>Ga0325400_1003261_pt1 | contig 14594 bp, 7 predicted proteins | sample PopdelMetagenome_2_FD_205662 | JGI IMG/M metagenome (GOLD analysis project Ga0325400, IMG submission 205662) | Populus deltoides microbial communities from Bellville, Georgia, United States - Xylem-PdKOR-R1 | ecosystem: Host-associated > Plants > Phyllosphere > Stem > Wood/Secondary xylem... | reverse complement strand
AAAATATTAATTTAAAATTTATATGTCTATGATGGTTAATAATATGAGTTTAAAAAAATACCATGGACTAATTTGTATAATAAAGAGAAAAGTTTAAGTTTCTTTTCGGTCATTAAACTTTTTTTTTTATTGGACACATTCATATTAACTTTATTTGTTATTTAACTTCATAGCTTGTTTTTTCTTGACTATATATTGTATTATAGCGAAGTCTAAGGAAAATTTTAACACTTAGTTGATACTTGATTTTGCAAAATAAAATAAAATTACATTGATGAAAAAAAAAGTTTTAGAAGATGAAAAATGAAATTAAAAAAAACTATAGTAGACTAGAGTGGAAATGCAAGTAAAATATGTAGCCACGTAGACCACACTCGCTAGCATGTGGCGGAGGCTTGTTGCGTTCAAACGGTGCATACGACCTCCTTCCATGTCATCCACATAAAAAATTAACTCGATCCACAGCTGAGCACATGCCACCATTCTAGTATATACTACATGCGAGATGTGTCTTCCACAAGTTATACACGAGATGCATGCCTTGTGTATTGCAAACATCATGTTTGTTATTTAACCGCCAAGACAGCCTATTTCGTGCCTGGATTTACATTGTAAAATATCTCCCTTTTACAATATTATATAAATAAATTCATTTTAAGTTTTTAGATATTTTCAGGCATATTTATTTTACACTTTAATCATTGAAATTTCTTATTCGATACAAGAGTGCATCTTCTATTAATTTGTATACTGGCTAGCTTATTGAACTTTTAGGCTTATTGGGAAGAAAAAGTATATTTTAGGGTTTAAAATTGATTATTGGCAAGAATTTTATCTTTATTATTTATTGAGAATGAAAAATGAGATTTTGGTATTCGAGAAGAGGTATTGTTGCCTAGCATATGTATGACATATCTTGGAATTTGACTAATTTTGAGAGAATTTTCTATCGTATTTCTAATCATGAATGTCAATAAAAATACTAAAAATTATTTTTATAAAAAAATATATTGATTTCAAATCAATAATGAGACCAAGTAAACAAAGACACATAATCCCAAAATATATGAAAACTAAATCCAAGAAAAGCAAGGTTTCAATGACCTTATCCACAAAGTTCAAAACCAAAAATAAAATGACAAAATAACATTCATTCTATTTTCACTTCAACTTCCCGTAACAAACATGTGTGGCTTAATAACACCTATCAAGTGCCTTTTTCACCATCTTTGTCGATCACTTGCTATGTTGATGATGGATTGATGATGATATGATATGTGTCATTATTCTTCATAAATTCAACATGACCCATGCTTCCTAACTTTTGAACTTAATTTTTGAAATTCTTATAGTTTTTAATTGAATGGTCCAAAAACTTGTTATGATATTTATATTTAGAACTTGGATCATACCATCTTAGGAACAATGGTTATATGGGGTTCATCAAGACTACAACTCATCAAGACTAGGGTAATGTATCATGTGCTCAAAAGATGTTGGTAAATAATGTTGAGTGAAAAATGATAATAATCCTTAAGATGTTAGCAATACTATGAAACCCTATAATATCTAAGATGACAAGACAAGATGTTGAGGGGATAAATCAAAGTGTTTATGGCCAAGATTCCCAATTTAAGAGCCATTTTTAATATGTCATTTGGCATGGTGCTCATCTTTACCAATGAACTTTTGATCCTTTCTAATTTTAAGTTTCGCTCAATCATTTTTGCTACAGTCACCACATCTATAAAATATATTGAGAAAATACAAATCAGGTATTAAAATATATGAAGATTTGAAGGTGTTAATGAAAATAGAGATAATGTCCTTCTCTAATAGGAAAGGATTAATTCATATTGTCACTCCATGCCATTTTAAAACGTGTTCTTTAATTGACTCATTGTGTATTTTCTCTATACTTTGAAGGTCAAATCTATTTGGAGTCATTTTCATATTAAACTTATATTGGCGTATTAATGCTTCAAACAGATCTCTCAACTTCTTAATTTTTTTTTCCATTAAGGCTTATATACCAGGCCAAGACAACATCACTCAAGCTTTCATGGAAAAAATGAATGAGAAAATTGTCATTCTTGATCACTTTCACCATTTTACTATAGTAAATTCTCAAATAGGACTTAGATCATTCAACTCATGTAAACTTAACAAACTCAAGCATCTTGAATTTTCATGGTATGACTACCTTTAGTACTAGGTATATTTTAGAAACTTTCATAGAATCATACAAATCCATGCCCTCAATTGCCTTGAAATCATACTATTAGATATTTTTTCAATAATTTTTCTATAGTAGCCTCAAGGGTGGGGGTGAGCCTCGCTTGTTGATTAAACAATAATACTAAAAAGGGAAAGGGAAAGGGAACTTTTGAGAACCAAATATTAGGTTTCACCCTTAGGAATCTTTGTTTAAGTTGTCTAGTATGAATTGCATCTTCTTGTTAAGTAAACCTCTATCAAATATGGATAAAAATCAGGTGGTGCATCTGGGGTTTTGAAAATTATAAGGAAATGTTGTGGGGAGCAAACTTCTAAATTACTCTCTCTATTATTAAGCCCTTCACTAGATAACCTATTTGATAAGGCTATTCAAGAAAACTAGTAAGTCTAGGTATGTCCTTTCTCATCAATTCCATCTTCTTCTAGCAATTTTGATCAAAAGGCCTTTTCTTCATCTTTCAAGACTTTAAAAAGATTGAGCTTTCAAAATGTTATTTATGTTTATTCTCCTTTCTTGTCCCTATAAAAACTCAAAAAATAATTTGCATAAACATGAATATTCAACGAAATAATATAAAAATGACCGATTAAACATGGAGTGTTCATTTGTGATAATACATGGAAACACTCAAATGAAGGTTTTAGTCATTACATGTGGGTAGGTTGGCTAACCTATTAGTCTCCAATGGCCTTTTATCGCTCGAGTGAACTAACATTAAAAGGTCAACCCAAATCCTGCAAGGCACAAAGAGTATATAGACTTGAAAAGTCTCATTGACTACTAATGATGACCTTGTAGACTTTCATCAAGAGTTTAAGGTTTCATGCTCAAGCGTGAAGCCTTTTAGAGCACCACTAATTCATAATGCTAAACTAAAGAAAAGTGCATGCAAAATAAGGTGTTGTGTAATGGGTGCATAGGTATAATCATATCAAATCCAAATACATAAAATATAAAAAGTAATAAAAGAAAAGACAATGCATAAAATACAAGCACACTAAAATAATTGTAAAAATAATGTAAAAAAATAGCACATATTGATCAATTTAGGCATTTAAGTAGGATAAGACATTTGAAGCATGCATCCACACATAAAAATACATATTATCATAAAAATCAAGCAAACAAAGCTTAACCTTAAAAGGGTCATAGTGAAGTCATCATTCTATCGTAGGGGACATCATAATAAGCTGGTTAAAATTGACAGGGGTAAAGTAGGTAAAAGGAGTCGCCACCTAGTTTTGTGTTAAATAGAAAATCTAACTAATCTTCAGAGATTCTAGGTAAGGGGCTGATTATGCTAAAAGAAATACTAAAATCACCCTAAAACATCTTATTTATGGCAAGTTGTTTTGCATTTATTTTCACAATAAAATAAACTATTGTATTTTCATGTTAAGAATTTTTCTAAACTGTTTAAGTGTGTTTGTTATTGAAGATAACAAACTTTTAAGACTTAAAATAGTGATTCGAGATCTAGACCTAACAATAAGGTCTAATCCTCACTTTTAAAATATAGGTTTTGTAGGGCCATATTGACTCAGCTCAAATCCTCTCACAGTGATAAGGAGAAATCTATCACAAGATACAAATATTCATATAATAATAAAACAATAATCAAGTGATATTTACAAATAGATTTTAGAAAAAAAATACTTTTTTAATAAAAATTAACAAAGCCTTAAGTAGTAGAGGACAATGCATTTTTAAGGATCTTGTCGCCCACTTGTTGGTTCTATGATAAAAAGAGTGGGGAAAAACTTTTATACTTTTTTTAAAAATAAAAATCTTAATATTTAGATGACATAATACTTTTAAGGATCTTTTTGCTCATGAGTTGATTTTTAGACAAGAATGAAAAAATAAAAATAAATTCTTATTATTATGAAACAACAAAATCTCAACATTTATATGACAATATCGTTTCAATGATCTTATTATACACATGTTGATTGTTTGGTACAGCCAATAATCAATATAAAAAAACACGAGGAACATCAAGAACACATACCATGATATAATTTTAATAAAAGGTAAAAATCATATAATTATATAAAGAATAAGGAAAAATAAAAAACACTTCAGATTAAAAAATCACTCAAATAAATATTTAAATACAAAATGGAAGAAGAAATAACATTATTACCCTTAAAGGAACTAAAAAAATATTCAGAAATAGTGGTGTGTGGCGTGCACACAGTGGGAGTAAGACAGACACAAGTAATGGCAATGCATGCACTAGTAAGCGAAACAACCTGTGAGCGATGCGCTAAATGCTTTAACAATTAGGAGAGCACGTGGCGTATTGGATCAGTTGTGTGCCCTTGCTCTGGGTGGCTAGAATAGAGGTGTTAATTAGTGGTCGTGGTTGCTCTCGCAGCTACTTTCATCAAATTTCAACAATAAAAATAAGGGTTTGGTTGTGCTAATGCTTTCAATAGAATTCTTGTTTTTCTTTTTTCTCTATGGATTTCCTCTTAGAATGGGATGTTTTTCTTTTCTTTTCTTTTCTTACAGAGGGTTTTCTTGTTTTTTTATGTGGGATATATCTATTAGTAGAGTTTTGTTTTTTCAAGCTTTAATTTATAGTGTTAGAGTTCCTTTTAGAATAGGAAAAATCAAAACTATAAAATAATATTGGAAGATTCTTACATTATTTTTTAAAATTTTGATTGAATCTCTATTTATTTAATTTTTTTTCTCACTTTCATGATCTTCCGTTATATTATTTGATCATATATTATCTTAGTATCATTTTTCTTTCTTGCCTATTGGTTCACTCTTAAGTCTTTTTATTTATTTATAGAACTCATTACTCAATAATTAAATTGTTGAAAATCATAAAATTACTATAAATTAATTGAATTGCATTAAAAGACATTTTTTATAATTTTTATACATTTGAAAATACATTGAAAAATTGGGTAAAAAATAAGTTACGACACTATGGTTTCTATTTTCGTCATTCACATTACAAATTCCTCTCTTACACTAGATGCATAAACTGTTAATTATAGTTATTTCTGTAGTTATGGCTAGCATATTAGAGTGTGTGTGTGTGTGTGTGTGTGTGTGTGTGTGTGTCTTAGTGGTTGGCCAACCGTCTGCTTCAGTTACAATACAAATTAGTTTTGTTTTATGTGGCTGATAAAACGTTAATTTGTTTTTATACATTATTTTAGACGGTATCAATGATTGTTAATGTTCCAATATTTAATATCAACACGATGGCCTCCAGGCAAATATTTTAAAAAAAATCACATTTTTCGAAAGGAAAAATAAATTTGATTGCCCTAGCGATCTCTACACCGAGCGTTTCTGTTTTCATATGCTGTGTTTTTTTTTCATGAATTTTATTTTATGTTTGTGTGATGCTTTTGTGATACTAGGATGGTAGGCATAGCATAGAAAAACTTGATATATTTACACAAAAGTATATTTTATCACTCTAGGGCACAAAACTAAAAAGATATATAAATAATTCATCATCTTTAAAATACATATTAAATAACCACTTTAAAAATATAAAATTAAGAGATATTAGTTTTATCCAAGGTTATCAATTCGTTTCGATAGGTGTTTTATTTTTTCAATTGGAATGGAATGTTTCAGTTTCGGAGTGTTTTGGCGTGCCGTTTCGAGGTTGTACTGTTCATATATATATATATATATATATATATATATATATATATATATATATATATATATATATTCAACAAACTTAATTCAAATTCAAGATAAATTAATTATAAATTATGCAATACAAATACAATACCAAACAAATATAATTTTAAATTTTAAAATATTTCTAAATAGTCAAGACTAAATAGATCTTTAATTTAAAGTAATTCAACTTAAATAAAATATCAAAATATTATGAAAGTAAAATGTTTTAACACAAATATTTTAAATATGAAGTTAGGTCAATGTTATCAAGGTTAATGGAATCTAAAGTATTCATTGTTTTGCTAAAATTTCTACAAAGTATAAACGTTAAAAAACAACATGAATATAAACCATATATATTAATGATAAATCTCATTTTAAAAAATTAATATGATTGTTAATGAAAATAATAATAATAATAATAATAATAATAATAATAATAATAATAATAATTTTCAATATTATTATTAATATCATTGTTATTGAAAATAGTAACGAAAAAGAGTCTTTTATAATTGGGTGATTTAATTAATTAAATTGAATAAGGTTCAATTTGATTCAATGACTTTTCAAGAGCGGAACGGAACATGTGGAATGAAACCGGAACGTTCCAGGCGGAATTTAGCCGAAAAATCCGGAACGGACCGAGATTTAAAATGAGATAAAATTTATTCCGTTTTGTTCTGTTTTTTGAATTGATATGGAATGTTTCGGCCAATCCGGGCGAAACAAAACGGAATTGACAACCTTGGTTTCACCAATCACAATAAAAATAAAAAACTAAAAAAAAATTAATAACTCAAAGTGTGTGTGTGTGTGTGTGTGTGTGTGTGTGTGTGTGTGTGTAATACATGGCTAAATGTTCAAAATAAATGACTTTAACTAAAATAAACTCATTAGTTATAAACTAAAAATAGGAGGGGGTTTTATTGTATCTCTTCTCACAAAGTGCTATTCATTGGAATATTGCTTTGTTTTTTTTTAATTAATATATATATTTTAATTTCATCCTTTAATATTAGATTTTTTTTTATTTAGTTATTACCCTCTTATGATACGGATCCAGGTTTGACGGGTTAACGGTTGACTCAGATTTTTTTCTTTTTCTTAATTCATTTTTTTCAATTTCAACCTTTAATATTGATTTGATTGAGAATTAAATTTCATAATTTATTTTATTTACTTTTAATTAGGTTATCATGGTCTCATTACTCGAGAATAGTGCTTAACGAGGTAACCTGAGTTGACTCAGGTTGTTTTTTGTGTCTTTTATTTAATTGATTTTTTTTAATTTTATTATTCAACATTGGGTCGGTTGAGAATTGAGCTTCATGATTTGTTTTGATTTGCTTTTTATGAGTATATCTTGGTATCACAATCAAGGTCACAAGTTTTGGCATTTTAACCATGGTTAAATTATGTCATTTATTTTTAGTTTTATTTTTAAGAGGTTAAATTGGTTTCATTATCCGGGTCACAGGTCTTTCAACAAATGGACTTGCTTTTTATTGGGTTGTTCCTATCTCATGATCTGGATCACGAGTTTAGCGAATTAACCCAAATAACTCATTTCTCTCTCTCTCTCTCTTTTTTTAATTGACTTGTTTTTCCCAATTTCATCTATTAATATTGTGTTTGATTAAGAATTAGGTTTTGTGATTTGTTTCGGTTTGTTTTCCATTAGGTTTTTTTTCTTATTTGATTTTTTTCAATCAATGTTTTATTTTTTGTTTAATTTTATCTTTTAATATTATATTTTTTTATTTAGTTATCACACTCTCATGACACGAATTCCCAGGTTTGACGTGTTAACCCAGTTGACTCAGATTTTTTTCTTTTTCTTAATTATTTTTTTCCAACTTCATCCTTTAATATTTATTTGATTGAGAATTAAACTTCATAATTTATTTTGTTTACTTTTCATTAGATTATCCTGGTCTAATGACCTGAGAAAAGTGCTTAACGGGTTAATCGTAGTTGACTCGGGTTGTATTTTTGTGTTTTTTATTTAATTAATTTTTTTTAATTTTATCATTCAATATTGTGTTGGTTGAAAATTGAACTTCATAATCTATTTTAATTTGCTTTTGTAAGAATATCTTGGTCTCACAATCAAAGTCATGAGTTTTGACATTTTAACCCTTGTTAAATCAAATCAATATTTTTTTTTTTTGCAAAAGCATTTCTTTCTTGGTTTCTTTCATGGTTTTAGCCTGACTTTAGCCACTATTTTCTCTCTCTAACACCAACAAAAAATACCAAACAGCACACCATTATCCTCCCCTGCATATGTACTTTATATTCAACCAAACAAATATGTGTTATGACCCTCTAAAACAACTGTAAAACTGGTGCAAAGAGAACAACTTGTGCATGCTTTACCAAAGTATACAACCATGGTGGATGGTTGAGATTGACCCAAGATAACTAATGACCATTATTATTACACCAAAAAAGTTTCCAAAAGCTTTATCTTTGCCTGCAAATAGAGGGGCAAAGCAAGAAACAAGGGAACCAAGTTAGAGAGAGAGAAGAAATAATAAATTTTTAGGCTAAAATGGAGAGTATTTTTTAGTTAGAAAGTAGTAGAAAGAAAAAACAAAGGAGAGGAAAGCAAAAAAAAGGAAGGAAAAAAACATCTATCGCTAGCTTCACTATCATCTTCAATACCAGAAGCAACCATAACAACCCTTTTTTGCCTATAACCAGTTGACGTAAGAAGAAAAGGGTTAAATAGCATATGGGAAAGAAGAAGAAAATGAAGAGGAAGGAAAGAAAAAAAAGAAAGAAAAAGAAAGTAAAAAGAAATAGAAAAGAAGGAAAACTTGAAGAGAAAAAATGGTCAAGAGGGAGAAAAAAACATTTATTGCCAGCACCACTATCATCTCTACCACCAATAGAAACAACAACATTCCTCTTCTCGCCTTGAACCATATAAGTTAAGCCTCTTATCCTTTCTTTTTGCATGCAAGTTTACTATTCATGTTAAAAAATAATGAACATGATATTATTCATCCATGAATACTATTTATTCATGTATTTTTATTTTATTTTATTTTATTTTTATTACATAGCCGGTAAAAAATAGTGAACATGATATTATTCATGCATGGATACATAAATTATGTTGTCACCATTTTATGTATGCATATGTGTGAAAAAAAAAATTATTTTTTAAAATTAACAACTTTTTACCCATGCATTTCATTATTTTATTTTTAATGTCTTGTCAATAGCTTTATATTCATTTTGTAAAATTATTCTATCACATTTTTAGGTATGCATGTGTGTGAAAAAAAATCATTTTTGAAAAGAAACAAACTTTTCACCTCATACTTTTTTTATTTTATTTTATTTTATTATTGACTTCATAATAACATCATTATCATGTAGAAAAATTGATGTCATCTTTTTACATATCTATGTGTGTGTAAATATTTATTTTCCAAACAAAAATAAAAATTGCATCGATGAGCTTTCATCAACTTTGCATTATGTTTTGATCAAAACTTGATTTTTAAATAGTTAGACCAACATGTATCCTTATTTTCAGGGACCAATGCAGTTCTAGCATGATGTTTTTAACTTTAAAACATGTTCGAAAATGTATTGACGAGTTTTCATCAAGTTAACAACCTGCTTTGTTTAAACCTGAATTTTAACAATTAGGTCAACAAGTTTCCTATTTTTTTTAAGGACAGGCAAAGGTCTAGAAATATGTTTTTAATAAAAAATTAAAAAACAATAATAATAAGTAAGCAAAAAAAATCATCGAGTTGCAAGTTCTTGATTGAGGGTCCGAAATTAACTCCAACGAACATCAATCAATAATAAGTAATTTGCGAACAAGCTCAAAAATTATTTAGACAATTAGTGGTTTGCATAAAATAAATTTAGTATAAAGCATGTAGATAAGTTAACTTTTCTTAAAAAAAGATACGGTAAGGATGATATTTTTTCTTAAGTATAAACAATCCGTTACTCGAATATTTAAAACCAATGTATATTTTAGTAGTCTTAGTTCCTACATTTCATGTCGGCTAGCGACAAAGTTAATGAAATTTGAATTTCTTACTACTTGGTCAAAGAGATTCACATACATATAATGTCAAAAAATTATCTTAATATAAAAATTTAAAATATTAAATAAAACTTCAAAAATAGTTTTATGTTAATCTTTAACAAGCAATATAAATAATATAAGAGTAGCTACACCCTTGAGTTTACTATAAAAGTAGATGGTCAAAAGCATATAATGTCCAAAGTTGGGCGATGATTGTCTTGTTGAAAAATATTTAAGAACCTTTCATTCCCTAGATATAATCTTTCAAATTGTCTGGAAAATTGGATCAATAAAAGAGACCTCGATCTTTAATACTATCTTGATAGTTTGTGATTTTAATTTGGAGTATTGTGTCTATTTATCTTTTAAGTATTCTATCATATAAATCTTCACTCTCACATGTTTTTATATAATTAGTTTTCTTATTTATGCTATTTTGCTACTCTTTGGATTAAAAAAAAAGTCCCTTGGACCATCAAGAAATTTAATTTTCAAACACAAGAAGTGATAAATTATTAAAAAAAAACATAATAAAACATGAAAAATAAATAGAAAATGAGAAAATGAAAAAACAAATAGGTAAAAATTTTGAAATGGACCCAAGAACTTACATGACCTAATGTTGCTATGGTTTCTGTTATAAACTTACAAATAGTAATGGTCCCGATGGAACCTCAAATTAATAACCCATTGCTTGTTCAAATATTTTTAATATATAGTTTGGAAGGAACGGAGTGGAGGACATGTACACATTTTTTTAATACCAACTAAAATTAATATTAGTACTATTTAATGGTTTTATGTTATAATAACAGCTGTGTCGTTTTGACCCGCTAAGCCAAAACCAGGCAGCCACAAAATTTCTGAGGCCTCAACACATTCGCGGTAGCCTACCAGTTGACCAAAAACAATAGGCGTATGGTGAGGAGATATGGCTAGAAGATATTGTCAGGCTGTCTAGAAGCGCTTCTAATAAGAAAATATTGAAACGGAAATACAAACAAATTATATTATTAAAATAAACAAATTATATATAATTAGCATGATTTGTTTTATTTTATTTATAGTATAGTATATTTTTTATTGGTTTTTCCGCCCATGTAAAGCCGTGTTTGTTTTTCAATCCAACAGTATTTTTAATTTTTTTAAATTAATTTTTTAACAATACCTAATTTTATTTTTTTAATGGATAACAACTCTTTAAGCACACCAATAACCCATATTAAGGGGAGAAAGGAGATTTGCAGATACGAAAATCAAACATGATCTGATGACTTATGATTGCAATATGCTAGTTAAATAACGAGAAAAAATCAGGTGAATTCCACATTAGTTAATTTAATCCTTAAAATGACTTTAACAATAATCATTTAAGACAAATATTAAATTAATTCAGCCTAATTCACTAACTAATTAGAGAGATTCATGTGAATTCCACATTTAACTAATTAATTTATCCTTTGAAATGAATTGCACAATAACGAATTAAGTACAATATTAATTAAACTAATTCAGTAACCGATTAGATGCCTCCACCCTAGCTAATATAAAATCTTATTTCCTGTATGAACAATCATTAGTGCATTTTAATTTTTTTTGTTTTTTTATTTTATTTTTTTTATTTTCAATCATTTTAATATGCTGATATAAAAAATAAATTTTAATTATTATTTTGATATATTTTTAAATAAAAATATTTTAAAAAATAAATACAACCAATCATTGAATTTCTTTCCATATTCAATTTTAAAGACAAGTCTCTCGCACTAACTTGGTAAATTCAAAGAAATTTAATAAATTTTTCTAAATACTGAAACTAATATTTGAATATAAAAAATAAGAAAAAAAAATTTTAACCATGAATCCTACCTCTTAACATAAAAAAAAATCTAAATTGGTTTCTACCATGAAATGTAAAGAACGTTCACTGAAATAAAACAGGCTACTGCCTGCCGATTATATATATATATAACTCACGAATTAATCGGCGAGGTGAAATTATGAAAAAAAAAATGAAAAATCATACTAATGTATGATAACCAACCCAAATTGTTCGTTTTTTTCAACTCTTTTCATTATTATTAATATTTCCCTCCAAGTTATTCTAACAAAACACATATTCCTCCAAGTTACTTTTTCTAAATATGAATAGTATTATTTTAGTTGTGATTCTTCTCTTACATCAAGCTATAAATTGAGTTAATGAAGATTTTCTCTTGTCCAGGAACAAGATATATGTTATTCTCATCCTATGAATAAAAAAAAATCATAGTTATTAGATCAACTACTCTATTGTTTATATTTTCAAATATTATATGTTTTGTTTCTTTGAAAATCATTACAGAAAATTAATAAATATAAATGGAAATACCAACGAAAAAATTTTATTGCTATATTGCAATGACCTTTACCAATATAATTTTCTGACAAACAAAAATAACTTGAATGGAAACGGGAAGTCGATGTATGATTTTCAAGGTTCAAGGTTAGTATTAATTTAAATATTTCTTATGTTAATTTGGATTGTTTATTGAAATTATTCAAATGGGAGAGAGCTAATAATAATGTTGCAATGAGGGTTTGGGAGAATCACATTGCAATAAGATAAGATCGAATTCAGGATGAGCTTTTTTATTTACTAATAGATAATTAATTTGTACCATATAGGTTGCGTGATTTTTGGTACGAAGCGTAAAAAACCAAAACATATGTGAAAGAAAGAGAGTTTCTAAGCTAGAATGACATAGCATTTTGAAAGGATTTTAGATCGCTGTACATCTTAGAGGCTGTATGATCGAAATACATTCAACACGTGAGATCCGTGCATTTCATTCAATGGTCATAGTCCGCTATAGATAACAAGAATCGGCATATTCATGGTTTCGTTACCACACACACTGGTGGCTCCGTTCTATTCGTTTCGTATCCGAAGTGGATGATAGGGTTTTTTATTACATCCACTTTTTTTTGTTGTTTTTTTATAAATATATTTAACTGACAATAATTTTTTTATTGCAAGTTACGATTCTTGAACGTGAGTCAAGCCCAATTGAGCTTTCTGTTGAAACACATATATGGAGTGATGACTACCAAAAAAGAGTGCAACAGTTCATTAATAGTTGAATTCAACACTTTGTGTTATGTTGGTTTTCAATCATTTTTCCTTCTTAAGTTATTATTTCCTTGAATTTGATGAATTTATTTTTTCTTTCCAGGATACATATAATAGCCGATTGAAGGAAAGATATAAGGACGATCTTAAAAAAATATATAAATGACTCAATACTGATTATGAAAAACTCTGCCGATTAGTAATGAAAATAAGATCATATATGAGTGGTTCACGTGCGCCCTATAATTGGCCCTACGGTTTCGGCGATAACTAGCTTCCTCCTCCTCCTCCACCGCCACCTTTATTTTAGATTTATTGTAGTTGAATGTATAGATGTTTAAATTTATAATAAATATTTGACTTTTATACTAATTTATTTTAATTATTTTCTACTTCTGTTCAATATACTGTTTAAAACTATATATTTTTTAAATATTACTGATGAAACTAGACCATTGATATATTTCATAGAGTTAGAAAAGAATTACTGAAAATGTCACTATTACTGATGGGGTTATCGATGAAATTATTTCGTTAGTATATTCCAAAATGTTGAAAAACAACTACTACAAATATCACTGCTACTATTAACATACCAATAGAATTACATATTATATTATATCGGTGATATATTATATTTACTGATGGAATAAAATGGATAAAAAAATTTTTAACACGTTTTGTCTGTCTGTAAATCCATTGGTATATTTATTATCGATAATAGTATTTTTGACATAAGTTTTTGTCCATGATTTTATTGGTAACATACATACCAACAAACTACTAGTATAAATAGTGACGTCAGTGAAATTGTTAAATTCAAATAGTGAATTAAATCAAAACTAAGAATTATAAAGAGTTTTAAATTTGTAAATCTAGTATTATAAATTAGATGGTACTCTGTATCTTCCTACTGTCATGTTTTTAAAGATAAGAAAAAAAAAACTTAGATATAATGATATAAATTTATTAAAAAAATCATTTTAGATACATTTAAATAGCTTATTGGATATTTTCAGTTAGATAAGAGTTATACTTGATAACAAGATTTAGAATAACCAATCTTCCGTGAACTCAAACAAGGATAGAATCTTAATTATAAAAGGAGATAAGATTAGGAAAGAAAAATTAAATTAAATAATAAGGAAAAAATGAAGCCATGGAAAATAATTTATATATCTGATATGGGAAAAAAATAAAAATCGGTACACTGTAGTATTGAAAACACTGTGAATTCTAAGGGCGAGATACAAATTAATTAATGGGAGTTGTCCGAATAGCGTTATAGACAAGCGTTGAAATCGTGTGTAGAGATCGGTTGAGAAGTGTTTGTCTTGCATGTTTTAGGACGGCCCTGCTACTTGTAAACCATTTATTTATCTTCTCTAGAATTCCAAGCCAAGCGTGTCAATCGAAACTCATCTCCTTCTTCTCTCTCTCTCTCTCTCTCTCTGTCTCTCTCTCTCTCCCATTTCTATGCATAACCATCAAGAAAACGAAACAAAAAATATAAT
>Ga0325400_1003258_pt1 | contig 14600 bp, 7 predicted proteins | sample PopdelMetagenome_2_FD_205662 | JGI IMG/M metagenome (GOLD analysis project Ga0325400, IMG submission 205662) | Populus deltoides microbial communities from Bellville, Georgia, United States - Xylem-PdKOR-R1 | ecosystem: Host-associated > Plants > Phyllosphere > Stem > Wood/Secondary xylem... | reverse complement strand
GCTTGATTGTTAGAGAAAAGAAACTATAGTTTCTTAAGAAGAGAGAGTTAAAAGAAAGAAAGGTAAAAAAATATGAGAGAATTGAAGCATGACAGCTAAAAATAATTTCATTCAACTAGTAATTCCTGAGTATTATGGCTATTATGATTATTGGCCCATACTTATGAAAAAAAATTGTTTGAATGAGTATTAGAGTTTGATGGAGAATGGAATTCTTATTGTGGCAGGAAGAGTTGAACTTACTGAAACACGATAAAAATCAAGTATAGACCAAAAGCTAAAAGACTTGAAGGTCTGTAATTATTTATTCTAGGCTATTGATCAAACCATTATGGAGAACATCCTCAATAGAGACAATACCAAGCATATCTGGGACTTTATGAAGCAAAAGTATCAAAGTTTCACAAGATTCAAAGAAGCATAGCTTCAGACTCTTTAAAAGGAGTTTGAGGTTCTACAAATAAAAGAGGGTGAGAGTGTTGATGAGTACTTCACTTAAACAATAATCATAGAAAACAAGATGAAGATTCATGATGAAAACATGTAGCAAGTGGTAATCATTGAAAAAATCTTAAGATCAATGACTTTAAGGTTCGACTATGTTATATGTTCAATTGAAGAGTCTAATAACTTAGACACTTTAACCATTGATGAGTTGCAGAGCAAGTTATTGGTACATGAGCAGAGGATGAACGACCATAAAAAAGATGAGCAGACATTAAAGGTGACCTACTATATTAGATATGGTGGAAAAGAAAGCAGTCGAGGTTGTGGAATTTTTTGAGGTACAGGAAGAGGCAAACAAGCATTCAATAAAGCTATAATTAAGTGTTATAAGTGTCATCAATTAGGACATTTTCAGTATGAGTGTCCTAAATAGGAGAGGAAGCAAATTATGTTAAGTTTGAGGAGAAAAAAGAGATGTTGTTGATGTCATATGTAGAGCTTAATCAATCAATGAGAGAAGATGTATGGTTCCTTGACTCAAGGAGTAACAATCATATGTGTGTAAATAAGCAGTGGTTCTCGAATCTTGATGAGGAATTTTGGCAATTTATGAAGCTCGGGAGGAATAATTCCAAGATGGTTGTGTTGGGAAAAGGTAACATTAGGTTGCGAATTGCTAGAGTTACTCATATAATTGCTAATGTTTTCTATATATCTGAGTTGAGAAATAATTTATTAAGTATTGGATAAATGCAAGAAAGAGATGTAGTTATTTTGATACAACATATAATAATGTGAGTCTATCATCCCAAGAAAGAGCTTATCATGCAAACAACAGTGTCTGTAAATAAAATGTTCATATTGTTTGCAAGAGTTTTGCCGAAAGCTCCCACTTGTTTCTAAACAACTCTTGAAAACAATAATCACTTGTGGCATTGTAGATAAGGGCACTTAAGTTTCAAAAGTCTAAGAATATTGCAATACAAGCAAATGGTAAGAGGGTTACCATAGTTGAAGGCACCATCCAAAACATGCATTAATTGCACGGTGGGAAAGCAACATAAGGATGCAATTTCAATGAGGAGTTTATGGAAATCATTACAAAGACTGTAGTTGGTACATATTGATATTTGCGGGCCTATCAAACTTGTTTACAGTAGTAAGAAGGGGTACTTTATAAGTTTTATTGATGATTACAACCGTAAGGTGTGAATATATTTTCTTGCTGAGAAATTTAAAGCTTTTACTAACTTTAAGAATTATAAAAACCTTGTTGAGAAATAGACATGAGCTTTTATTCGTTGTCTGCACACAGATAGGAGTGAAGAGTTCACATCTCTCGAGTTTAATGCTTTTTGTAAAGCTAATACTATTAGCAAGCATGTTGAGGATGTAAATGGATGAAAAATTTTGATTGGACATCCATGATGTCATAACCTAATCTTGACCCCATTTTCAACATATTTTCAAACAAAATAAAAAAATAAGAAAAATTAAAAAAAAGGAAGATTAGGGGGTTGAATGACAACTGAAGGAGGAAAGAATGACCAAAATGAAATTTAGTCTCCTTTCAAAACTTAAAACGGTTTGGAGAGCTGTTAAATGATTTTAAATAAAAAAAGTAATTGAAATTGAAAGAATTTTAAACTAAAGGATTTTAAAATTTAAATTTTAAATAAAAAAAAATGAATGATGACTATCATACATGTCGCATATGGGTGAGCAACATTGGGGGTCAAAGATTCGTCACCTAGTTGTTTGGTTTAGAGTCATTAGAAGACCCGAATATACTGATCTTATCAGAATTCTAGTGTAAGGGACCGGTTGTGACTATGAAAGGTATTAGCACCCATAGCGCACCTTACCTAAGGTAAGTTACATTGTGTGGTTTTTATATGGTTTAAATGTTTTGATGGGTTTTTAACCAATGGTCAGTCTATGGCTTAGAATAAAGATTTACTCTTACGAATAAATCTGATATTTTAAATTTATTATGGATTTGTATGTCTAGATAAATTCTTATGGAAAGGGTTTGTGTATGTGCTTTAACAAAGTTCATCATTCTTGAAAGGTGAAAGGGTTTTTTACAATTCGTATATTATAGTAAAAAATACTCCTAATTAAAATTGGTGAATATCAAAAAAAAATTTTGAAAGTTTTTTAGTCAACTTCTGGTATTTAAATACCACCCTACCTATAGGTCCATCATTTATACTAGGGTGTTGACCATTAATTTTCATTAATTAAAAGTTTTAGAGTTATTGAAATAATGGTCAAATCCTTAATAAATTTTACAAACTTGCTGTAAATTCCAAAACAAAAATGCAAAGGAAAATCAACACAGGTATTTTCTAAAACAATATTAAAAAGTTCTTTTTATAAATAAAAATAAATTTTTTATAAGAATTTGCTCGTATTTCAATAATCCTAAAAATTTTAATTCATGAAAATTAATTATCAACATCTTGGTATAAATGTTGGACCTATAGGTAGTTTGATATTTAAATATCAGGAGTTGACTAAAAAATTTTTAGAATTATGTTAGATATTCACTAATTTTAATTATGAGTATTTTTCACCACAATATACGAATTGTAGAAAACTCATTCGCCTTCTAGGACATGTGGCACCTATATAGACCATTTCCATAAGAATATATCTGGACATATGAGCCCATAATAAATTCAAAATATTAGATTTATTCATAAGAATAAATCTTTATCCTAAGCCATAGATTGACCATCAGTTAAAAATCCATTAAAACCTTTAAACCATATAAAGATCACACATTGCAGCTTACCTCAGGTAAAGTGCGCTGGGGGTGCTAATATATTTCTTAGCCACAACTAATCCATTATCCTAGAATTTATAGTAAGAACAATACACTCGAGTCTTCTAGTGACTCTAAACCAAATAATCAGGTGGCAACTCCTTGACCGCCGACACCGCTCGCCCGCGTGCGACAAAATAACGATTCCGTTGGGGACTTCTAGTTTTTACAATATTGGATTAGGCTTTATATGTTTTATTTGGTTTATATGATTTGGTGTGTTTTTGCATTTGGCTTTTTTTATTTTTATTTTATTTACACTTTAGTATGTTTTATCTTGTTCATGCATGTATGTTGGATATAAATAAATATTTTCATGCAGTACTAGTTTATTTGTGATATATCGCTTTGAAATGCATACACATGGAACTTCAAGTTGGGTGGGAGTAGCAATTATCCTATGACTTTCAGTTAGGGTTTAAGTCTGTGAAACCATCTAACTCTTTGACGAGTGTTTGGACTGACAGAAATTAGTATACGTACCATCCAACTACTTACTAAGCCCTCATATTACCTTTATAAGGATTGTCGCACCCTCGCGCGGCGTCTGATGGCGATTTTCGATTGATTTTGGTTTTTTTGTTTCGTGAATAAGGGAGTCGCCATCTAGTATTATGGTCACTAGGAACCTTGCCTGGTCTTTCAGAGATTCTAAGGCAAGGGACTGGTTGCGTAAAGGGAAAGTATTAGCACCCCTAGTACGCCCTACCTAAGGTAAGCTGCTTGGTCTTGGTGCTTGGTTTGGCTTATAATTTCTATGGTGTTGGTGTTTTCTAATCCCATCAGTTTTTCTAAGTTTGATTCAAACTAAATTTATTAAGATAAAAATCCAAGGAGATTCCATGTGCTTTAAAAGCTCATTTTTCCCTTAGTATTTCAAGAGTTTGCGACTCGTAAATTGCAAGGGGGAGGGACAAAAATTTAGAAATCTAGGGCGCTTTAAAAGCCTATTTTTGCCTTAGTGTTTTTTTATACTCTCACGGCTCGTAAACCATGGAGTAAAAAATTAAAATGTCATCGATTATAATCAAGGCTTCTTTCAAGGATGTGTGATGACTTATTATCCCTAGAAAATTATTTTGGATATTTACCACTTAGGGTTTTCTTTATCCAAATATTAACAGCGAATAATAACAAGTTATTCCCAATAATATTTTGGATATTCATCCCTTTGGGATTTCTTTATCCAAACATTAACGGTGAATAATAACAAGTTATTCCCAACAATATTAATAGATGAATTCCCCCAAAATAAGATTTTTGTATTTTTTGGAATATTGGTCATTACCCTTTGGAGTTTTACAAACATATTGTAAAATCCAGAAATGCAAGAAAATAATTTTTGTTGTATTTAAGAAATCCATGCGAAAACATATTTTCAAAACTTCAAGTATTTGTTTTTTTTAAGAGGAAATTTAAAAAGATGTTAGGGTATTGGCTGTATGCAACACACAAAAATATTTTTTTATATTTTTATATTGGAAAAAAAAACAAGCATCACAGTTAATCACAATTAAAGACAACAAAACCCAACCCGGTTACTGGCCTAAACCAGTAACCGGTTCTGCCACAGTTACATGCATATGCATGCTACAGTGGCAGCAACTAATTTGGCAAAGACAGGGAAAGAAAGATTACCTGCGAAGCAGCGAAAGTTCAAAATGCACAGTAACAAGGTGAATTACATTTATGCATACATAGAGACGAAGAGAGCTTACCTGGTGCAGGGACGAAGCTGATGCTCGGGGATTTATTTCCAAGCTCAACTCGGTTACTGGCTCAAACCAGTAACCGGTTCTGGTGCAGGGATGAAGCTAGTGCTCGGGGATGAAGCTGGTGGGTGGCGTCGACCGGGATGAAACAACTGGTTTCATTGCTGGGCTGCTGCTTCGGCTAATACCTATTCCTATGGAAGAAAAACAAAAGTTGCACCACTTGAGGAGACGAAACTGGAGATGGAACGAAGGGACACAGGCGATGGTGAAGGAGTGCTGGTTGGTCTCTCTGTGTTTTTGTCTATTTATCTTCTTTCCTTTTGCTCGTCCTTCCTCTCATTCACGTCCGTCTTGTCTCTACTGAGAAGAAATGGTTGCTGCTGTTGTGGGACTCAGTGGAGGCCGGTCTGGGGCTAAGTTGACAGAAAGGGCTGCTTCGAGTGCAGGGGAAGAAATGGCTGAGGGGCTGTGGTTGGCCAGGAGAGGAAAGATGAGAGGGAAGACGGCAGCAGCTGAGTCTGTTGAGAGAGATGAGGGAAGAGACGGGACGGCTGGTGGGAGAGACTGAGAGTTTGTGTTGATGGCCGGCTATGGGACCAGAAACTGGAAATGGCCGGTTTGGGTTTGTTTTGGTGTTGAGGGGAAAGGAAAGCTTTTGGCTGGCGAGAGGGGAAAATGAAACCAAAGGGAAAAGGCTAGAATCGGGGAGAAGGGAGTGTTGGTGTTGTGGTCGGGTGTTTGTGGGGTAAGTGGCTAAGATGGAGAAATGGAGGGGATCGCTGGTGGCTGACTTGGGAGAAGAAGATGGGGGAATGGTTTGTTTGGCTGGCGGTAGAGAAAGGAGAGTGCAGGGCCAGTGAGTGGGGCTGTTGGATGGAGAAGAGGAAGGCTTCTGCTAGTTCACGGGAGCGAAAATCAAAAGCAGGGAGGGCGGCTCTGTTTTTTTCTTTTCAAAGGGAGGGAGCGACCAGAAGAGGAAGATGAAACAGGTTTAGGGTTTTTTGTGTTTTGCTTCTCTTTTATGAAAAATTGCCCCCTTTTGAATATTTTTCTCCCCTAGTGCATATGGCTGGAGGTTCGCTTATATAGAAAATCTCTATATGTGCTATTTAAAGAAATATTACAATAATTATTGCAGAGATTGTCTTCTATAACCAGCACCAACAAATCCTATATATATGATATTTTATATTGCAGTGATTTTTTTCCTTAACCAGCACAAATCAAATTATATATCTATGGTATTTTATATTGCAGTAATTATTTATGATTCAAGAATTATCTCCTTGACACATTGCTTCCTTAATATTAGCCCTAATGCTTTATGTTATCGCCACATGTAAACCCTTATTATTATTTTTTTATTATTTTTATTTTGAAAAATTTATCAAAACGTGGGTCAAAAATTAGGTAGCAACAAGGATAATCACCGAGACAATAAGAGACTCTTTTAAGACTAGATAGTGTTTACCTCAATATCTTACGTAAAAGGATATAGAACTTGCATGTTAGAAGTGTGCTCCACAAATAAATATTGTTGCATTAAAACATGTTTAACCCTAAAAAAACATCTTAGATTATAGGACTTAGGGCTAATAACATGGCCACCATTAAAGACATGATCTCTGTTGAATATAGGTTGGATTCTGAATCCCTATAGTTGTTAAAAAAGGATTGCTTAAGATTGGATGATAATAAATTACCACCCATCAGAAATGCAAGTTGCTTTGGGAATGACTTGAAGAAGCTCATCTCACACATGAAAAGCATCCGCTAGGATGAGTTTTTAAAGAAATATGGGAGGATATTGGGAATGACGAAGGTTTTCGTGCATAATTCAACAATAAGGCCTTGATGCATTTTTAGAACCCTGAGTATCAATGCTTCATTTTTGGGAATGTAGACATGTGTTCTACTTTGAAAGAATATGGTTTACTGACCGAATTCCCTTAAAATCTATACAAAGTCTACTTCCACCAAAGACATGACAAAGTGCTAACTGAATTGGCTAAATTGATCATAAGATATATTGGAGAAAAGTGTTACTGACCTAAAATGAAAGATGATAAAATAGGTATTTGAAAAGAGATAAATGACTCTAGATTTGTTGAAGAAAAAGACAGAATACTTGCTTTAGGAATCTTTGGGTTGGTGTTGTTTCCAAACCTCACTAGAATAATTAGTTTAGAAGCAACAATAGCTTTTGTTGCATATGAAAACACTCAGATAAATCTCACTACGACAATACTAGCAGAAACTATTTTAACACTCAACCATTGTAAGAGGGTCGGCAAGGGATCAATGAGATGTTGTGAATAGTTATTGTACATATGTTGATTAGCCATATAGAAACCGAGAGGCTAGTACTTAACAACTTCTGGTGATTTAGTCAAAAACCATTGAAGATACTTAAAAAAGAGGAATAGAAGGACCTGAGTAAGGAGAATTGGAAAGTAAAATTGCAAGGAATCCCCTAATGAGAAGTGAAGTGAAAAGCCCAATGGATGAGAGCAACAAATTGCTTGATGAGTTGTGGGTAAAGACAATGGGTGCCTCTGGTGGGAGTGACAGAATATATCAGTTATACACCCGCTTTGATTGTGAGGTAACTTGGGGGTGTACAACATCTACCAAGGAAGTCCAGGTTATCCCAATTCTTCATGTTATTCAATGATCAATCTGTTTTAATGCCTGAAGAACCTGCCATAATGCTCGGTAAATTGGAAGGGATGTCTACCAATATCAATAAAGTATGGCTAGGACTGATATCTTTGATAGAGATATATATATATATATATATATATATATATATATATATATATATATATATAAAGCTTTGTCTTTCTCCCTATAAACAATGATGATGATGAATTGACTAGATTTTAAATGTAAAAGTTTTCATCAAGTATTAATGAAAAGGGCTTACACCCAACCTTGTGAGCAATATCTCTTTATGATTAGTGTGTTTTTATTAAGCATTGGTTTAGATTAAATTGTCTTGGATGCTACAAAAGAACTAGAACCCTTCCTGTTTATAAAGAAATGATGGCCATATATCAGCCCGAAGTATAGCTAATCCATATCTAACATACATCATCATGCATAGTCATACATCTATATGCATCTATTTTTGTGAATTATAGAATGTACATGGCAGATATTCGAAATATAGGTACCCCAAATCTGGTTTTCCTCTAAATAGCCAAGAGTTTTCAACATTTGATGGTGTTAGGGAGGATTTGCTCGACTTCTAATCTAGAAGCATCGTTGTGGTTTTCTTCAAGCCAGTATCAAGCCATTCACTTTTTAAAATAATCAGAATTCTGAAATAATCATTCTTTTTCACAATCCTAATCAACCCATTTAATTGTATTTCAAAAATATCCAAAATTGCATCATAGCTCTTGAATGATGTGTTTTAGGCTTTTGATAAAAAAATCAAATTTTTTCTACACTCAATAAAAATACTTTCAAATTTACAACTCAATGATTCCATTTCAATAATTGTTACATAGACACAATCATTAAGATTTGCAACTTAGTCTCAAAACAAGAAAGATGATTTATAATGTGATTTTCTTTTTTGACTAAATTTGCAAAGTTCTTGAAAGAAAATGATAATGATGCATATATGCTTTTTTTTAATGGAAGTTGGGAAAAATAAACACAATAAGTTCAATTGGAAGAAGTCCATTACAATGATAAATTACAGTTGGTGAATTCCATTAAAAAATGCAATGACGAATTATGGTTTGTGAGTTCCATCATAAAATATGGTGACAACTTCTTTATAGACATGAGAAATGAATAGTAATGAACATACACCTTCAAACAATACAGTAATAAACACACACCTTCAAACATTACTTTGGGGTAATAACAATAGATAAACCATGCTCAATCTATGATTAAAAAAAAAAACGAAAAACATGGGAAGATAAACTTGTAGTAATCATTTAAGGTAATGGAGTCACTTGAACAATTCAAGCAAGCTAGTTTCTGATTCTTGACATCCTAAATCAAAAGATAAAGATGATATAAAACAGAAAGACTAAGCTTTCAAAATATATGATTTATGCTTTCTATCTCCCCTAAATCACTCTGAGTTTTGTGCTTTATAAAATGTTAAAAAAAATCAAAATCACTTCAAGTTTGTCACCTTATAAAATAACTATAATTTTGAAAATCACTTTAAGATTCAATTATATTTTTTAAAATCACTTCAAGCACATCTCTTTAAAATGATAATTTTCAAATTCACTTTGAGTTCATCACTCTATAAAATAATAGGTTAAAAATAACTTTGAGATTATATTATGTTTTCAAAATCACTTCGAGTTCATCACTTTATAAGATGAATAAGTTTTTAAAATCACTTCAAGTTCATCATTCTATGACATGTTCAATTATATTTTTTAAAAATCACTTTGAATTCATCACAGTATAAAATGACAATTGTTTCAAAATCACTTCAAGTTTCTTGTCTATAAATTGACCATGTTTTGACATAATTTTGAGTTTGTCACTCAATAAAATGATCATGTTTTTAAAATCATCTTGAGTTTATTACTTTATAAAAATATTTAGTTAAAAACCATTTTGAACGAGTTACTATATAGAAATACCATCCTTTAAGCTGGTCACTCTATAAACCAACTATGTTTTGATTGTTCTCTAGTTTTCTATCAACAAGATAAGAAAATAGATAGATAATAAGTTCAAGCCAAGCTTTTTATCAGAAAATTTTTGGTTGAATCTTAGAATCAGGCAAGTTAACACAGTATCTCATGTTAAGAGTGGTTTTGATGAGACCCTTTAATTGTTAAGAAAATTAAATCCTAAGTTAATCCTTTCATTTTTATATAACGATTGTAAATAAGAACATGTAAACATGAAAAAAAAAACAAAGAAAAATAAGAACCTAGAGAAAGATAGAAATTTCTAGTAAAAAAAAAGAAAAGAAAGAGAAAAAGAAGAAGAAAATAAATATCCATTGCCCTCTCTCTCTTCCAACCACTTGTCGCCACACTATTGTCTCTTCCTTTCATCTTTCAACATTCAAAAAAGCAACTAGCCACTACTACTCCACTCTAACCAACTTACATTCCAAGACCACTCACGCTAATGATAGTAATCATTAAATCATCATCATTATCATCTCCCCACTCCAAAATTGATTAACCTTCCACCATGAAAAAACACTCAAAACCCATCTACTTCGCCACCATTAAATAAAACCATTAAACCCTCCACTAATCTGACTCAAACCATGTCGTGATTTTCATTGCTCTACTACCCTTTCTCGTCTATTCCACAATTACAACCTAAAAAGAACAACATTTCCCTTTTATTTCCAGCCAATAAAATCGAGTTGATCTTCCTTTTTTCAATCAAATTAGCCTCCTCAATCATTTTAAACACCATGAAACAACCCTATATCATAGCAATACCTCCATTTCTAATCATCCAAAAAATTTGATGTGTTTCTACTCGTTTTGCATGATTGTTGATTGCGAGTAAGAAACATGCATTCTAACCTTTCAGTACAATCCACTTGTTAATGTGTGGATCTCACATATCAACTGCTACCTAGTTGTTTCTAGTGATTTACGACTAGCTCCAACAGCTTTTAAGGTCTTTTAGATCTTAAATGATTTTTTTTCTTGGATGTGAATGTGTTTGATTATTGTTATATATGGATGTGTTTAATTTTATGTCTCTATGTGTTTGATTTTTACATTTGAATATGTTTAATTTATGCTTATGAATTGTTAAATTTTCAGATGTAAACGTGTTTAAATTTGTATGTGGATATGCATGATTTTATACATGAACGTGTTGGTTTTATGTGTCGATGTGGATTTTTATTCTTTATGGAATATAATGATTTTAAAAAAAAAACCAATTAGTAAGAGTATTCTCATACATATACATATATATAGGGGATTTTTATATTATTTTTTTTTCATTTTTGTTATTTAAAATAAACAAAAGTGTTTGATTTTCTATGTACTATTTTCATACATATACATATATAAAGGGGATTTTCATATTAAAAAAAATTTCTTTCATTTTTGTTATTTAAAAAAAACAAAAGTGTTTGATTTTCTATGTTTATATTTTGTATCTATGTGTTTTTGGAAATTAAATATGTTTGATGTGCTATGTTTTTTTTCTTAATGCATGATTGGATCTATGAGTTGAAGGATGTCTTTGACATTACTTTTTTAATTCACTTTTCTATCATACAATAAATCATTATCTTATAGTGAAAGTAACCTTCGAGGTGACAACATCTGATTTAAAAAATACATATATATATATATATATATATACATATTTATGTAGATATTGTTTGGTCTTTATTTGTAAGTATTTATTTTATTATAAAGTTTGTATAGGAATACTTTCTTGTTTATTGTGGATAGATTTGGGTTAGGTCAACATGATTCCATCAAAGTCCATTGAGTATAAATGATGGCCTTCATGCCCATTTTAAAACTAAACAAAGTAAATGGGTTAAAGTCTAATTCAACATTCACTATCCTCTCAAGTCTAATGTCTATATTCCAAAAGTAAGGATTATGTTTTATTGTTGGGCCAAATCCCAAATCATTGTCTCAAAGTTTGAGTCATCATTTACCATACATATATCAATTTAGCTAAGTATTTAGCATGTAAACATCATAAGTACAATTTGTCATAAAAATACATATATGAAGCAACGTACCTTATGTAGAATGTCTTAGGGTGATTTTCAACTTCTTTTTAGTATAACCATTTTCTTATGCAATAATCTCAGAAAGACTAGTTAGGGTTTCTAATTACCATAAAACTATGTGGCGACTCATATTTTTTTTATTTTTCCCCTTAATTCATCGATACATCTATGGCAACCTATGAGACCGGGGTAAGAGCAATTTGAACTTGAGAACAAGTTTTCTCCAACCTGAAAGACTGATGTAAGAAGATTTTCAGGGAAAATTATTTTTCTTAGTTATTATTATTTTCGATTTAGTTTAGAAAAATATTTTTCTTTATGATGTTTTTATTTTTTTCCTATTTATTTTAGGAAATAAAATATTAAGATTGGTAATTTTTTTTTTTAGTTTAAGAATCCCTAAAGTAACTCTATAATCATTGATTGAAATTGTTTTTCTCTTCAAGGTAGACCTAAGACTAATATCAATGAGGTTGTTTAACCTGTATTTTAAAAGAATATATCATACTTTTATTTTCAAAAATAAAATTATAAATTAAGGTTCTATATGACAACACTATTTGACTTTAATTTTGTCTTTCTAGCTTAACGTGTTCTTGTTCGTGTTTTCATTTGCGTCAATTTATGAATAAGATCACAATATCTTTTTAACATTCATAGGCATTCTTTTTATGTAGCCCTACTTAATTTTTTTTCTTTAATTTTATTCAATCACTTTTCTATGCATCTTTTTTTATTATCATTTTATTTAATAAGAAACTAGTTCTGAGAAATAAAGTTATTAAATATAACCAAGTTTATGAACCATGTTTCAAGATCAGATATTTAGAATCATATTTATCTTTCAAGTTTCTAATTTAGTCTTATGTTGCGAGATCATCCTCTCGGATCCTATGTTGCAAGATTAAATATCTTAATCTACATTTATCTCTTAATTTTAAAGAATATTTTTTTTTACATTTATTGACATAAATAATTTTGATTTTTTAATTAAATGCATGCATCAATTTTTTTTTATTTATGATCAAGATTTTTACTTGATGTCAAAAGACAATGGAAAAGCATTAATGTTTGTTTTTATTTTTACATCAATGGAAAAAAAAGGAGAAATGTTTTTGGTCTACTTTAGGACTTATCTATGAACCATGAACTATAAGGACTAAAATGTATTGTCTTTTTTGTGTGGAACATATCCATACTTAGAGCCCGTCTTAATGTATCATTTTCCTTGGTGTTTGGAAGACTTGCAGTTCACCATTCCCTACTCTATATTTGTATGAAATTGTTAATTTTGTTATTTTTAAAGAAAATCAATGACATTAGGTTCTATCAATTATGTTATCATTATGGTTTTGTTGATAAATTAGGCTTAATTAGCCCTATGTTATTGATAAATTAGGCTTGAGTTTGTTATGTTGTTTAACATAATGTCTCGTACTATTGGAATATCATGCTTTTATAGTTCTATCATTGTCAATACCAACAATAATATCACTTATAATGAATACGCAACGATTTCCTAAATGCTACATTAGATGTCTCTTAACAAGCTGTCTAGAATGTTATGTGATTGGCTTGACTTGAATATGTTCGAAATTAAAGTTGAAATTACATAGAGAATGATGCAAATTAGGGTTCATTCAACTCATTATATCGGTGTACCCATTAGTAGTGATGGAAGTATGAATTCAATGTTTAGGTTTACTAACATTAAGGGGATGAATATGCTAGAATTCTACTTGAATAGTAGATCTAGACAAGAAAAAACTCCTCTAGTGTGAAAATGACTCGGGTGTCAAGTAATACTAAAAAAACAACACAAGCATCACATATAGCTAGTCCATTTAGTTTAAGTGGTAATACAAGGAACCAAATATTCGTATAAGCTGTTGATATGAAAGCGTTTGATTAGGTATGATATATGTTTCATATTGTTATGAAAAATTCGAACTAAGTGACAACAAAGATGATTGTCATTTTGATAGAGTTGAAGAAGATGAGGAAGATTATGTGTGTTATGTATTAAGAATTATGAATTTAGTATAAATTTAATAAAATATTATGAATTTTCATTGTGTTTAATTATGATTTCTAAAATGTGTTGATTTTTTAATTGTAAAGTATATTGTAAAGTTTGTTGATGCAACCATATTATTCGATAGTTTCACCCATATTTAACTAGTGTTTTGCCTATGTTTTATATATAAAATGCCTTGATATTCTTTGTTTTATGTTTTGAAGGCACTTTTGGATGAAAGATGCAAAAAGGAGTAAATTGGAGATAATTGGCAGATTTGACCTTCAGTCGATGTTTTGTGCAGAGCGTGAGCTCTAGAGGTTGAAATGAAGTGATTCCAGTGGCATTAAAAAGCTAACATCCATACCTTTCTTGAAATCTAAGGCAAGAAAATAAAATAAGGAAGAGCATGGAAATCACAGCCTTCAACGTCAAATCTCGCAATCTGCCAATATTGACCTTCGGCCATTCCAACTTGAATATCTGGAGCTACAGAAGTCCAATCGATGCAAACTTAATTTTTTTTTATTCATGATTCAAAGGTCTATAAACGCTCTAAATGTCAGCCAAAACCGATGTCATATGAGGGAGATATGAGTTTTTAAAGATGACATCTAAATTCTGCCAGCAAACAGGTTTCATGAAGAAACGAGTCCAAATTACGTTCTGAAACATCTAAACCGATATCCAAGTTTTATTTCAGCAATTTAGCTCCTCTAAGTCAAAGCTTGAAGATTTCATGCAAGGCTATTTCTTATTTTTTAGGAAAATAGTTATTGAAGTACTTAAATGTAAACAGTCTACTTAATGGAGGACTATTTTGTAAAATAGAGACCTAGGGTTTCCTAAGATATAAAAAGAATGAGAGAA
>Ga0325400_1003257_pt1 | contig 14601 bp, 7 predicted proteins | sample PopdelMetagenome_2_FD_205662 | JGI IMG/M metagenome (GOLD analysis project Ga0325400, IMG submission 205662) | Populus deltoides microbial communities from Bellville, Georgia, United States - Xylem-PdKOR-R1 | ecosystem: Host-associated > Plants > Phyllosphere > Stem > Wood/Secondary xylem... | reverse complement strand
AATGTTTTTGTTTTTAAATGCGTTTTAAAATATTTTTTATTTGAAAAATATAAAATTATTTTTTTGATGATTTTAATATACTAATTTTAAAAATAAATATATACAAATAATAATTTTAATATATTTTCAAATGAAAACTATTTTTAAAAATCAACTTGTTATATAATACTAAAGACACTACAATGAATAAAAAATGTGATAGATTAAGCCTTGTACTTCTTTTTGGTAGTAGGAAAAAAAAAGAGTATTTAAATTTTCTTAAAAGGTGTTATTTGATGAGATAAAATTATGGTTGAAAATCTTCTTAAATTTGCATCTAATGATATGCAATTAATCAAACCATAATTATATTCGGCTGCTTGACATCAATGCACTTTGAGAAATGGACACCTTTTGTATTGGTGATTTTTTGTTCGGTTTAGTTTTTATTAAAAAAATAATAAAACTGAATTTTTTTTAAAATCAAAATCGATTCAAACCAACCAGTTTAGTTCTAGGACAAAATCGGTTCAAATTGGTTTGACTCGATTTTTTTCAGTGGTTTTTTTGTTTTTTGTTCAGTTCAGTTTTTTCGGTTTCAGGTTTATAAAACCGAACTGGTCGATTTTTTCAAAATTTTAATCGATTTTTTTCACAGTTTGATTTTTTCGATTATTTTTTTCAGTTTTCTCGGTTTAATCGGTTTTTCAGTTTTTTTCTCACCCCTAACTCTTTGTTCATCTCATGTGAGATTTTTTTTTTAACAGGATCAATAAAATCTAAAATGAATTTTATACTTTTAAATTTGCAAAAAAAAGTTGAGGTCATGAAAATATAGTATTTGGTATCACGATATAAAATATTTTTTATTTAAAAATATATAAAATAATTTTATTTTTTTATTAACACATCAAAATATTACTCACAAACTGCTTATAAAGCTGCTGCAACTCGCTGAATGGTAAATTTTGGTGGTCAAATAAATCAAAGAAATAAGAAAATCAGCTCAAGAAATAAAAACATTAATTTAATGTTTTTGTATGTTAAATGCATTTTTAAAATGTATAAAAAAAATACTGTCCTTTTAAACACCCACGTGTAACAAGAATACTTGATAGTTCCAACATTCGTAACAATTTATTTTTCCAAAAAAAGAGAAAAATAGGATTTTGGATTTGAATTTTGAATCATTACCGTCGATGGAGTCATGAAGACAAAGACATTACGATTGTTGCTTTTAGGAGTAGAAAATACAGAATCAAGAGCACGTGCTTGAATTGGTTTGAGGTTCGCCAAATGCTAGAAAGTTACCATATTAGCCAAGTCAAAATAAGGATAAATTTGAATGTGCTTGGAGTGTTTTAGCATTTTAATCCAGTTTTGTAAAAATATTAGAAAAATATTACAAGTTAGAAAAATATTTTAAAAATAACATTATTTTAAAACAACTGTTATTTAAAATATTGGTTTTGTAACTATCACTATTGAAATTACTGATTGTTTACTTAATAAATAAAAAGTGAAATTAATCAACATGTATAAAAGTCAACATAAAATATCATGAAGATATAATGGTCAAGATATGAGATTCAAGATCATGTGGTTAATAAATAAAAGAAGAAATAAACTAATATGGTATAAAAAATAATTGGGGGAAGAAAAGGAAAGGAAATAAAGAATGGGTCACTAGGGTCATATTTAGACTTTATTTTTTATATACCCGATACTGTTATAAAAATCCTGACAAGACAATTATAACCATATCATGAAATATTATTAAAAGAGCTTGTAAGTGGTTAGTGGTGTCGTTTAGGGTTTATCAGACCCTAAAGTATTTTAACCCAAAACAAAACCATTAATCAGTTAAGATCTTGTTTGATGGTCTTTCATGACATGGTTAGAATTGTCCCGTTTGAATTTTTTTAATGGTACCACATGTGTAAAAACAAAGCATAGTATATCCCCAATAACTCATTTTTTTCCCCTCTTTTTTTCTCTCATTTCACATAAGCTCATCTCCGTTTTATTTCGTGACCATCGGATCTGAATATCATATATAGACCATTGGATTTTCATAATTTTCATGTTGACTTTTATACGTATCAATTAATATGCACAAGACATGCACGCATGGTATCAGAGTAAACAACTGCTATTCAGTATTCATAATCAAGATCATTACAAAACTAATATTTAGAATTATAGTTGTGTTGAAACTGTATTATTTTCTAAATACTTCTACAGCATATATCATTTTACCAAACTTCGATATTTAAAAAAAAAAATTCACAGGGTGGGCAACATCAATAGCCGAGATGAAAGCAGATAAATGCAGTGTTTAAGAATGTGGTAACAATTGTTTTTCAAAATGTTTTTTACTCGAAAACACATAAAATAATATATATTTTTTATTTTTTAAAATTTATTTTTTGACATCAGCAATTAAAATAATATAAAATACAAAAACAAATTAAAAAAAAAATCAAGAAAATCGGTTTCATCAGCAAAAAAAAAACACACAACACCAAAAATTCGGTGCGTTAAAAGCTTGATAAAGTCATTTCATGGAGGGAAAAAATTGCCCTGGATAAGTCAGCATGAAATGATCAAGGCATCTACAAGGGGGAGATTTTCATAATAAATAAAGGGCGAGTAAAAGGTATTGGCCAATTGGGCACCAGGATTGGTACATGCCAAAAATACAGGTGCCAGCCAGTGTGGTTTTCGTGCCCCCTCACCACCCAAAGCAAGAAAGCAAGAAGAAAATGGAAAATTTTGGGATTAAAATATTTATTTTCATGTGTTTTTAAATTTGAGCTCTGTAATTATTAATATAATAATTATTAAAAATTTATATAATCATTAATTTTAGAGTCCGTGAAATTAATAGAAACATGAGTAAACTAGCCCTGACATTTAAGTTTTTTTAAAAAAAAGTAAGAAGAAGCATTCCCATGATCTTATTTTATTATATATACAAATTCAAACAAACGAATATTATTTATCAATTTATTCCTGGAATAGACAGGGAGGAGGATCAAAATACCTTATCTTGTATTGAACAGGACAGCTTACACGTTTGTTCTAAGAACCAGAACATTTCGTACACGACACTCATTTCAAGCAATCCTCGGAAAGATAGAAGGCAAGCTTTCGAGTTCATAAATATTCTGGTATCCCTTTTTTTGCCTTCTTCAACCCCATAACTACCATTACCAAACCCACCCAATTCCTTAATGGCAGCACGGTGTCCTTCACACGGGTCCAACCCTTCCACTCAAGGACAGTTTAGAGTTATAAGACTCACAGTTCATCACCTTGTCACATGGTTAGGCACTTCACATGGAAAAACAAAGGGAAAGGAGATGGCAACAAGCTACATTTTCCCAGCTTCTGTCCACTTGGGCAGGCTTGACTCAAACCATCTACGTAGCTACTTGCATCTCATTTGACATGGACTGCAGCTGTTGCATCGATGAAAACCAAGAGATTAATGATTTTGGGAGTTGTTTTCTTATCTAGATGTTCATCATGTTATTAAAATATCAAGCTTGCTTTTGAAAATAAAATGTTTTTCTTCTTTCAATTCTCTGGAAAATACCATCTGGATCTTTAAAAAATAAAATGAAATGACTTAAATCTAAAAGAATTATTATTTTTAATGTATTCTCAAGTAAAAAATATATTATATTGTAATATCAGACACAATATATATATTAATTTAAAATACAATTTATATCAATCGATTAAAAAAAAAAGCTAACGCAGATGTAGATTAATTTATGTACAGTTGGAACACATGTTAGCGGTAAGCTCATTACCTCAAAGCAACAAAAAACAGCCCCATCGAAGCTCAAGGCAGCCAACAAGCCGTTGCCACGTGCCACCCCACCTCCTACCTTAGCTAGTAGCAGTAGCCAAACCAACCAGCCCAAGGGCTGTTTCGATGGTCAACTGAGTACCCTTACTCCAGTCATGAATTTCAAACCTTAGGTAAGATTGTAAAAAAAAAAATATATATATATATATATAAACGCGGCGGATATGTTTAGTTAACTTGAGCAATTCAAGATCTGAAGTCGTGTTTCAACTAACTTTTTAGTTGATCCGACTTGAATTGGATATGTTTGGTATTGTAATTTAGAAATATTTTTGAAAAAATTGATTTTTTTTAAATTAATTTTTTTTTGATGTTTTTAAATCATTTTAATGTGTTGATTTTAAAAATAAATTTTAAAAAAATATAAAAAATATTATTTTGATGTATTTTGTGTTGAAAAATATTTTGAAAAACAATCGTTACCACACTTCCAAACACACTAATATTAACACCGTAACTTGATCAGGTTTTTTTTATCATCATATGGTTCACGGAGCTAATTCAAATTAATTATTTTTAAAATAAAAAATTATAAATATTAACCAATTAAGATTAGACCAAGTTTTCACTGAATTAACCATGTTATTAAAAACTTGATAAAGTCAAAATTGTTTGGGAACGCGGTGCAAACAGCGTTCCATAAAAAAATAATTTTTTTTATTTAAATTTAATTTGTTTATATGTTTTCAGATAATTTTGATGTGCCGATATTAAAAATAATTTTTTAAAAATAAAAAAAATATTATTTTAATGCATTTATAAATAAAAAGCACTTTAAAAATCAACTGCTACTATACTTTCAAACACACAGTTACATACTCTGCATCCGAACTAATCATCAATTTATTTGCTGAATAATAGTTTATATGTTAAGTGAATTTCTAAAAAAATATATTATTTTTTTAATATTTAATAATGTTTTATAAAATAAATTAGAAAATATTTTTTATTATTTGATAATATCATAAAAAATAAGTTAAGAAATAACTTATAAATATTTTACCCATTTCAAGTCTATTAAAAAAATAAAAACAAAATCTAATAGATAAAAAAAAATTAAAGAAGATAATATTGAGAACAAAAATTTAATTTTATAAATTATTTCAAATAAAATAAATAATAATCAAGATAATGAATATCAAATCTAATAGATAAAAAAACTGAAAAATAAAAAAAATATTTAAAATAAAATAAATAACAATAAAAAATAATAACCATATTGATAAATAAAAATTTTTAATGAAAAAAATAAAAAAAATAAAAAATGAGAACAAATTGATATAAAAATAAATTTAAATCAAATTATAAAAGATAAAATTAAAAAAAAATCTAAAACAATCAAATTTAATATATTTAATAAATTATAAAATATTTTTTTTTCACCGCTTTTAAAAAATATTTCTGCCTAAATAAAACTAAATCAATTTTTTTTTTGAGGAAAGTACATTTTATTAATTATTTTTTTATTAATAAATAAACATAGAAAAATTTATAAAATGATCATGAGGAACTGCCTGACAAGCACTTGTAAAATAAAAATCCGTTTCGTTTTATTCACACATAAAAAAATAAAAAAAAGAGAAAAAATTCTTGCCATCAGATTAGACTCTTACACCCGCCTATTTCTTTTTTGTTTTGTCTCTTTTTCAAACCAAACCCCTCTCAGCTAACACAGCACCCCTCCTCTCTCTTTCTCTCAAACTCACCGAGTCACCAGACACCCAAATCGCTCCGGGAATTCCTTTCTAACTCCCCGGGATTTTCACTTCCGGTTTCCGAATCATTTCATAACAAAAGTAAAATTTCGTTCTTTTTTCTTGTTGTTTATTTCCTTTAATTTGTAATTCTCTCTCGCTCTTTACATTTCAAGAAGCTTGCATTGTAGGCAACAAAATTTCAATTTCATCTCCTCCTCCTCCTCTCTTTGATCCTGCTTGCTTAATTTTGTATATTGTTTTCTGTTTGCTTTTTGTATTTTTAACAATCACAATTTTCAGAGAGAGAGAGAGAGAGGGAGGGAGGGAAATTGAAGGTGGTGAAGGTGATTTAGCTGTTTTTTTTTTTTTTGGAAAGGTGAGTTTTTTCTGTTTTATTGGACTAGGTCAAATCCCGGTCATACGAAATTCAACCTTTTTTTTTCCCAGTGATTACTGTGTTTTAAAAGTTGTTTTTTTATAATTTTTTTTAATTTTGAGGTTTAGCTTTATAATCAAATTTGAAGTTTGAATTTTGCTTGTTTTTGGTTCATCTTGGTTCGTCAGATTGGGAATTTGGGTAGCTTATTTTTTAGGTCCTATGTGTTTTAGCTTTTGATACCATGTGTTTAAAAATGGTTAATTTTAAGTAAAATCACAACTCCTTCAAGACTGCAGCTTGCTTGCTATTTTTTTTTTTCTTTTTGCTAGATCTGTTACATTTCCTTTCAGTCTTTGAGTTTTCTAAAAGTGGGAAAACTTGTTTTTTTTTTTTATAAAGCCATTAAGGTGTGTGAGAGGTTTTATTTTATTTTTTTCTGAAGTAAAAGTGATTAGGAAGATATAATTATTATTCTGTTTAAGAAATCAAGGGGTGCATTTGCATTTGCATTAATGTTGTGGTTGCTGGTAGGTAAGTGGGGTTTCCCCCCACTTTGATAATAATATACAACTATACTGATGTTTATGGTCTTTTCTGGTTGTGAAAGAGTCATTTTCATGTAGGGTTTTTTTTTTTTTTTTTTGGGTTTGCTAATTTAACAAGAAAGCACCAACCTTTTTGTGTCATTGAACAAGAAATTGCTTTATGGGTTCATGTTTCTTTAATTTTGATAACTGTTTCCCCACTTTTTAGAGTTTAAAATCATGCGGGTTTGCACTGTTTTTGTTTTCTCTCATTCACAATTTAAAGGACATCAAAGTCTCCCAGTTGCTTGTTATGTTTCAAGAAATTGACTTTTTTGAGTTTTGTATAATAGAAAGGCAAGCAATGAGCAGTGGGCAGAGCGAACAATTTCGATAGTAAAGAGAGGTTTTTGTTTAGAGTTTTTGGGTGTCTTAAGCTGCACCATGCCGTTTGAATTTGTGGATCATAGGGGTAGTACTACGGCATCTTCTCACTATTTCGAGGACATTCATTTGCCTGCTGAGGTAAGTTCAAAGATTTATGCGGTGACCTTTTTTTTTTAAGTAATATAGATCGCTTTATATCTATGTGTGCTCTTAGGTTATCTTTATGTGCTGGAAAGAAGCAGTACTGTGATTTAATTTTTGTTTGTTATTCAAGTAATTTGCTTGCGACTTTTATTTGACAGAGACAAATTGGGTTTTGCAATCCGAATACAATGCCTGATCACCAAGGTTGGTGCCATTTAATTATTTACCCTTTGAACTATTTAAATCTGCTAATTAGTGTTGCTTAAAAGCCTTCTCTGATGGAATTGGCTATTTGTAGTGGAATGCGCTGACATAGCTTAGCTTGGACCTTTTTAGTGTGAAAGTCAATTCATTACAGAATTTGAGTGCTCCAAATGGAGTGAATGATTGAGCACATTGATATAGTGAATGATTTATGACATTTTAAACTGATTTATTCAAGCATCATCAGTAGTTTTGTGCAAGTGTTTCTGGTCTATATATGGCTGTTTACAGTCCATGTTTGTTGTCTGACAATCATGATATCTATATTAGAATCTTAGTCCACTGAAGTTCAGATCCTTTTGTCAATCTTTTTTCCCTGTTCCTGTTTCAGTGTTCTGAAACCACGTGTGCAAGTTTTTATAAAGGATGTAATAAGTGTAGTGTCCCTGTTTTAGTATCTAATAATTCTTAATCAATATCTTAGTGCCATATATTTTAAAATCTGTCAAATGAATCTCTGGTTGTGTTCTGATCAACATACGAAGTCTCTAGGAAGTATATTATTTCTTACTGGATTTGCCTAGAGGATCTCCCAGTTTTAAATGTTGTATAATTTTGTCCATCAGTTGGAATGGATGGAAAGATACTTATTCCTAGCAGCAACTGTGTTTGTTCTTCACCTCTGTAAAAACTTTCATCAGGCGGGCCACTATCAATGCATTATGCAGAGTTATCACAGTCAATCCTAGACAGAGATAAAAAAGAGAAGTCACTCATTAGTGAACAAGGAGCTAATATGTGCGAGCATGCATGGAGTTCTATGGATCATCATCCAAAATCCTGGTCAAGTTTGTCATTGCAACCGGCATCTTATAGCAAGGGGAGAAGTAGGGCTGATATCAGTGCGGCCCAGTGGGAAAACAGTCTCTTCTCAAGCTCATTTTCTGAAATATTCAGCAGAAAGTGTAAGCTTCCTTTTCATCACGCAGTCAACTGTATTTTATCCTGTGTTATCTTATGCTATTCGTTATCGTATTATGTGTTATTACAAAGAGCATCAATTGATTGTACATGTAAATTGCTAACTCAATTTTTTCTTGATAAATCTTTGAATGTGTCTAGTTTTCTTTTCTTTTCTTTTTTCTTTTCCAGCAATGCATTTTGTAGGCTGATTCTTTTCTTCCTGCTGCTGGCCCTATCTAAAAAATTTAATGTTACCAATTGCCCTATGTTTGAAAAAATTTAGTGTGCATATTTTGCAGTGAGGTTTTCAGGAAATGACATTCATTCTCATCAATCTGCTAAAACCATTACTTCCTCCAACGAGGAAGAAGAGCCCTTTGAATCTCTTGAAGAACTTGAGGCGAAAACTATTGGAAATCTCCTCCCTCCTGAAGATAACATGTTTTCTGGAGTGACTACTGATTTGGGGCATGATGCTCAAAACAATAACTTGGATGATCTAGAAGATTTTGACCTGTTCAGCAGTGGCGGAGGCATGGAATTAGAAGGGGAAGGGGGCCAAGGAAATTCAGGTCTCCTTAAGGGAGTTCCCAATGGTCAAGGGGACTCTAATGGTTCAACTGTTGTTGGACATCCTTCTAGAACGCTTTTTGTCAGAAACATCAATAGCAATGTTGAAGATTCTGAATTGAAGGCTATTTTTGAGGTGCATATCATTCTACATCAAGCAGTGCTTTATTTGACTTTTGTGTTGGCAAGTCCATCCAGTTTGCCCTGCAAGTTATCAAACATTTTTTTTTTGTTCTGTCAGCAATTTGGAGATATCCGAACTCTTTATACAGCATGCAAGCACCGTGGCTTTGTAATGGTTTCTTATTATGATATAAGAGCAGCTCAAAATGCAATGAATGCGCTTCAAAATAAACCATTGAGGTGTAGGAAACTTGACATTCACTATTCAATTCCAAAAGTGAGTCATTGTTATTCTATTTATATTTTGAATTTATTGACATTATTATTTTTGTTTTTCTGATTTGTGTGTATATGTTTGAATGCACCCTGTTCATTTGACCTTTTTTTCTCTGTTTTTTTCTTCTTACTTTCTATTCTATCAGGACAATCCATCAGAGAAAGATATGAACCAGGGCACTCTAGTGGTCTTCAACCTTGATTCCTCTATTTCAATTGATGAGCTTCACCAAATATTTGGTGTTTATGGGGAAATTAAAGAGGTAATTGGTTTACGGGGTATTGTTTTGATTTTTACATTTATAAAGGATGAAGAATTTCCCAATAAATACCTTTATTTGTCTGTGGTTTGCAGATCCGTGAATCCCCACAAAGGCATCATGATAAATTCATAGAGTATTATGACATTAGGGATGCAGATGCCGCCCTTTCTGCACTAAATAGGAGTGACATTGCTGGCAAGCAGATCAAGGTTGAATCAAGTCTCCCAGGAGGCACTAGAAGGTATTTCACTTCTCATGAAATTTTTTCTGTGGCATAGTTCCCTGTCAAGATTGACAGTAACTTTGAACGGGGCTTTGTGAACCTAATATTTATCTCGTGACCTTAAAATAAGGAGGAATCCACATTGCTTGCTACCTTATGTTCTTTTTTACTCTTTGCTTGTATCTTCTTTTTTAACTCGGATTGGTGATTCAGTTTCTTTAATATGCTGCTAGCAGATTACCAACCTATCTTCTGACTCTTAATCTCAATCAATGTTGCTGATAATTTATTAAAATTTTTGTTTGCAGCTTGACGCAACAGTCTGAGCATAAGCAAACTGAACCACATCCTTTTCAAAGGCCTTTTAAAGACTTGTTGTCTGGATCATTGGGTAGGATTTTGTTTGGCATTTGTTTTGATTATATGAACTTAAATCGTGTTTCTTAAAAGAAAATTTTCCCCCATCCTCTGAAAACATGTCTTGCAGCCACATTTTCTCCTGGAGTATCAGCCTCCAGCTACATGGAAAACAGATCTACTCAGGTTTTACACTCTGCTATCCCATCACAGCTGGGTGCATTCACTGATCTTCATCGGAGTTCTAGTGTTTCAATTAACTTACCATCTACAGTGACAGCAAGTGCTGCCAAACAAATCTCCATTAGTGAAATGAAGTTTGGCAACCAATGTATTCCAAGCACTCATCCTCATTCTTTGCCAGAGTATCATGATAGTTTAGCCAATACTATTTCATACAACTCTCCAGGCACTATCAGAGACATGCCCAGCAGTTTCACTTCCAAAGTGGCAGAAGGAATCAACAGCTTACACATTCAAGGAGTAGGGTCAAATGGGCACCTGATGGAGCTTATTGGAGGGGGTAAGCGCAGATGATCATCCTCCATTCCATTTATACTGTCCTTTTCATGTTTATCTTTTTGATACGAGGTTTGAAAATCAGCAACATTTTTTTTTTATGATGAGAGAATTTAGATTCCTGATCTAGAAGTTGACCTTGGGCTTTCTAAAAAAGTTACAAATTAAAATGTTTGATGCATGGATAATAATAAGAGAACAGATCTAGTTATGCTTCAGACATATTGAATAATTATGATCATCTAACTCTGTTATAAAAATCTTGATTGTAGAAAACCCATTGAGCTGCAAGTACTGTTTTTTTATGTGCAAAATGAACCGGTTGTCATTCTTTTTTATTTAGAAGTTAATTTAATTTACCATTGTTATTAAATCTTCCTCAATTTTTAATCTACCAATTATTGTTGTTATTTTCCTTCTCGTGTGAAATATTTTCCTAGTTTCTGGATCTCCTGGAGCTGGAAGCTGTTCTCTTCCTGGCCATCATTATGTATGGAAAAATTCCAAGTCAGGTCAGCAACAGCCTTCAAGTGGCATGATTTGGCCAAATTCACCATCATTTGTCAATGGTGTTCATGCTCATCACCTCCCACACATGCCTGGATTTCCTAGAGGCCGTGCAGTTATGCTGAACTCTGCACCTGCACCCCATCACATTGGATCAGCACCAGCTGTTAATCCTTCTCTGTGGGAGAGGCAGCACACGTTTTCTGGGAAGTCTCCTGAAACTTCTAGTTTTCACTTGGGTTCTCTTGGGAGTGCAGGTTTTCCTGGTAGCTCTGCACCACATCCAGTGGAAATTGCCTCCCACAACATTTTCTCCCATGTTGGTAGAAGTTGTATGGACATGACTAAAGGCACCGTCCTGCCCTCTTCTCCACAGATGTGCCACATGTTCCCTGGGAGGAACTCAATGATTGCAATGCCAGCTTCATTTGGTTCTCCTAATGAGCGTGTGCGGAATCTCTCACATCGTAGAATAGAATCTAATTCAAACCATTCAGATAAGAAACTATATGAACTTGATACTGATTGCATATTGCGTGGCGAAGACAGCCGAACCACACTGATGATAAAGAACATTCCAAACAAGTATGTGAAAATCCTGCTAGCCGTTCCAAACCTTTTCTTGTATAATCTGAACTTCATTTTTCTTTGCAAAATTATGTCTTAAAGTATTTTTGAACTGTTTAAAGTTTATTATCTTGTCTAGTTCTGTGACAAAGTTACAATGTATAGCATGTTCTTTCATGATTTCCATCCATGCTGGATAGTAATATTTTGAGTTAGCTTCCTATTTCTCTGCTTGGGAACCGCCAGCAATTTCACCGCTTGTTAAAACACCACCCCCACTTGACCAACCTAATTTAACATTAGGATGTTTTTGGTCTAGGCCATCTAATTCGACCATTTTAGCAGACCAGGACTTTATTGCATACCAAGGTGATGTTCACATTCATTGCATGTCAAGTTTGCTACTTTAACACTAGGATGTCAAGTTTGCTTATTGAATCAGAAGGTGTTTTGATCCTTTGGGTGCATTTTCTGTGTCCATTGCACTTAATTTTTTTCCATCTTCTGATTTTATTTGATGTTTCTTGTAGATATACTTCAAAGATGCTTCTGGCTGCAATTGATGATCACTGCTGAGGAACCTATGATTTTAATTTACTTACCAATTGACTTCAAGGCAAGTGATTTTTCTGTTGGATCAACCTCTACGATTTTACACTAGGGTGCACGGTACATACACATGTATGTAACATCATTTATTGTTTTTAGCTTTTAAGCTCTAAATCCGATTTACAACATGATTTGACAGAACAAATGCAATGTGGGCTATGCATTCATCAACATGATTGATCCTCAACAGATCATTCCATTCCATAAGGTATGTTATTGGCTTGAGTGGGATGATAGTAATTTATGTTTTTCATTGGTATGAAATGAATTCCCCATCATATATATGAAATGAATTCCCCTTCACTTAAATGAAATGATGAAACTAATTGAGGCTGAACATGTCTTTTACAGGCGTTCAATGGCAAAAAGTGGGAGAAGTTCAATAGTGAAAAAGTAGCATCTCTTGCATATGCTCGGATTCAGGGAAAAGCTGCTCTTATTGCGCATTTCCAGAATTCAAGCTTGATGAATGAGGATAAACGTTGTCGTCCTATACTCTTTCATACTGATGGTCCGAACGCTGGTGATCCGGTATGATATCCATTCAGTTGGCTTGTTAAAATGTCTAATTATTGTAGAGATTTTTTGTATGCTATTATGCTGCCTCTGGTTCAAGCATCTTTATAAATGGAGATATCTTTACATTTAAGATTTAGTAAGGGCTAATAACTAAATGCTTACATCTTCTTACCTCTTTTCTACCATTGCATCTGATAGTAACCAATGTAGAGCTATTCTTTTTTCCCAAAAAACAAGCAAGAAAAATAGTTGATCAACTGAAAGTATGTCTTGGATCAATAGCTGCCAGCCTTGTCTCCTGATCCAGTTGTCTGGAGGCTTCTTTTGATGATTAATTCCACATCATAATGAGAATAAAAAATAGTAAAGAATATCAGAATATAAGCAAAGTTGAAGTTGTTGTGAACTCTGGTTTTTTGGTGATTAGGATTTTTCTTTTTTAGTTTCTCTCTGGATTATGAGTTTTAAGTAGTAGTTGTGGCTAGTCATATTATTACACTGAAATTTGTGAAAGAGGATTGTTTTTTCAGGACTATTTTTGGTGTTACTCGGTATTTTGCCTTCTCAATAACTTGATTGTTTCACTTATTTTAATGGATGCTAGAACCATTTTTATCTTTGCAGGAACCATTCCCTATGGGTACTCATATTCGATCCAGGTTGGGTAAACCTCAATCCACTGGCAACGAGGAGAACCACCATAGTGGGAGCCCGTCCACTTTGGCAAATGAAGAGGACTCTCCAAATGGAATACACTCTACCTCGGGTTCTGATTATGTGGTTTTCTTTGGCCAAGACACTAACCCGAACCCTGTACGGGTGTAAATCGTCATATCCACCCCAGCTCTGTAGATTAGGGGTGACCTGACTAGTGACAACTCCCTTTTTGGCTTATATAGACTCATTTGACCAAGTTCTGAATGCCAGAGTGCATCTTCAGCATCAGGTGGGTTCAGAATTTTCTTTGTTCCCGCAAAAATTTTCCCATCTAGCGTAATTATGATTATAGAGAATGTGGCTTAACTAGGCCTCAAATTTTGGATAATCGAATCATGTACAGAAGCTCCCTGGTTGTGCACCAGAGGAGGTATCTCTGTTTTTGTTCATTTTTGGACCTCTGTAATTTCATTTTCCCCCGTATATTTTGGGGTTCCCTGGTGGTTCTGTTACTGTTCCAGGCCAAATGTGGTTGCTAAAGGAGAGCCATCGCCCATTAATGTATCCCGATTGTAGAAATTTTTTATGTGCTCAGAGTGCTGTTAATGATAATATTATTTATTTGTCGTTCAATCAGCTGTTCTTTATTTTTCGTGAGTGTTGCTGGGGAACTTAAATATCCTCAAGCAGTATGTATGCTTGTTGATTCCAGGTTGATCAAAATCATACCCTGGCAACAAATTTAGAGTCTTGGAACAAGAAATTGTGGTAATTACCTTCTTTTGGTCTATAATTTCAAGCAGCATGGTGCAGTGAAATTCAAATCAATTCAAATACATTTAAAATAAAAAACAAGAAAATTTAAATCCTACAAAATACAATTTCAACTGCGTTTCCAAGCCTTACAATTTAACGTAACAGCCGTGACACTGGGGATTGCTTCTATGGCAATTTAAATCCTTTCAGCAATTTAACGCTAGACAAAGCAATTTAAAATTGAGAAACTGGAAAGTGAAGAAAAACATAAATCCCATAAGAGTATTGCTTCTATGGCAAATGTTGAAAAAAAACACAATATAAGTTTCGAGGTTGTCCTAAATAAAACATAATGAAACTGTAGCTTTCATAAAAACTAGGTGATGAAGACTTGTGTTTTCTGCTTTCTTATGTTCTACGATGCTGAGGATGTAAGGTTTATTAAAGTGTTTGATGTTGTTAGGAGTCATTGAATAATCTAGTAAATTCAAGATGTAA
>Ga0325400_1003254_pt1 | contig 14605 bp, 10 predicted proteins | sample PopdelMetagenome_2_FD_205662 | JGI IMG/M metagenome (GOLD analysis project Ga0325400, IMG submission 205662) | Populus deltoides microbial communities from Bellville, Georgia, United States - Xylem-PdKOR-R1 | ecosystem: Host-associated > Plants > Phyllosphere > Stem > Wood/Secondary xylem... | reverse complement strand
TGGGCGAGCCCTGGACCGCCGCCGACCATCAGGCGCTGCTCGCCTTCCGTGGCCGCTATGTCGAGTTCAACCTCGTCCATGACCGCGGCACGCTGTTCGGGCTGAAGACCGGCGGCGACATCGACGCTATCCTGATGAGCCTACCGCCCGTCGCGACCTGGGCGTGACGTCGGGCGTCAGCTGCCGCGGGCGGCGAGCTGACGGTAGAGGCCCGCCACCACCAGCTGGAACCCCATGCTGATCGTGGCCGCCAGCCCGCGGAAGATCACGGCGGCCAGCACCAGCCCGACCGGGCCCACGCCCATCGCGCGCGCCAACAGCGTCAGGGTCGCGCCCACGGCCGAACTCAGCGCGACCAGCACCACCGTGCCCCCGATCAGGTAGGCGGCAAGCGCGCCGAGGATCGGCCAGAACAGACCCGCCGTCATCCGCCAGCTCCGCCGCAGGGCGGCCGCCGGGCCGAGCGCCTGCTCCACCAGCAACGGCGTGAGCAGCGAAAGGCGCACCCACACCGCGCCACCCGCGATCAGCAGCAGCAACAGCAACAGGCCCTGCGCCGCCGCCGGGCCGGCGCGTGCGCCGCCGAGCAGCAGCGCCGCCATCAGCGCCCCCGCCAGCAGCGCCGCCGCTACCAGCAGCAGCGCGCCCGCCAGCGACGGCACGCGCCGGAACGCGCGCCCGATCGCCTCGCCCACGCTGATGCCCGGCACCAGTGCCAGCGCGGAGAGCGCCAGCGAGCCGACGAGGTTGACCGCCAGCGTCGCCGCGAAGGCAAGGAGGGCGCGGCCCTGCGCGGCGGCATCCACGGGCGCCCCCGGCAGCAGCACGCGCGTGGCGTCAGGCAGCGCCACGTCGAGCAGCAGGCCAGGCAGGGCGAAGAAGGCGAACGCCACGGGCAGCATCAGCCGCCACTCGCGCGCGGCCATCGCCTGCGCCCACCCGAATGCCTGCTCAGTTGAAAGCTTCATGGGCCCAGTCCTATCGGCGGGCGGCCGCGCGAAGGCAATCGTCCCGCTTGTCGCGCGTGCCAGCCCGGCGCAGGAGTTGCGTGTGCCTCCACCCCCCTCGCCCGTCGACTGGCAGGTCCTGCCCGGCCTGTCCCCTTATCTGCCGACCGTGGCGGCGATGGAGGCGCGCGCGGACGCGATCCGCGCCGGCACCGCGTCGGAAGCGGTGTGGCTGCTGGAGCACCCGCCCTTGCTGACCGCGGGCACCGGCGCGCGCGTGGCCGACCTGCTGGAGCCCGACCGCTTTCCCGTCCACCCGACCGGGCGAGGCGGCCGGCATACCTATCATGGGCCGGGGCAGCGCGTCGGCTACGTCATGCTCGACCTCGCCCGACGCGGGCGCGACGTGCGGGGCTATGTGCAGGCGCTGGAGGGATGGGTCATCGCCGCGCTGGCCGCGCTCGGCCTGGCGGCGCGGCGCGATGCGGCCGGGATCGGCATCTGGGTCGCGCTGCCGGACGGCGGCACGGCCAAGATCGGCGCGATCGGCGTGCGCGTACGGCGATGGGTGACGCTGCACGGGTTCGCACTCAACGTCGCGCCCGCGCTCGACCATTATCAGGCGCTCGTACCGTGCGGCATCCCCGATCATCCGGTCACCAGCCTGGCGGCATTGGGGCTTGCGGCCGACATGGCCAGCGTCGACCGGGCGCTTGCCGCCGCCCTCCCGGCATTTCTCGCCGCGCTGGAGGTGGAGCCGATCGGGCCTTGAGGCATTGAACCAATCTGGTAAGCTCGGCGCGATTTGGGACTGCTTGAGCAAGCCCTGTCCAAATCAATCACTAGGGAGTCTGGACACATGCGTAACACTTTCAAGAGCGCGGCCGCCGTCGCCATGGTCGCCGCCGCTGCGCTGGCCGTGTCGGCCTGCGGCGGCAGCGAGACCGCCAACAGCACGGAGAACGTGTCCGCGACCGACATGAACACGTCGGGCAGCATGAACGACATGTCGGCCACCGACATGAACAGCACGGGCTCGATGGGCGCCGCCAACGACATGATGTCGTCCAACAGCATGGGCGCCGAGAACAGCAGCATGATGGGCGGCAACAGCACGTCCAACATGCAGTAAGCCATACCGGCGAACTGAATTGGCGAGGGCCGCCCGAGCGATCGGGCGGCCCTTTGCTTGCGCGAGTGGTCGGGAACGTGCGCGCCCGAACATCAAGCGCCAAATGCGTCCTTCATACTGTTCCGAACGGCGGAGACGGAACCGGGTGCTTCCTAGCACCCGGTGCTAGGCCGGCGTTAATTGGCATCCGCGGCAGCGCTCAGGGCTCAGCGCTGGCCAGCGCCACCGTGTCGGCGGAAGGGGTCGACGCCATCTGCAGCTTATTGCCGTCCAGCGCGGCGATCACGCGTGCGTCATAGCCATAGGGATCGTCATAGCTGACCAGCGCACCCGTTTCCGGGTCCGCATCGGCAGTGAAGTAGACGATGTAGACCGGCCACGTCTGCGGCAAGCGCAAGGTTGCCGTGTTGCGACCGGCGAGCGCCTCGTCCAGCTGCGCCGTGTCTTCCGCCCCCATCAGCTCGTTGGCGAGCCCCTCGATGTCCTTGATGCGGATGCAGCCATGGCTGAGCGCGCGCGCGTCGCGTGCGAAACCCGATTTCGCGGGCGTGTCGTGCAGATAAATCGCCTGGTCGTTGACGAGGTTGAACTTGAGGCGGCCGAGCGCATTGCGCGGACCCGGGGGTTGCCGCACCGACCAGCGCCCGGCGCCCATCGAGGTGAACTGGTATCCGCCGCGGCCCGGCCGCAGGTTGGAGCTCTTCACGATGCTCTGCGGCACGTTCCACCACGGATTGACCACCAGCGAGGAGGTGGGCGAGATCATCTGCGGCGTCGGCGTGGCCTTGGCGCCGACCACCACCGTGTAGGTCGAGGCCGCCTGACCGCCCTGCATCACCGCCAGCCGGTAACTCGGCACGTTGACGTAGAGGTAGTTCGCCTCGGACGTCCGCGGCATCCAGCGCGCGCGCTCCAGATTGGCTCGCAGCCGATCGCGCGTCGGTCCATCGGCTGCCTCGGCCAATCCCTTGCGCAGCGCCTGATAGCGCACGTCGGACGGCAGCAGCCCGTCGAAGAAGCGGTCGAGGTCGCCGGACGCAAGCGCCGCCTGGAGACCGGTAGTCAGCTGTGCGGCCTCGTAAGGGCTACGCTCGATCAGCCAGCCCATGGCGCTGCGGTCGCCGACGCGACCGAAATAATAATCATGCGCGAGCGACAATGCCGCGGTGTCAGCGACCGCGTCGAGATCGACACCTTCCCCGCGCGCGAGCGCCTGGCGGATGCGAGCCGGCTGATAATCGGCAGGGTCGAGCCCCTCCGCTGCCGACCCGCGGATCAGGTCCAGCAACTGGCGCGCACTGTCCCGTGTCCAGCGCGGTGCGGAACTCGGCGCGGCGAGCACCGCCGGATCTGACCGGACCTGCGGAGCGGCTACCAGCACATCGCTGGGCGCGGCAGCCCCGAGCAGGCCGATGGCGCTTGTACCAAGCGCCAGGATCGCTGCGAGACGCGCGGCGCGAACCTTACGAGCCGAAGTCCAAGCCACTGTACCAACTCCTTCCGAACTGATGGAAGGAACGACAGTTCGTGGCGCGCGATCCCGTTTCGCAGCTTGTCAAGCATTGAAAATAAAGCGGGCCGGAAAGGATGAACCTCCGGCCCGCTTCGGTGTTTACGGAATGTTGAGGCGTATCAGATCGCGCCCTCAAGCCACGCCTTGAGCTGGCTCTTGGGTGCCGCGCCGACCTTGGTGGCCGCGGGCGCGCCGCCCTTGAACAGGATCATGGTCGGGATGCCGCGCACGCCATATTGCGCCGGCGCATCGGGATTCTCGTCGATGTTGAGCTTGGTGATGGTGACGCGATCGCCGAGTTCGTCCGACAGCTCTTCCAGCGCCGGGCCGATCATCTTGCACGGCCCGCACCATTCCGCCCAGAAATCGACCAATACCGGCGTTTCCGCGCCGAGCACCTCCGCCTGGAAGCTGCCGTCGGTGACCTTCTTGGTTGCCATGATCTAACTCCTGATGTCCGCGATGATGTAGGCCGCGCCTCGGCCACGCTCAACCGGTGGGCGACTGCTTTTGCTCCGCCGGCCCCAAGCGCGGCTTGTGCCGCTCCAGCAGGGCTGGCGGCAGGACGAACAGCGCAGGGCCCGCGGTGTAGAGCAGCGCCGCCTCCACCGCCCGATCGGGGAAGACGACGCGCAGCGCCGCGACGTAGGCGGCCATCTGGCGGAGGTGCGCGTGCGGTGCGCGGTCGGCGCTGACGGGTACGCGCGTGCCGGTCTTGAAGTCGGCCACGCGCACAAGCGTGTCGGTCACCACCAGCCGGTCCACCGTGCCGGACACGACCTGCCCTCCTTCGATGACCGCGGCGATGGGCGCCTCGGCCAGGCCGGCAGGATCGAACAGGGCGGCGTGCGCCGGCTCGGCGAGGATGCCGCACGCGACGGCGACCAGGGCCGCGCGTTCGACCGGGTCGGCGATGCGCGTCGCCAGCCAGCGCTCGCCGGCCGCGGCGCGCGCGGCAGGCGGGAGTGGCGGCAGGCGTTCGAACAGCGCGTGAAGCAGTTCGCCGCGCCGCGCTGCGGCCCGCTGCGCGGGACCGGGCGGCGGGCGCGCCTCGTCATCCTCGCCCAGCGCCGAAGGCGCAAGCGGCCGCGGCGGGCGCGCCTCCTGCGGCGCGGGCCGGCGCGCCCATTCGGGCAGCGCGGGCGGGATCGCGCCGGGTCGGCGCCGGGCGGTTCCGCCGCCACGCGGCTCCGCCCCATGCCCGTGATAGTCGCGTCGCCCATTCCAGCGCGGATCCGGCTCTTCGCTCGCCCCCAACGCCGTCATCGCCTCGGCCAGCTCGGCATACCAGCTTTCGGCCGGCGGCCGCCCCTTGGCGCGCGGGCCGAGCGCGCCGCCGATCACCAGCCGTTCCTCCGCACGCGTGGCGGCGACGTAGAGCAGGCGCCAATGCTCCTCGCGTTCGCGTTGCTCGGCTTTCGCCAGGGCATCGGCGAGGCTGCCCGCAAGCTCCGCCTTGCGCGGACGGAAGACGGGCACGGGCGGCGCGTCCTCCGCCAGCGGCCAGTGGATCAGCGAGGCGCGCGCCGCCTCCGGATCGCCGGTGGCGTCAGCCAGCACGACCAGCGGCGCCTGCAACCCCTTGGCGCCATGCACGGTCATGACGCGCACCGCGTCGAGCGGGGCGGAGGGATCGCGCGTCACCTCCACCGCGTCACGATCGAACCAGTCGAGGAAGCGTTGCAGCGTCGGCGTCGCCTCACCCTCGAAGCCCAGCGCGACGTTGAGCAGCTCCTCCATAGGATCGCGCGCCTCGCCGCCCAGCCGACGCATTAGCCGGCGACGGCCGTCGAGCGGACCCGACAGCACGTCCTCAAGGAAGCGGTAGGGCGTCGACAGATCGGCCCGCGCGAGCAGGCGGCGGAGTTGCGTGACAGCCTCGCCGACGTCGCTCGCCTGCAACGCGCTCCACAAGCTGCCCTCGCGACCGAACGCGATGCGGTAGAGATCGTCCTGGCTCAAGCCGAACAGCGGCGAGACCAGCAAAGCCGCCAAGTTCAGGTCGTCCTCGGGCTGGAGCACGAAGCGCACCGCCGCCATCAGGTCGCGCACGGCGAGCGGCGCATCCAGGCGCAGCCGGTCGACGCCCGCAACGCGCACGCCCGCCTCGTGCAGCCGGGCGACCAGCAGCGAGGCGAGCGCGCCGCGCTTGCGCACCAGGATCAGCACGTCCTCCGGCCGCAGCGCTCGGCCCCGCCCGTGGAGCCACAATGGTTCGGCCAGCCAGTCGCGCACCTGCTCGGCGAGCTTGCCGGCGAAGCGGCGGGTGGCGTCGTCGAGCCAGCCTTCCTCGCCGGGCGCGTCCAATTCCTCGCCACCATCGTCTCCTTCCAGCGACACGGGCGGCCACAAGGTGACGGTGCCAGGTAGATGCGCGCGCGCGCTCCGGTGCGGCTCGGCCGCGTCGAGCAGCCCCAGCCGGTCGGCCCCGAGCTGCGCCACCAGCCGGTCGACCAGCGCCAGCACGGGCGGCGTCGACCGGAACGAGCGGTCGAGCGAAAGCCGCTCCACCACGCGCCCGCCCTCCTCTGCCGCCGTCTCGAAATATTGGCGCGCGGCGGCGAAGGCGACGGGATCGGTGCCCTGGAAGCCGAAGATCGCCTGCTTGAAGTCACCGACGGAGAAGATGGTGCGCGTCCGGCGCGTCTCGTGTCCCTGCTCCTCGGTGAAGAACTCGCCGGCGAGCGCCTTGACGATGCTCCATTGCGAGACGTTGGTGTCCTGGCCCTCGTCCACCAGCACATGATCGGTGCGGCGATCGAGCTTGTAGCGGATCCATTCGCCGATGCCGGGCTGGTCGAGGAGGCGCACCGTCAGCCGGATGAGATCGTCGAAGTCGACCGCGCCGGTGACGCGCTTGGCTTCCGCATAGGCGCGCGCATAGCCCTGCCCCGCGCGCAGGCCTGCGGCGAGCAGCATGGCAAGTGCAGCGCGGGTGCGGAGCGAAAGCAGCGCGCGCACCACATCGGCCAGGTCGGCGCAATTCTGCGGATGGTCGGGGTCGCAGCCGACGAGCTTGGCGCTGAAGCTGCGCGGATCGCCCTTGGCGGTGCAGGCGAGGCCGAGCAGTTCGTCGAGCATGTCCGCGCGCGCGGCGGGGTCCGCGTGCAGGAACGCCTCGGCCACCGCCGCATGCTCCAGCCCGGTCTTGGTACCCCATTGCCGGTTGGCAGCCGCGATCGCGTGCACCTGCCCGAAGGGCAAGCGCGCGTCGGCCAGGCGCGCGACGATCGCCGCTTCCACATCGCCTAGCGGCACGTCCAGCGCGGTGCGGACGCGCGCCTCGATCCCCTCGCGCGAGCCGATCTGTTCAAAGGCGTCCGGCGCGCGTGCGCACAGCGCGAGGTAGCGTTCCGCCTTCTCCTCGCCCAGCCGCCGGCTGAGCGCCGCCACGTCGCGTGCCAGCCGCAGGTCGCCCATGCGCTCGGCCGTGGCGAGCAGGTCGGCCAGCGTCGCCCGGTGCAGCGCCCCCTCTGCGCGTCCCTCCAGTGGGCGGAAGCCGGGCGCCAGCCCCGCCTCTGTCGGAAAGCCCGCGAGCAGCGTCTGGCAGAAGGCGTGGATCGTCTGGATGCGCAGGCCCCCGCCCAGCGCGTCCAGCACGCGCGCGAACAGGCGGCGCGCGGCGCGGATCGCCTGGTCGTCATGCGCTTCCGACAGCGCGAACAGCTCCTTGCGCAGATCCTGCTCGCGCATGCGGACCCAGGCGGCGAGGCGGCCCTGGATACGCTCGGCCATTTCGGCGGCGCCGGCCTTGGTGAAGGTCAGGCACAGGATCGTCTCGGGCGGGGCGCCGTTCAACAGCAGGCGCAGCACGCGCGCGGTCAGCACGTGCGTCTTGCCGGTGCCCGCCGACGCCGACAGCCACACCTGCGCCTCCGGATGGCTCGCGTCCGCCTGCGCGCCCTCCAGCCGACGCAGGAGATCGAGCCGGCCGCTCATTCCGCCGCTCCCGACAATGCGGGCGCTGCCGGCGCGGCGCGTCCATACCATTCGTCGAGGCGCATCAGCTGGTCATAGTCGCCATAGGGGGCATGTTCGGGATGGAGCTTGGCCGTGAACGGCGCGTCGCCGAGCAGATAGGTTTGCAACGCATTCTCCAGCACGCGCGCGGCATGCGTGGTGAAACTTTCCGCTTCGACGCCCTGCCCCTGCTTGTCGAGGCCGACGGGCGTGGCGCGGTGACCGAGCTGGCCGTCGCGGCCCGCCGCCAGCGACCAATATTCGAACTCGCTAGGTTGGCCGCGGAGATCCTCCCCGAAACCGCCGCGCTCCGCGATCAGGCCGAGCAGTCCGAGCTGGAGCGAGAAGCCTTCGGTCACCGCGCGGCGCGACGGCGGCTTGCCCGTCTTCCAGTCCACCACCGCGAGGCGCCCATCGGCCAGGCGGTCGAGCCGGTCGGCGGTGCCTTCCAGCGCGATGCCGGCAAAGTCGATGCGTCCCTTGCGCTCGGCCGCGACCGGACGCCGGCCTCGCGCGCGGTCCTCCGCCACCTGTTCGGCGATCCAGTCGATCGCCTCCAGCAGGCGCGGGCTCCACAGCGCGCGGAGCACGGGATGCGCGGCGGCCTCGGCCAGCACCGCCTCCGCGCGCGGACGTAATTTGGCCGGATCGCCCGCATCCTCGCGAATCCACAGCTCAAACGCGCGATGGACCGCGCTGCCGCGCCACGCGGGCGTGGGATCGGCGTCGACGCCCTCCAGCGCGCGCAGCCGCAACACCGCATCGGCATAAAAGGCGAACGGGTCGGCGTTCAGCCGGTCGAGCTTGGTGACGGCGATGCGGCGCGGCCGATCGGCGGTGGGCGGCGCGGGCGCGGGCCGGACGGCAGGCGCGAAGTCGGCCGGGCGATCAAGCGCGTCGGCCCACGCGCCGAGCTGGCGCGCGGGCGACAGGCCGCCCGTCATCGCCTGCAGACGCAGCCAGAAGCGCGACGCCACGGTCGGCGCCCGGGCGTCGCGGCGCGCGCGCGTGAGCAGCACCTCGCGCGCGCCCAGTGCCGCGGCGAACTGCTGCGCCTCGATGCCGATGCGCCGCTCCAGCCCTGGCAGGCCGAGGCTCGCGCGGATCGCCGGCGCCAGCCACGGGTCGGGCGCGGGCAGGCCGGGCCAGACCCCTTCGTTGAGGCCCCCCAGGATCGCGAGATCGACCTGTTGCAGCCGCGCCTCGATCAGCCCCCAGATGAACACGCGGTTGTGGCCGCCCTGCGGCGGGCGCACGGCGGCATCCTCCAGCACGGTGCGCAGCAGGTCGGGAAAGGCGCGCGCATCGCGCAACGGCGGGCCCTCGCTGCCATGCTCCTCAAGCCGGCCGAGCAGGTCGGCGGCGCAACGCCCATCGAAGCGGCTCCAGGCGGCGTCGCCGGCCAGGGCGGTGGCCGCATCGCGCAGCGCGGCAGCGCAGGCCGCGACGGAGGGCGGCCCGGCAAAGGCGCGCTCCAGCGGCTCCAGCAGCGTGCGCAGCTCCGCCCACCAGGCGCGCGCCCGCTCGCGGTCGCGCCCGCCCTGGCCTTGATCGTCGTCGAGAAAGGCGGCGACCCCCGCCAGACCCGGCGCAGGGCGCGGGCCCCGCAGCGCGCGGTCGAGCCGGCGCGCGCCGTCCAGCCAGGCGAGCCGCTGCTCCCCGCTCCGCACCAGCGGATGCTTGGCCAGCGCCAGCAGCGGCACGGGCGCGAAGCCTTCGGCCGCAGCGTCCGCTAGGGCCAGCAGCAGGGTGCCGGGGGGCGTTCGCGCGAGTGGCCGGCCCGCACTGTCGTCGGCCGTCACCTCCCACCGCGCGAGATGCGCCGCGACCCGGGCGGCAAGCGCCCGGTCGGGCGTGATCAGCGCCACGGTGCGCGACGGCGTCTCCAACGCATGGCGGATGCGGAGCGCGATCGCCTGAGCCTCGGCGGCGGGGTTCGCCACTTCCAGCGCGCACACGCCCGACAGCCGACGCGCACGGGCGGGCAGCGTCGCCCAGGCGTCGGAGAAGGCGGCGGGCGCCATCGCTTGGTTGATGGCGATGCTGCGCGCCGTACGCGACGTGTCGCACCCCCGCGCCCGCCAGCGCCGCACCTCGGCGCGGGCTACGCCCATGCGGTCGAGCAGCTGCGCCAGCGTGAATTGAGGATGCGTCTCGATCGGCGGGCGCTCCTCCGTCCCGGCTATGGCTTCCCATTCTGCAGCCGGCATCTTCACGTCCAGGCCGGGCAGCACCACAAGGCCATCGGGCAGCCGTGCCACGCGCCGCAACAGCCGGGCGAGCGCGGGTGCGGCGACCGCAAAGCCGGCGGCGACCACCAGCCCGGCCGGCGGCGCTTCCGCCCAGCGCCGCTCGGCCGCGTCGAGCAGGCGATTGCGCCGGTCCGCCACGTCCAGCACCCCGCGCACCGCAAGCTCGCGCGGCCAGCGATCCAGCACCAGTTGCAGCAGCTCGGCCGAGGCCTGCCAGTGGCCTGACAGCTCGGGCGGTACCGCGTCCTTCAGACGCGAGACGTCCACGCCTTCCACCGCCAGTTGGTCGGCGACGCGCGCCAGGTCGGCGGCGAGCCGCATCGCCTCGCCCGCTTCCGTCCGCTGCGGCCGCGCCTCCGCCACCAGCCGCGCCAGCACGAGCTGGCGGGCGAGCGGATCGATGGCGGGCGGCAAAGCGCCTTCCGCCGGATCCAGCGCCAAGCCGATGCGGTCGCCCAGCTCGGGATCGCCGATCGACACCAGTCGCGGCAGCAGCAGCCCCGCACCCGCCAGCCGGACGAATGCGTCGGTCACCGCGCGCTGCGCCCGGTTGTTGGGCACCAGCACGGTTGCGCGCGCGAGCTGGAGCCGGTCACCCCGCGTCCGCGCGAGCAGGCCGATGGCGAGCGCGTCCGCGAACGGCTGGTGCAAGGGGATGGTATAGACGCGCGGGGAAGCCACGCGGCACTTTCTACCTTTGTTCCAGGCCCGCGATCAAGCTTCGCGCTCCAGGATCATCTCCGTGCCGGCGATAGCCTGCGGCGTGCCGACGTCGAACCATAGTCCCTGGTGCACCACGCCGAAGCAGCGGCCGGTGGCGATGGCGCGGTCCCACAGCAGGTTGCAGGAGAACGGGCCTTCCGGCGCGTCCGCGAAAAGCCGGCGATGCGTGAGCTGCACGCCCGTGAACACGAACGGCGCGACGCGCCCCGCGCGCCGGCGCGACAGGCGGCCCACCGCGTCCATGTGGAAGTCGCCCGGTCCGCGGTGGCAGTGCGCGCGCGCAAGCGGCACCATCAGCAGCAGGGCGTCCATGGCGCGGTCGTCCCACCGCTCCGCCAGCAGGCCGATCGCGTCCACCGGGCCGTCGAGCCACAGATTGTCGCTATTGGCGACGAGGAACGGGTCATGCGCGATTAGCGGCAGCGCGCGCGTCACGCCGCCGCCCGTTTCAAGCAAAGCCGTCCGCTCGTCCGAGACGGCAAGCGCGAACGGATCGGTGCGGGCGGCGAGGTGCGCCTCCAGCGCATCGGCGAGATAGTGGACGTTGACGACTACCTGCTCGACCCCTGCCACCGCCAAGCGGTCGAGCACATGATCGATCAGCGGCTTGCCCGCGACCTCGACCAGCGGCTTGGGCCGGGTAGCGGTGAGCGGCCGCATGCGCTTGCCCAGCCCCGCCGCCAGCACCATGGCCGAGCGCACGGACGCCGCCGTCGACACGGGCCGGAGCGCCTGCAGGATCATGCGTGGCCGTTCCAGAAGGCGGCGCGGGCCGCAGCGGGGACGTGCGCGTCGAACCAGGCGCGCACCGGCGTCAGCGCGGGATGCGCCAGGTCGCGCTCCAGATATCCCCAGACGCGCGGCTGATAGGCCAGGTAGCGCGGCTTGCCGTCGCGATGGGCAAGGCGGGCGAAGATGCCCAGGATCTTGGCGTTGCGCTGCGCGCCGAGCAGCGCATAGGCGGCGGGATCGACCGGCCCATATGCGGCCAGCATCGCCGCCTCCAGCGCAGGCGGCACGTCGCGCCGCGCATCCTGCAGCAACGAGACGAGATCATAGGCGGGATGGCCGGCAAGCGCGTCTTGGAAGTCGAGCAGTCCGAGCCCGCCGCCCGCGAGCAGCATCAGGTTCTCGGCATGATAGTCGCGCAACACCGTCACCGCGGCCACGTCCGCCACCGGCGCCAGCACCGCCTCCCACGCTTCGGCGAAGCCCGGCGCGGGGGGCAGGCCGACCGCGGGCATGTACCATTCGGGAAACAGCGCCGCCTCGCGCAGCAGCACGGCCATGTCGTAGGGCGGCAGCGGCGCCGCGGGACGGGCGTGGAGGTCGCGCAGCAGCGCCACGGCGGCGCGGTACACCGCGTCCTCGCGCGCGGGCTCGCCCGCGACCACCTCCGCCACCCGGTCGTCGCCAAGGTCCTCCAACAGGACCAGCCCGGCAGCCAGGTCCTCCGCCAGCACGGCGGGCGCGGCGAAGCCTTCGCCGCGCAACCACGCGCCCACGGCCAGGAACGGGCGCGGATCCTCGTGCGGGGGCGGCGCGTCCATCAGCACGGCGCGCCGGTCGCCCTCCACTACGCGGAAATAGCGCCGAAACGAGGCGTCGCCGGCAAGCGGCAGCACCGCCGCACCGCCCCATCCGGCCGCTGTCAGGAACGCGCCCGCCGCGGCGGGCGGCGTCATCGGGGTGCTGCCGGCGGCCATCGGCCGTCCCATGAAGCGGGCGCCGCCCATGTCAAGCGACGCCCGCCGGGCGGCAGGTCGGCCAGCGCCAGCTGGAGCACCTCCGGCCAATTGGACACCCCGCCCCGCTCGGGCCATTCCACCAGCAGGGCTGCGTCGGCGCGCGCATCGGCAAGGCCAAGTTCATCAAGGTCACGCGCATCGTCCAACCGATATAGATCGACGTGGAGCACGGGCAGGCGCACGTCCGGCGGGCGATAGTCGATCGCGAGCGCGAAGGAAGGGCTCGGCGCCTCGTCCGGCAGCCCCAGGCCGGCGAGCACGCCGCGGGCGAGGCTGGTCTTGCCCGCGGCCAGCGGGCCGGACAGCGCCACGAGGTCGCCAGGCGCCAGCGCCGACGCCAGCCTTGCGCCCAAGGCCGCGGTGTCGGCCGGCCCGGCGAGGTCGAGCGTCCCGCGCCTCACCGCCCCGCCCCGGCCAGCGGCAGCGAAACGGTGGCGGTTGTTCCCGCACCCGGCTGCGATTCGATCTGCAAGGTGCCGCCATGCGCCTCGATCAGCTGGCGCGCGAGCGGCAGGCCGAAGCCCTGCCCCGCCGCGGGCGCAGGCGCATCCCCGTCGCCCAGGCCGGGGCGATGCATGCGGCCGAACGCCTGCTCGATCTGCGTCGCAGTCATGCCGCAGCCATTGTCGGAGATGGCGATCTCCACCACGCGTTCGTTCGCCCGCGCGCGCGCCAGCACGCGCCCACCAGGCGCGGTGTAGGCGATGGCGTTGCGCAGCAGGTGGTCGAGCGCCTGCGTCAGGCGGCGGCGATCGCCCTCCACCGCACCCGCGTCAGGCGGTACGTCGGCGGCGAGCGCGAGGCCGGCGCTCCATGCCGCCTCGCGCGCACGGTCCAACAGCGCGCGGACGAGCTCGCTCACGTCCGTCGGCTTCATGTCCATCGGCAGGCTGCCGATCTCGCCCTGCGCGAGGTCGAGCACGTCGCCGGTCAGCGCCGACAGCCGGTCGCCCGCCGCGCGGATCGCCGCCACGTAATCGCGTGCGGTGTCCGACAGCTCGCCCGCATAGCCGTCCGCCAGCATCTCGGCGAAGCCGGTGATGGAGTTGAGCGGCACGCGCAGCTCGTAGCTCATGTTGGCGACGAACGCGTTCTTGAGGCGGTTGGCTTCCTCAAGTGCGTCGTTGCGGCCACGCAGCGCCTCCTCGTTCTCGCGCGCGGCGGTGACGTCGAGTAAGGCCAGCAGGGCGTTGCCGTCGGGCAGCGGCACCGCCGCAAACTCGAAATGCCGTCCGTCCGCCAGGTTGAGCCGGCCCGACCGGTGTTGCCGATCGTGCGTCGCGATCCGCACCGTGTCGCGGATCACGGCGGCGCGGCCGGGATTGGCGAGGCGGGGCGCCAGCATCTGGGCGAGCGCATCCACGCGCGGATGTTCGGCCAGCACGGCCTCCTCCAGCTCCCACAGGCTGCCGAAGCGGTGGTTCCACAATTGCAGCCGCCCGTCGGCGGCGAACACGCCGACCGCCTCGAACAGATTGTCGAAGGTGGCGGTGCGCACGCGCAGCAAGGTGTCGCGCGCAGACGCGAGGCGCAGATGCTCCGTCCGATCCTCGAAGATCAGCAGCAGGCCGCGGTCGGGCAAGGGCTGCGCCACCACGCGCAGGTGCGTGCCGCCGGGCAGCAGCCAGCTTTCCTCCACCGCGGTGCCGCTCGCGAACCAGGCGCGCCGCTCCGCCCGCCAGCCCGGGAAATCGCGCACCTCCGGCGCACGTTCGGTCTCGCGCATCCGCTCCAGCACCCGGTCGAAATCGGGGCGATCGTCCAGCCATTCGGGCGCCAGCGCGAACAGCGCGGCGAAGTGGCGATTATGGAAGACGAGGCCGTGGTCGGCACCGAACTGGGCGACACCGGCCGACAGGCGATCGAGCATGTCGCGTTGCGCACGCGAAAACGCCTCCAGCTCGGTCCGTGCCTCCTCCAGCTCCTGGACGTCGATGGCATAGCCCGCCACGCCCGCCTCGCCCACCGGCACGTCCGTGACGCGCATCAGCCGGCGCTGGCCGGCGACGATGGCGGGAGCGGTGCGCGTCAGCGTGGCGCCGCCGTCGCGCGCCTGCGCGGCGCTGGCCTGCGGGCTCCAGCCGCGGCCCGTTTCCAACAGCTCCACGCCGCGCTCCACCACCTCCTCCGCGCTGTTCGCCTCCAGCGCGCGGACGTAGGCGGCGTTGACCAGCGCAAGCGACAGATCGGGCGCGCGGTGCCACATGGGGAAAGGCGCCGCCTCGATCAGCGCGGACAGGCCGTCAATAGCCCGTTGCAGGCGGGAAACCTGGGTGCGCAGCCGGTCCTGTTCTTGCTGGGACGAGGTAACGTCCGTGAACCACACCAAC
>Ga0325400_1003248_pt1 | contig 14610 bp, 7 predicted proteins | sample PopdelMetagenome_2_FD_205662 | JGI IMG/M metagenome (GOLD analysis project Ga0325400, IMG submission 205662) | Populus deltoides microbial communities from Bellville, Georgia, United States - Xylem-PdKOR-R1 | ecosystem: Host-associated > Plants > Phyllosphere > Stem > Wood/Secondary xylem... | reverse complement strand
CATGCAGAATAAGGGTAAAAAATACAAATAACTCTGAAAATTTTAATTCATTTCTGAAATATTAAGCTAATCATGCATGTCTCTCCTAGAGAGATTTACAATCTCTTTTATAGAATAGAAAAAACCAATATCGACTCGAAAATAAAATTAGAATACCAACATATAAGGAAAATTAACAACAAATTCAAAAAGCAACAATGAATCCGAGAATATACAAGAAAAATAATAAAATTGACCCAAACATTAGCATTCAGATCTAATTTCTAATTCTAAAAGATCACACGGTCCGATAAGCTATACAATAGTTTTCTATAGAAAAGACTACTTGTAGAATTACTTAGAGAAAACCTTAATCAGATCTCTTGTTATTGTTATTTTAAATTATTATTCCGATCTAGCGAGACCAAATATTTTTTTAGATTTAGACTTTTCTCATCAACACATAGTCTGTTTGAGATAAATCCCTATATAACTGCTCAGAGCTCATATTTTCACAAACCTATCTATCTAGATAAAAAAAAAAAAAGTTTATGTTTGCCCAATATAATGAAATTGATTCCTTAATTATTAGTCCAAACCCACATGGTTGGCTGTCTTAAAACCAGTTACTAAAATTAAAATGCATTGGGATTTCGTGAACCAATAAATAAAACAAAAATGGCTATCAATGGTTCTGGTTTGTCGGGCAGTAGGAAAACTTGACCTCTTTTTTTATTTTATTTTATTTTTCTAGTAAAATAAGAGTCCAAATTGAAAACATGTTCAACACCTCAAACCTTGTACAAGTTCCTTACGTTAAGAGAATCTCTATATCTATCCTGTTCTTCATCTCGGAACTAAAGGATAGAACTTCCAACACGTTCTTCAATTATGAACGGTCAAATCCCAATACACACCACACCACACCACACCACACCACCCCCTTCCTTGCATGCGATGGCTCCGAACAAGTAAAGGGCATGCATGGAGCTCAAATTGGGCAAGTTATTGCCCTTGATTGTTTGAGTAGACCATCTTGGATTCAAATTCAAAGAAAAAAACTCAACTAGAAAGAGATTCAAGCATGGTTTTCATGGATGTTCTTCCGGATATGTTTGATTTGAACAGGACAAAGATATAATCTCTTTTCAATGGTTTTTTTCTTTTTCTGTTTTACAATGTTAAAATTAAATCACATTAAAATTAAAATTAAAATTAAAATTAAAATTAAATCACATCTATCGGATCTGAGGAGGGGATCTACTATTAAAAAAAAAAGATATCTTTTAAACAAATAAAATTAAAAAAAAATAATGGGCTATGAGTTGAGTCTTAAATGGCTTAGATCTAGAATGATTGGGTTAATTGATGAACCTAGATTTTTAACTATGTAAATTGATTTTTTTTTTCTTTTCAATCCAAACCGGGGCAGTACCTAGATCAGCAGGTATTGGATTAACCAGCTGGGCGAGTCGGGTTTTGCAACAGTAATTTTTTATCAGGAAAAAAAGTATTCGAAATTAGCCTGAGAAAAGAAAAGGAGATTAGGCAAGTTAGGGTGCGTTTGTTTCTCGGAAAGTGATTTTTGGAAAACCACTTTCCAAATTTTCATGTGTTTGTTTGCCATTAGAAAAGTTGGTCAATGAAAAACACTTTCCGGTCAAAGGAAAATTTGACTTGATTTTCAGGAAAGTGTTTTCCTTTTATTTTTGGACGGAAAACACTTTCCGAAAATTATGAAAAATTTAGAAATGTCATATTATATGCTGATTATATCAAATTTGACCATCAAACTTTTGATTGCTACATATATTTTGTTTTGAATATTTGTTTTTCAATTTCATCCCTTAGAATTTAATTTTTATATTAAGTTTGGTCCTTATTTTTATAATTTTTATTTGCTTTTACCTTATCATTTTTTAATTAAATTTTTTTATCTATCAAATTTGGTCCTTATTTTTTTTATTGTTACTTATTTTATTTGAAATAATTTATGAAATGTTAATTATTATTATTTTAATTACTTCATCTTTCATTTTTTTATTTTTTATTTTTTATCTCTATTATCTTAATTATTATTTATTTTATTTAAAATAATTTATAAAATAATTTTTTTTCAATTTCATTCTCATTCAACTTTTTAATTTATAAAATTTGTTTCTTATTATTTTAATAAACTTAAAAAAATAAAAAATTAATAAATTATTTTCCAGCTTATTTTTCATAACATAACAAAACATTAAAAAATATTTTTCAATTTATTTTTTATTATAATACCAAACATTAAAAAATAATTAACTTAAAAAAAAAAACGTATTTCAAGTAAACAAACACGAATTGATTTTCTTCCGCAAACACAAAGTGTGGGCCCCTACTAGGTTGTTGCCCTTCTCGAGGAGGAAATAAAAACAAGGAGACGCTATCTGCCTGTCACGGCAGGGGATAATGACAGCTTCTGTGACTCTAACTAACAACCAAAGCTCCAAGCAGCGTGGCACTTAGAGATGACGTTTGCCATTATTTTAGAGTTAGGCTCGTCCACAGGCTATCCTTTCTACCTCTAGCTTGTGTGCCATGCATGCATGAGTGGATGGCACATGACATGACATGTATGGAATTCTTTTTTACAGGAGTCCGTTGGTGAATTAAATTGAAAATATTTTTCGATTTCTGGGGACATAATAGCCTAATGATGAAGGTAAATATTTTTTTAATAAATAAAATATAATATTTAGATGGAACAAAACCAGCAACGTGGAAATTGGTTCAACCAACTTTATAAATTGTGGTTTTAAGAATCTTTTTATGTTTTTTTAATAATATCTGTGCTTTGGTTAGGTGCACAATAGTTTTGGAACTACTTGAATTCAATCATGATCGAAAGTATTGGTATTGTGCTGATTTTGATTATGAATATAACCAATAACTTTAATAAAATTATAATCCCGTGAATTATCATTATTTTACTGTTTTAAATAAATAAGTTTGCCCAGTAAATTTATAATATGAATTATAATTAATATGAAAATCAATTATTTATAAAAATAATAATGAACATAATTAATATTGGAATCGATCACCCAATACAGACAATAACAAAAAAAATATATTTAAAAAACTATAAAATGATGGATTAATTGCGCTTCACATGTCTAATTATCAAGTTAATTAGAATAACATTTTGATCATCATCAGTTATAAACTTATCCATGCCCAACTAGTTTAAAATTGATAACATCCCTAACTCGAAATTAAAATATAATTTATTAACATGTACATATATTTTTGAGAAATAAATAAATTAGATGAAAATAAAAAAATCAATTATATACTATGTTTGATCAAGACTTACAAATTAAATGTAAAAAGCAATTAGAAAAACATCAAGGATCATAAATCCATAATACCGTTAATATTCCTTTATTTTAATATCCACCTTCAAACTAAAAGATAAAAAAAGAAAGAAGCAAATAAGAGATTAAATTAACAATTTAGTATTCAAATCCTATTTAACTAGTAGCTACAAATAGAGATACCAAATTGATACATAGATGGTATGCACATAACTTCACCTACTCCTCTCGTCTTCATATCTTTTAAAAAAATAAAAAAAAAATTTGATATTTATATCAAAGTTTTAAAAGTTACATCTTATAACGAGTTACAAGAACAAATTTTTTTTTATCACCAGCCAAAATCAAAACAACGTTTTCTTGGTTGAATTAATAATTAAATTTTAACTAAATCATGCCTGACTCAATAGAATCATGGGGTCGATTTTGGTTTTTAACCGGGTCAACTAATTTTTTTTTTTCCACTTGGATTGGTAGATCAAGTCGAACTCTATGATCAATCTGGATTTTATAAATCCAAGTCGACCAGATTTATCACTATGATTTTGATGGAAAGACAACTTTTAAAATCAGATATACCTTTTTGGACATCATCCATGACACATCCAACCCATCCAGACATTGGTGTTATTGGAACCTAAAAAGGAACAAAGCATGGGTCTGGTCATCATTATATTGGGACACCATTGTCATCTTCTTATGTTGTAGTAAAGTTGGAAAATGTTAAGTATGTCGTAATTATCTTTAGCAAAAAAAAAAATAATAATAAAAAAAATGGTACATAAAGAAGGTCCAAGAAGGCATAAACGGACGATCCAAAGAACGCCCCTCTCCTCTCTCTATCTACTTCTTCTTTCTCTCTCAACAGCTATATCTACAAAGAGAATCATCAACACTAAAATTAATGCATCGAAATAGTAATCTAATAAAGTAAAAGGTGCTCTCTGTTTTACACATCTTTACTGGGTTTCGTCTTGTTTTCTCATTCCTGTACATATAATTCTCAACTGGGTTCTCTCTTTAGCATCAAATGGAAATGGTTTAGATAAGGGAAACCAAGCAGGTATGTTTTTTTTTTATTATTATTATTTTTTTTAATCTGGGTTTATCCTAAAATTTTCATTTATGTGATAAAAATTGGGACTTGATTGGTTTCTGATAAAAAGTCGTGAACTTTACAGAGAAATCTGAAGAAAAAGAGGGATCTTTTTTGTGTTTTGGATACAGAGAGACAGAAAGAGGGGTCTAGTGTTTGTTTGTTTGATTGATTGATCATGGCTGTTGCTGAGAATGCTGGAGTTAGGAATGGAACCGCTGGTCAAAACTTTGACAACACTGTAGTGTCGTCAGAGACCAATGATCTTGAGAGAACATCATCAAAACCCAGAAACGAATCAGTGGGTTTCAGTAATCCTAAAGACTCAAACTTTCAAAGCCAAAACAATGATCATCAGAGTGTTAACGGCAAGTCTGGTGAGACTGGGGGTTTAAGCAATGGAAAGACTAATGGGGCCCAGATGCAAAATGGGTTTGATATGAATCAATCTGGTGGCTATGGGGATGATCAGATTCGTCATCAAAAGTCTAAATCTAATGAGGTGAATGATATGAATGATTTGGTGGAGATGCTGTCAAAGCTGAATCCTATGGCTGAAGAGTTTGTGCCTCCTTCACTCGCTAATCATCATGGATACTTTGGTAACGGGTTTGGCATTAATGCTAACAATTTTGTAGTGCAAACCATTAACGGGAATGCCAATGGACCTACTAATAGAAGGGTATGTTTTATTTTCCTCTTTTTACTTGTTTTTTGGTTGTAGTTGTCATGTAGTTGCAGATAAAATGGTACCTTTTTTTTTGTTTGGATTGTTGCTGTCTTGTGGTTGCTGCTGAAATGGAATAAACTGACTACTAATACTGTTTCTTATTGTTATGTGGTCATGGAGTGGTGTTTTAGTTTTTACTTATTTCTGGTATTTTTTTGTTACAGAAGAAGAACTTTAATCAAGGGAGGCGAAGGATGAACAGCAGGACAAGTATGGCTCAGCAAGAGGAGATAATCAGGAAGACTGTATATGTTTCTGACATTGATCAACAGGTAAGCAGCTGCATTTGTCTCTTGTATTATCTCTTTTTGTTAGGTTTCTTCATGTCTTCATGGTTGTTTGTATACTGATTTTGGGATCATTGTTTCCATGTGATTGAATACAGGTTACTGAAGAGCAGCTTGCGGGGCTCTTTATTCACTGTGGACAGGTAACTGGCCTTGTTTTCTCTCATACGTGAGACTTTCATTTTACTAATTGCTGATGGTGGAATATGTTTCTGATTGATTTCCTCTTGTTTTTTTGGGACAAAGGTTGTTGACTGTCGTATATGTGGTGACCCTAACTCTGTTCTTCGTTTTGCCTTTGTTGAGTTTACTGATGAAGGTAATTTCAAAACAGCTCGTACATCTTATTTTTCTCAATGGATGAGTTTAGCTATGTTGATTTAGCAATCAAATGTGCTTGCAGAGGATGCAAGGACTGCATTAAGTTTGTCAGGGACAGTTCTTGGATATTACCCACTAAGAGTGCTGCCTTCGAAAACTGCTATTGCACCTGTTAACCCAACATTTTTGCCAAGGGTGAGGACTTTGTGCAATAAATGATACCTAATCATCTACTTTAGAAACCATATCAGCAGAATGGTGCTTGTCTTAAATTTCTGTTTTGTTACCTAACTTTCTGACATAATCATGATCCTCAGTCTGAAGATGAGCGTGAGATATGTGCAAGGACTATTTATTGTACAAATATTGACAAAAAGGTAATATTTGGAAGTTACATGATATCTGCTAATATTTTTAAGAGTGATATCTGGAACATTTTTCCTGATATCTTTGATTTCAATTAATGTAGATCACCCAGGCAGATGTCAAGCTCTTCTTTGAATCCTTTTGCGGAGAGGTCTGTAGTGGCTTATATAACAAACTTGCAAACATTGCTTGTCTTGTATTGCAGGCTATACCTTATTGTACATCTTGTTTTATATAGGTTCATCGCTTGAGGCTCCTTGGAGATTATCATCATTCAACCCGCATTGCTTTCGTTGAGTTTGCAGTGGTAATTACCTATGTACTCTTGATCTTTGCGTGCTGACTTTTTAGCATCCATATGTTACTGGTTTAATATTTATGCCATGTCTCATGCATCTTGAACAAGTTTAGAACCATTCATAATGTAGAGTTATTCCTGGAATCTCATGTGGCCTCAATTTCTCTGTATTCTTAGCCATTTGCTTTCCTTCAACTGTTGGGCCCATGTGCCTGATTTTCCTGGAACCATTGTTTGAAAACGCATCTTGTTTCATTCTTTTTTCTTGTTGAAACAATCTCCTTTCTGCTTGCTAGTATTTGTGCATTTTTATAGCATGTAAAACTGGATCAAACTTTCTATTTTTTAATAAGGGCTCTCATTTCAGAAATGTTCAGAAGTTGCAATCTGGTATATTCTGTGAGAATGCTAAGAAATGCTGATGCAACATATATTTAGAGGTTGCATATGAACCACATATAAAGCTTTAATTGAGATATGATGATGCTGTGTTGGAATTGGCACTGGTAGGGTTACAAGAAGCGCCACCTTTGATGTTAGAATTATTTGGCTTTTTGGAGAACCTTAGTTTAACCTCAGCTACAGAATATCAGTAACTAAATTTTGTGGCTCACTGAGGATTCTTTAATTGCACAAAATCATATAATAGAATTAGACATTGGTTGTGGCCTTAAATGAGTCCATTCATAAATCGATTGTGGAAAATACAATTTAGTTGAATGGATTTGAAAATTTTGATTAGATTTCTATTGTAGTAGTTGTTGGTGTTCTGGTTGTTTATGCTGGGCCTGATGTAATTAAAAGGTTTGGGGTTACCGTGGTAGGAAATGTCGTGGCTTCCCTTTTGTTGAATCATGAGTCACTTGTAAATTCAACCATGATTTATTAGTCCATTCAGTCTTAACCTCCTCCCTTTTTGGTTGTCCCTCTCCCTTTTCTTTTATGTCATTCTATATGTAAGATGGGCACTAAAGAGTCAGGGTTGGAAATTTTAAGGGTTGTGGAGTCGCAAGCCCTTCACACTGCTTTCCTTGGGTGTGAAGCATGGTCTTTGCATCATATCACCATTTTTTGATCTGTTTCTCCAGTGTCAGTCTTGGAGTTAACTGATGTCAATTTAGATTTCTCTTTTTGGGATACTTTTAACCATGGTTGTGAAAGCTGGTCTTAGATTGACCCTTCATGCTGCTTTCTGTGGTTGTGAAACCTGTCTTTGCATCATATCACCATTTTGGATCTGTTTCTCCAGTGTCGGTCTTGGAGTGGATCTATATAGAGGTGTCAATTCTACAACACTGGGAAATGCCTTCCCATTTTGACTTTAGGAGAACCCTCCCTCTGAGCGTGCATGTTCTTGTGACTGACTCGGACAGTAAAATTAGTGCTCTTAATTTTAGGAAAAAAATTGCTTACCAGGCATTGCCAATCTGCTACTTTATTGGGAATGCTTAGTTTGTCTTGGTTTGCACACTACTACTCACTTTTCTAAGCTCCTTTAATCTATTTTGTTTTATTTTGCCCCTCACTTTGTCCTACAATTCTTTGTTTGTCCTTACACCTTTAGAATTAGCCCACTGCCTGATTTCTGACTTGGCCCATTTTCGTTCAATAGTTTGTAAGCTTCAATAACTAAATAGTTATACATAACATTTAGTTTCTAAACTTTTTTATTAAAAAATGATAGTGAAGCTTGGCATGCCTGAGCCATATGCGTGATTCTGGCCTTCGGGTGCTCCAAGGATCAAGCCCATGTCTACCTTGGGGAGGCATTCCCATTTGTACCCTTTGATCAGCAAGTCCATTAGGAGTGATCTTCCCCGACCAAAAACCTGGTTATGTACACATTAAAAGATTTTGATCTCACACTGCTAATTGTAAAGAGTATTAGATGGATCTAAAAATAGTGATCCTCTGTACTCCATCAAGGATTGCTCTATAGAATCCTACCTTTAAGATATCTTAGAACATTCCTGTAAGTATTCCAATGCTCCCTTTCTGGGATGACTAGGGTACTTCCAAGTGCTCAGAGCATATATCATGTCAGACCCTGTGTGGTGTGCCAAGACAGCCAATCCCCTAGGATACTCAAGATGGTGGATTGCTTTGCCTTTGTTGTGCTTGTTTGAAGCAAGGATATGCAGGTGCTGATAACGCCACTCTCCTAGCTTTGTAATTCCACCACCCCATAAAAGCTTAAGCCTTTTCTTGGATATGGAGAGTTGAAAACAGGAGTGACATCCTCATTGTCACTAGTGGCTGAGTTCATTCTTTTTGCAACTGGTGCAGCAGAGGTGTTGAAGTCGTCAAACTCATTTGTATAAGCCCCATTGCAACATGTTGGGTTTTGTATTTGTGCAAAGCACCATCTACATTTTCTGACGATTCAGTTACAGCCACAGGGATTAAAAACTTGGAGTGATATCTAACAGAATGCAAATATTGCTGGACATTTCATATGTATCTTATCAATGACACTGCTTGCTGCCATAGTGGAACATTATGTGAAGTCATAGCCTCAGCTTAATATTCTCGACCGCTTCTTCACCATAACAGTATAGAAGTTAGGTCCAAACATTTTAGGCTCAACATTTTGGAAACTGTTTAGGCATGACTCTTTGGAAACTGTTTAGGCTTGACCATTCAGGATCTCGTCCTTACATCTTTTGAAGTTGAAATGGTCTTTATTTTCTTATTTTTATTGTTAATTTTTATGCTGTATTTGCAATTTCTGTTGGTTAGTTAAGCTGCAACATACTGGAGTATTCCATGTTTGGGCCTGATTTTGTGGACTTGTGAGTGTAATATGGTACTATGTGTTGAGAATGTCTATAATGCTGTTCCTCCAACCCTTGCAGGCTGAGGGTGCAATTGCAGCACTGAACTGCAGTGGTGCGGTTCTGGGATCACTGCCAATAAGGTAGTTTGGCAGATTATCATTGTTTTTGCTGGTCGTTCAGTTTCTCTTTTTTCCCCTCACAAATTGTTCTTTTTTGTGTTTTTAACGATCTTTTGTTTTATATATGCAGGGTGAGCCCATCGAAAACACCTGTTCGCCCTCGCATCCCTCGCCCACTGTTCAACTGAATCATGCCTAATGCTTCCTGGACTGATCAACTGCTGAGAGATATATTTATATAAATACATATATAGATACTGAAATCTTTTGAAGGTACTTGTGGCGTTTATATCTATATCCTAGCATGTTAGCCCGGTATCTTTGTTACCTACAGGGGGGTCGTTTATTTTGTCTGTCAGACTATAGAGTTGGATGGGATTTCAAGGATATGAATGGCTTTATATATGTTGCATGTCATGATGAATTTCTTGAGAACTCAATACTGTTGGGATATTTCATGACAATTGAGATTGACTCCTTTTCAAGTTTTCACCTCTTACTAGTTTTGGCTATGGTTTTCCTTTCTTGGCTAGGGCTCAAGTGTTGGAAGTGTTTGGCATCAATTTTTGAATCCAAGAAAAAGAAAAGACCTTAACCTTGTTGAAGCTTTCCTTTGTTCATGGACTCTTGTGAAGGTTTTAAATTGTGCTCAGTGGCCTTTCCAGTTTTTTCTTTTGAGGATAGTGTCAAGTTGAACAAAATATATCAGTATTCCACTCATCATCAAAGACAGAGCTAGAGATGGCCTCTTGCAGGCACTGAAGGGTCCAGTTAGTTACATAATGGATATCTTATAAAATTCTTTTTAGCTCACGTGATGTCTGTCATACTACTTGTTTATTCCTTTTAAAGAACTTTGCAGCCACCCGAGTTTTGAAATTGTCAAACCAAAGCTTTGTTTGACAACAAAACACAAATTTTCTTCTGCCAGGAAATCAAAAGTTTGGGCCATCGCTAAATAACATGTGGTGTTTGAAAATGCGTGTAAAAAATATATTAAAATAATATCCTTTTTAATTTTTTAATATTAGTATATGAAAACTATAAAAAAATTAATTACGCTCAAGATTGTTGTTTGGGAAAAGAACCTAATTGAGTGTAAGTTCGATAATATCAGCTGAAAATAAAAGTCGAACTAGGGAGAACCCACAATTTGAGTTTGCCATCTTGATTCACTTTTGAATCCAGTTGAGTACCATTGCAAGTAAAAAACTGATTTATCATGTAAATATACTACATGTATTATATTTTTTAGCAGATAGATTTCTCATTTCTGCTTCATGGGAATGATGGTGTGCCTTGAGCTTAAATCTTTGTCACGATTTCAATATCTGGGAGCGTTCTGCTAGGCCTGGAGTCCACTCATGTTTCCTAAGTTTTAACTTAGGGAAAGAATTGAAAGCCCAAGTATACAGGGCAAACAAAGGCCCGACAACACTAGGCTGTGAAAACTAGGGCATTTACCTGGGAGGGCTGACTACAATTATCTCAAGCAAAGAGCTGAAAGCAATGTTGTGTTTGAAACATAGGACACTGATTATGGAAAGCTGGAAACCATAGTTGAATCAGAAATCCATAAAGAGTTGATGGCCAAGCTATCCAATCTTTTCTTTTGATCTCAACCAAATGATGAAACATCACTTTGCAATAAGCTTCATGGTCGCAAATACGATGGAATATAAACTTTCATGGCATATTGCATCTCAGAACGAACAAATTTAAAGCAGAAGGGGAAGATACTACTATGATAAACCATCAATGACAGACAAAATGTATGAATGGTGTGTGTGTGTCTTCAAGGAGGGAACTATACAGAACCTGCAGAAGTTTCTTCTATGGAATCTATTTCTGTTACATCCAGTTGACTCTGAAATGGTGTGAACTAATTTTACTATAAGAAATAAGCCCATGACTTCTGTTCAGATGAAGTTATTGGTACTCTCATTGCTGTTGTTCTGCTATCGCGGCAGGTCTTGCTTCTGTTGCTTCTGCATACATAGCATGTTGTCATATGTTAGTGTCGTATTCATGAAACATCACATAAACAAGATTGCTCAAGACACTAAACTGGTATTTGGTAGTGAGGAAGCTGAAGTAGGATTTGATAAGGTCCCAAAAGCATTGTATTGCTGAGAGTTCTGTATCACTCTGGGGTAGTAACTTGGGCTGTTCTGTCCATGTTGAGCATAGAATGGGTAATAATTCAGGTAGACTCCAGGGGACCCCGATGCCGCGGCGGGGTAATAGAATTTCCCTCCATATGCGCTGTAAATATTATTCTGCAAGACAGTTAAGAAACTTGTTGAGCTATCAGAACTTCTATATTGTGAAGATGCCCTGTGTCCATGCATGCAAGCATTTATCAGTGAGCTATTTAAAAAAAAAACCAACCATTGCAGAAGTGTCCTGTGGGTGGATAGGATACCTGAAATTAGGAAGGCAATAAGATCAGAAGACAATGAAGTACAAATTGTCAGACAATTCTTTTCAAATAAGATAATTTCCTTACCCATAAACTGAATAAGGAGATGCATATTGAGGCATTTGTTGATTGAAGTACGCAGAAGGGCCATGAATGTTTAATGGTGCCATGAATCTTGGTGCTGCAGGTCCAAGTCTATCAATTCCTGCAGCTTTAAGGAAAAAGTAGGAACAAAAACGGGAACATAGTTAGAATTATCAAACATAGAATAAGAATATAAACCAAAATTATGAACTTGCTACTGGAGGCAAGCATCAATCAAGGACCAGGCTCAGGTGGACCTTTCTTTTTAGCACCAAAGGCTGCAAGATTACAGTTGGCTCTCCTTCCATCAATAACAGGATATGGATTTTGACAAGCTCTTGTTGCTGAATCAGGATCCTTAAAATTTACCTAAGAAACACATACATGACAAAACTACAATTGATTACATACATGATCATGCCAAACCTATAAAATTCTTATAGCTAAAAACAGCAGGGCTAGCTTACAAAGCCATATCCTTTAGATCTTCCTGTGCTCCTATCAACGATGACAACTGCTTCTATAATCTCTCCAAACTGCTCAAAATAACCCTGCAAGGAATCTTTTCTGGTCTCCCAGGGCAATCCTCCAACAAAAATCTTGGTGTAAGTTGTGTCATGAGTGGATTCTGAGGCACTACTAGTTTCATTGATCACCATCCTACTTTCCATGATCTCTTGAGACATCCCGATACAGATATATATAGATACACTGAATCCAAACTGCCTCAAGCTTCCACAAGAACAAACCAAAGAACTAGCTAGATGATCCTAGCCCAGATACCAAAATATAGCGAGAAAGATTCAGAAGGTGAGAAAGAGCCGTTTGATCAATCAAAATCAACAACAAAGACTACTTTAATCAGTAAACTGCCTTTTCTGACTCCTGTTTCTAGAAAGGAAAAGTACAAGAATTAGTCTCTCGAGTGCTCTCGGATTCCCCAACAAAGATACTCCTAACAAGAAAATTGTTTACTGCTAGACAGTTAAAAGTAGAAAAAGAAAAACATGAGAAAACCCTAACCACATGTATGATTTTTTTTCTTTTTTGCTTAAGCAAACTAACATGGAAGGATGGAAAGATAGAAGAAGAAGAAGAAGAATTAAGAAACAACAAAAAGAATAAAGAGCAGATGTTTAGGAAATTTCCAAAGAAATAAAAAACATAAATCTTTTGTTGTCTTTCTTTCTTTGGAACATCCTGTAATGGGTCCAGAGGGTAACGTGCCCTAATCCATCTAACTTGCTCTCGCCCACTTCCTCCTCGACCCTTTTTCTTCTTTATCAAGGTACTGTTTACTACTGTAACTATTAAATACATTCCGAACTGAGCACCTGCCTTCATGCATTCAATATTGTTTTATAATAAAAAAAATAAAAAATTTAAAATAAATTTTTGTATTTTCAAAATAAAAAGTTCCTAAATGTTTTTATCCCTTTTGTTACAAGATAATAACCAAACAAACGCTAATATACATTATATATATATATATAATTAAATGATGATCTTGCAAGTGATTACAACTAGAGAAAGTACATTAAGATAAATCAAAGATAATTATTCCAACGGGAAAGTTCCAGATTTGGCTTCATTTTGTATTGAGAGAGAACGTGGCAGGCACTGATTTGTATTTGATGTATGAGCCAAGCCTATCTACGTTGTTAGCTTCTGTAATTGGAAATTTCAATGTTTTTGTTATATATATATATATATATATATATATGCAGGATATGAACACACTGTTTACTTCCAAATTATTACATTTTTTATTTAAGAAATGACTCCATACTTTTAACTTTAAATTTTTAATATTTCATATAAAAAAATCTATGTAAATCTATGTTATATATATATTGTAAATAATAATGTTTAAAAGAATATTTTTTTAAAAAAATTTATCCCACATTAAAAAGATATTATATTAAGTTTTTAAGTTGAAGTATTTAAACCAAAAAAGTTTTTTTATCCCATAATGAAAAAACATAACTTTTTTCTTGGAAACATAGAGTATATATCATAATAGGTTTCAAATCCCATATTGAAAAAACATAATTTCTTTCATGAGAACATAGAGTATATATACGAAAGAGCTTCAAATTTCACATTGAAAAGATACTATATTATCATTTTTAAGTTAAAATATTTAAACCAAAAGGTTTTTTTATTCTACATTGAAAAAATATAATTTTTTTCTTGAGAATATATATTATATATACGAAAGGGCTTTAAATCTCATATTAAAAAGATACTATGTTATCATTTTTAAGTTTAAATATTTAAACCAAAAGGTTTTTTATCTCACATTGAAAAAAATATAATTTTTTCCTTGAAAACATAGAGTATATATACTAATAGGTTTCAAATCCCATATTTGAAAAAAAAAACCAGGTCTCGTCCGGATTCGCCAGGGTCATGGGTCAACCCACCGGGTCGCCCGGGTTTGGCCAGGCTGTTGCCACAACCGGTCTTTTATTAAACCCAAACCGGTCCAGCCATCGGGTCGACCGGGTCCCGAATCGACCCGCCAGGCCGGGCCGAGTTTAATAACACTGGTATTGAGTTGATGATAAATCTATTTTTTGTATCTTTTTATCATGTAATAAGCTAAAAATTCATTCGATCTAGTACTGAAGTTCATATATAATCCGGTTGCAAGTTTGATGGGTTAATTATAGTTAATTTGACTTTTTTTTTCTTTAGTTATTTTTTTTGGATTTGCCGAACCAACAATGTCATGTCGGGACAATCCCCACGTATTTAATTTAAAACTCGAGCTAA
>Ga0325400_1003245_pt1 | contig 14615 bp, 11 predicted proteins | sample PopdelMetagenome_2_FD_205662 | JGI IMG/M metagenome (GOLD analysis project Ga0325400, IMG submission 205662) | Populus deltoides microbial communities from Bellville, Georgia, United States - Xylem-PdKOR-R1 | ecosystem: Host-associated > Plants > Phyllosphere > Stem > Wood/Secondary xylem... | reverse complement strand
ACGCCGAACGGGCAGACATCGCGCGGGCGGCGAACGACGCTGCGGCTGCGCTGACGCGCGAGCACCGGCGTCTCCAGCAACTGGTCAACGACACATCGTGGAGCGGGCGCGGCGAGGACCTGGAACTCGCGCGCAAGCTGGTCGGCGCCGTCCACCGCGATGCGCGCGATGCGGTCGAGGAACTCCGCCGGGAAGCCGACCATGCCGCCCGCGAGCTCTACCGGTTCCCCGGCTTCGAGACGTTGGCTGCGCGACGGCTTCCTGCTCGATGATGAGGACGAGGAAGAGCGCGAGCGGCGCAGGCGCGCGCGGTTCGGGCTCATCCTGGGGATCGACGGGCGCCACCTTCCACCCGCCATCCTGCTGCCCGGCTACCAGGTCGAAGACGACACGCTGGAACGCCGCTACTCGCGTGACGGGCGGCTGCGGTTCACCGACCACGGCAACCGGATCGAGGTGGCCGACGCGCTCGACCGCGAGACGGTGCGCGACGCGCTGCTGGTCGCGCAGGCGAAGTGGGGCAAGGTCCAGCTGACCGGCGACCGGCGCTTCCGCGAGCTCGCGGCCGACATCGCGGTGGAACTCGGCGTCGAGATCGCCAATCCCGAACTCCAGACCCGCATCGTGCGGGCGCAGCGGCGACAGGACCGGCTGCGCGCCAACGAGGCACAGACCAGCGACCATCTCAGGAGGCGTGCTGCGATGGTGACGGCACAGTGGCCCCTCCTGCGCAAGCAGGACGGCCGGGTGGTGGTCGACAAGGCGACGCGCGAGCGGTTCCGTCTCGGCGTCGACACCATGCTGGAACCGGCCTTCCAGGCTGAGCTGCGCCGGCATCTCGACCGTCAGAAGCAGGCTCTCGAGCAGATGACGGCGCTGGTGCGCACCCGGCCGGACGCGTTCCGCAACCTGGGCGGCCGCCTGATGCTCCCCGATCTTGGCGACGCGGACGATGCCGCTCGCCGGCAGGGCTGGATGCGCGATCCCGAGTTCGCCCGGTCGCTCGATACGGCTGTCACGCAGGCGCAAGCAGCGCGGCGGCAGGCCATTGCTGCGGCTCAGCCGGTTGGCGGGCGGGCAACACCGCAGCTTACCGATCCGGTGCCGGTGCCCGAGCGCGCCAGTCGCCCTGCGGTCACGACGACCCGCGGCTGGAATGGGATCACGCTCAGGCCCGAACAGCGCGTGCGGGTGCTCACCGCCGCGCGGGCGCGGCTTGCGGCGGAGGATTGGGATCCGGCGGACTACCCCACTACACCGATCCGGCGCGCCTCGCGGCCCAGCAGCAGCTGCCAGGTCGGGACCGAACCGCGGACCTGCCGGCGGCGGGGCGACACACCGCCTCGGGCCCTGTCGTGCCCAGCCCCCGCTCGCCAGCGGGCCCGCGCGCGGCAGGTCACGCCGCGACCGCGGCGCGGGACCGGCCGCGATGACGAAGCCGGACATCGCCCGACGCCGCCCCGACACTCGCCCTTCATCACCAGCAAGCCGGAAAGGACCAGCATCATGACCAACAAGTCCAGCAAGATCGAAGATTGGATCGAGAGGCTGCGCACCTTCGGCGCGCATACCGCGAACCGCAGCCCGCTGGTGGCGATCGCGGGGCAGGCGAAGCGGATGGGCGACTACCCCGCCTGCGCGACCTGTCCGGCGGGCATGTGGTTCGTCACCGACGAGCTGCTGTGCTTCTGCAAGGTGATGAAGCGCGACACCTTCGGGACCGGACGGACACCGGTGGTCGCGTGCGATGAGCGCGAGCTGCTGCTCGCCGAGAAGGACACCGGAACCGGTCCGGCGCCTCGCGTGCGCTAGCGCCGGGCCGGTGAGCAATCCGGGCCGGCCCTCTTCCGTCCCTCACCACGTCGATGGAGATCCGCATGAGCGCTGCATCGTGCCCGCACCCGCGCGTCGTCTGCACGGCCCCCGCGGACCGGCATCTGTACACCTACCCCGCGAAAAGCCGGACCGCTGCCGCGGCCGCCCATCCTGTGACGCTGGCGCGAGGAAGCGAGGATGAGGGAAGAGCGGAAAAAAGGCAGGACCGCTGCCGCGCCCTGATCCTCCTTTCGCAAAGGAGCATCGTCCATGAAGAACACCCAAATGCCCGGCCTCCTCCAGTCGGTCGGGCTCGCCTGCGTGCCCCTGTCGGGGCTGGAGCCGGCCCTCGCCCGCAAGCCGGTCGCGGCCGCGGTGATCACGCTGCAGGAGCGCAGCGACGGTCATCGCGAGATCGTCGCCGCGACGCTGTCCGACGCGCGCGACATGGAGTTCCCGCTGCCCTGGCTCGTCGACCGGGCGCTGGTCGCGGGCGCCCCAACGATCATCGCGCCCACCGACCGGGCGGTGCTGGCGACCGAGGCGATGGCGCGCCGCTTCTGGTCGGAGCCGACGCTGGCGATGCTGTGCGACGGCGCCAACGCCATCGACCCCATCGATCTCCCCGGCGCGCCGGCGGTTGACGAGCGTGCGCTGTGCCGGCGCCTGCAGATCCCGACCGGAGCGGTCAGCGACACCGAGGTGGCGCGGATCTGGAGCCGTCACACGCCCGAGCCCGCCATCGACGTGGCGCTCGGGATCGCGGCCGCGCGGCTGATGCTGTGGGCGCATGGCGCCGCCTTCGCCTGGGCCGAGCCCGACGCCTTCTTCGAGACGCTGCTGCCGCTGCGGGACTGGATGATGGGCGAAGAGGAGAAGTGGCCGAGCCTCCACCACGCGGTGCTCTCGCGCGCCGTCGCGCGCGCGACCTCGTTCGCCTCGTCCTGGCGCACCTATTGCGACGCGCGCGATGCCGACGACCCGCAGGCGGCGATGGTGACCTTCGAGGACGGGCTGTTCCACACCTGACGGCGCCATCCCCTCTCCGCTCCCCCGACATCATCGGGGCACCTCCTACGAGACCCCGCTTCGGCGGGGTCTCGTTGTTTCAGGACCCATCTCCATGCACCACTTCTCCTCCGCCGTGGCGATCGCGGCGTTGTCCTCGCGCGTGCTCGGGAGCCGCGATGCGGTACCTGCGCGTGCCAGTGCCGTTGCCGCGCTCCAGGTCACCGGTGCCCCCGACGCGCTCATCTTTGCCGCCCATGTCCATGTGCCCACCTCCCCTGCCCTCCTCACCCGCTGGGTCCACGCCCTGGTCAGCGACGATCCGATGCTGGTCGGCTATCGACTCGGCCGCACGTCGAGGCTGCTCCAGGGTGCTGGCTATCCGCAAAACCTCGCCGGCAGCTTCAGCCCGACCGGGCGCTATGACGTGCTCGACGTCGTCCGCAGCCGGCCGACCCCGCTCTCCGTCATCGCGCTGATGCATGGAGTGATGGCGGTCGACGAGGACGCGCTGCTCGGGGCCCGACCCATCACCGCCGATGTCGCCGCCAACCTCGCCCTCATCAACGCGGTCGCGAGCTGGGTGATCTATGTCGGCCGCACCACGCCCGGCAAGGACGGCGCCCGCGTCCGACGCCATGCCCTGCGACAGCTGGGCAACGCCCTCGTCCGCGCGCGCGGACACGGCCTGCTCGCCGCGGCGATGACCGGGTCGGTCCAGTGAAGGCGCCCCGAACCATGGACCAGCCCAGGGATGGCCTCGCCCTCGCCGCCGCGCTGCTCGACGCGCATCCCGACTACCGCGTCACCCGCGCGTTGCCGCCGCTCGCCACGCTGGCGCTGCCTGCGCCCGAGGGCAGGACACACACCGCGCTCGTCATCGACACTGAGACGACCGGCCTCGACCACGAGACCGGCCAGATCATCCAGATCGCCGCCTGCCCCGTCACCTTCGACCGGCGCGCCCGCATCGTCGGCATCGGCGAGACGCTAAGCTGGCTCCAGGATCCCGGAGAGCCGCTCTCGCCCGCGATCAGCCGGCTGACCGGGCTGAGCGATGCCGACCTTGCGGGCCAGCGCATCGCCGACGTCGGGGTCGAGCAGCTGCTCGCCGACGCCGACGTCGTCATCGCGCACAATGCGCGCTTCGACCGGCCCTGGTGGCAGGCGCGCTACCCGCTTGCCTTCGCCAAGCCATGGGCGTGCTCGCTCGCCGAGGTCGACTGGCGCGGCCACGGCTATGAGGGTCGCAGCCTCGGCGTGCTGCTCGACCAGGCGGGCGGCTGGTTCAATGGCCGTCACAGGGCCGACGCGGATGTTGACGCCCTGGTCGCGCTGCTCACCGTCACTCTGCCACCCGGCCACACCGTCGCGGCTGAGCTGATCCTCACCGCCGGCAAGCCCACCGCCCGGATCAGCGCCACTCGCGCGCCCTTCGCGGCCAAGGACCGGCTGCGCCAGCGCGGCTACCGTTGGGCGGCCAAGCCGCGGGTCTGGCAGATCGAGGTCGCGCGCGACGCCCAGGATGCCGAGGTGGCGTGGCTCGCGGCCGAGGCGGACTGCCGCTCGCCTGAGATCCAGCCGGTCACCTGGTTCGAACGCTACCGCTGACCCGTGTCGACGTCGGCACCGCGCGATGTTGCCGATGGCGACATGGCCGGAGCCAAGCCGTGTTGCCGGTCGCGACATCGCGCGGTGCCAACGCCAACCCGGCCGGTAGCGCCCCGGCGGCGTGCCTGCCTCATCACCGACCTTCCCGCCCTACCGTCGATCACTCCGGCGAGACGGCTCGGAGCGGCCGAACAGTTCGGCCACGACACCTGCAAAGGACGCATCATGACCTACCAGACTGCGAATCTCCTCACCGCCGGGCGCATCGGCCAGCCCCTGCCGCCGGCCTCGATCCTCCTGCCCGACCAGCGCTTCCAGCTCTGTCCCGTTATCCACCCGGCGGGCGGCGTCGGCGATCCTGCCAGCCGCACCTTCTGGAGCGCCGAGGCCAATGCCCGCTACATCGTGCGCGAGAGCGGCACCGACATCTTCGGCCACACTCCCGACTGGTCGGCCAAGCGCGTCAACCTGGGCGAGCATGGCCGCCGTGCACCGCTCGGGCGCAACGGCGCGATCCCGCCCGGCTTCGCGCTGTGGCGAGCCGCGGACGAGGTCGCCCGTCACGAGCGCGGCGACGCCCCAGTCGCCTGGCACATGATCGGATGGCTCGACCAGGAGCGCAGCGAGACCGACTGGCGCTTCAAGCTGCAGGCGTTCCTCGACCGCAACCTCGTCGTCCAGGGCATGATCTGCGACTGGGCGGTCCACCGCCACGCCGACGCGCAGGGGCGCTGGGTGACCAAGCCCCATGTCCACATCCTTGCTACCGCCCGGTTCTACGCCGGACCCAGGGCCGGGCAGCCCCAGCCCAACTGGCTCACCTCGCGCAAGATGCGCGAGGCGCTCAAAGATGCGTGGTAGGTTCGGCAGAGATGCTAGCTGTTGGCTATTCAGAGGCAAATCGACCCAGTTGCAGACATTCAGAGTTCCTTGCACCCTCCCCAGCTTCGGACGTTCGTTTAGGTCGGCATTTCGTCGCTAACTGGGCGAACAACCGAGTGCCAGGTGTAGAAGGGGAGCGCCGTTAAAGCGCTCCCCCTCGGCACTCAGGCTGCGAGCAGCTTTGCAGCCAGCTCGGTATGCTGCTGATCGGCCTGCTTGGCTTCGTCAGCCGATGCTTTCATCGCGCTTGCGGCATCGTCCATGCCCAGCGCGCCAAGATAGCTTGCCATCGTCCCGAACGAGGCGATCCAGTAATGAAGCGCGAGCTGTCCCGCAGCGACGATGCCGAGATCGCGCGACGTCGCGTCCGGCGCCTGCTGGCGAATGAGGCGGCTCACCTCGTAATGCGCTTCGAGGATCTTGTTGTCGCCCTGCTGGCCGGGGCCGCTCTGCTCCATCGCTCGGTCGATCTGGTCGGCCCACTTTTTTGAGGTGCTGTTGCCCTGCTCCAGTGCCGCCTTAAGGTCGGGATGCGATGCATCGTTGCTGATCTCGTCGGTCGCACGTGCGGCGACGTCGCTGCCCGCCTTCATCGCGCTCAGCCCTTGTGACACGAGCTCCTTCAGATTGTCGTCAGCCATGTTTGCTCTCCTGGGATCGCCAGCCAATCGGGCCGGTCGTCAGGAAGACCAAGCTCCGGGGATCTCGGACGTTCCAACGGTTCCACCTGCGTTCCAACGTTTGTTGCACGATCCGCTGGCAAGCGGCCCGGGTGAATAAGTGAGATCGTGCCGGCAACTTCGAAAGGACCCACTTGGGGTCATTCGCGCCTGACTTCGCGCCTTTCAACTTCTACCATTCGTTCATCGCGGTGGCAGCTCTCTTCGAACGCCCCGCCAAGCGCTATCCCGGCATCGACTTTATCCGACAGCGTTCCGTGGTAAGCACGGTGCCAGGCGGGGGCGGGCCGTCGAGGCGCTCCGCCGGCGTCGCTTGAGCCGCAGCTGGCCATCGCGATCGCAGTGGAGGTGGCATGTTCGGGTTCTTCGGGGATGACGACAAGGAATTGACCTACAAGGTCTTTGAACATCACGGCGTCGATAAGGCTAAGGCCGACATGCTGCTCGCGGAGGGCTATTATCTCCGGGGTAGCGGCAGTCTGCAGCCGAGCGTCGATGATGCCTTCATCTGCGACTCCTTCTACGGCTCCGGACTGATGGCAGCTCTTCATCCTCTCGACGACTTCCTTGCAGGGAACATCCGCAACGTCGCCGCGCGCGAGGTCAGGATCAGTTCAACCGAAGAGCTATTGGCGTTCCTCGACGCACCGCAGCAGGCCCGGATGCGCGACCAGCTATGCTTCCGGGGGCAAGGACGCGAACACGTCACCCAGCGCGGCTACCCCAATCCGGCCCTTGCGGTTGATGGCAAGGAGAGGCTGGTCATTCCGTCGATCTGGCGACAGTTCCGCGACGACTGGAGTGCACGCTTCAGGTTCCGCGGATTTCAATCTATCTTCTCGAACCTCTTAGGTGACGACCTCGTCTATTACGGCATCGATGACTATCGAACGCTCGGCGAGCGGAACGCTGAGCGTTACGGACCACATACGATAAGCGATCTCGAGGATTTCCCCGACGCGGAGAGCCAGGAATATCACCGGAGGTGGTACGATACCAAGATCACCGGTCATTGGAACCCGGAACTCGCTGTTATCGAGCAGCATTACGGCATGGACACCGAGGGTTTGGACGTCACCTTCGACCCATTGATGGCGGAGTTCTTTGCCACCAATCGCTATGTCGCCCTGCCCGGCAACCACGCTCGCTATGATTTGATTGACCGCGGGGAACATGAAGGCGTGATCTATTGCATGAAGTTCTCTTGGCCGACGCTGAAGCGTAGCAACGACATGATCCAGGGTATTAGCCTTTTTGACTATATATCGCCGACGCGCCCGCTGCGGCAATCATGCGCTCTACCGTTCTTCCACTCGCATGATTTCAACAACGCAGTGTGCCACCTGCACTGCGTGCTGCGCCTCGACGTTGATTACCGGGTGAAAGCGCCAATGGCGCCCTGGGCGGTCTTCCCATCTGTTGACGAGGATCCGTTCTACAAAGCCGCGCTCGAAGTTAAGGGGCGGTATGGCAGCAGCCATCCATTCGCGAAGTTTGTCGAATATGATCTCGACTGAGCCCAATCGCGGTTCCAGCACTAAGAGCTCGGTTGGCACGGAACTTCGACCTTTCGTCACATCGTCCGATAACGGAGAGTTGCGGATGCTTGTCGCGGCGATGAAGTGGCCGTCAGGAGGGGATTTTGGGCATGACGTGGATCACCAAGCCGAAGCAGCTATCCTTGACCCGGCAGACGCCCCACACCAGCGGCGTGACCGGTGTAGTCGGACGATCACCGGGTTTCAGCACGATCTCCTTCGGACCGCTGGACCTCTATGGTGCGGCCGCTCGATGCAGTCATCTGCACGCGATCAATCCTGCCCTTGCGACGCCGGAGTCGCACATGATCGGCGCACTCATTGAGCAATATGTCGATGATGTCGCCAGCGACTTCGCTGTTCTCGCGAGCGCGGCCACCTTCAAGGACTTCGTAAAGAGCTACTTCGTCGGCACGGTCGCGGCCGGACTGGCCTATCTCGCGATGATCGACGACGGCTACGTCTGGGGCGACCATTACGAGAATGTCGGGGGAGGTAACAGCGGGGTCGCGAAGTCGCCCGACTTCGTGTTCACCAGGAACGGCGACGTTGCGCTGATGGAGTCGAAAGGCACTCGGAGCGCCCGCCTGAGCGCCTTCGATGGTACGGTCGAAAGTGGCTATGTCGACCAGGTAAACCCTCATCTCGGATACACCGTCGGTGGTGGGATCGCGACGCACGGCTTTTGCATCGGCAGTTGGCTCACATCGCCGACCAAAGCAGAGTTGGTGGTGCATCATACGGCGAGCCCGGTCCCCGGTGGCGCCGGCGCTAGTGGTAGCCAGCCGGCCTTGGCGCTGGCTGCGGTTCAGCGGCAGAACTACGCCACCGCCTTCACGCTGGCCCACAGCGTCGCCGTCGGCGAGCAATTCCGCACTCCCGGTACCGCGACCTCAGACGTTCCATTCATTCGGATCGGTTGGCGTGGCAAAATATGGGTGACGAGCCTCAATTTGTCCGCATGGCAGTGGTGGTGGGATGATTTCTTGTTCTTCCCGGACAATGACCCGGATCTTTGGCAGATCTACGCGCCGAAGTCCGTACCGCCTTTCTTCGCGATCGAAGAGACCATTGCGAAGGCCGCGCTCGCGCGCTTTTATAGATCGGAGCCGGACACCGATGATGACATCCGCATCGAACCGCTCTCGCGTGATCTGCGCTTCGCGGGCCTCAGCGGAGAGCAACCGCAAAGCGGCGCTGCTTTCCCCGATGGCCTCGCCGTGATCCGCGGCGAGTTCAAGATATTGGGGCGCGCGCGATGGTTTCCGGCGAGAGCGGAATATCGTGAACTGCGATAGTCCCGGAGAGGCAGCCGCGGGTAAAACTGCCGGGTGACTAGACCCATCTGTGGACGCCCCTTCGGTTGCAAGCGGTATTTGGAAGTTCTGACACAGAGTCGGATGCTGCCATCTGTCCGGCCTGTAATGCAGCGATGAAGCTGCTGGCCCGTATGGGAGTTCGCGGACCGGAACCATTTCACAATCGCGTGTTCTTGGACACGATGGGTCTATCTGGTTCTTCCGCCCCGTCTCGCCGACTGTTGTGCCATACCCTCCTTCGACCGACTGCGCCCTCCGACGCCTCTGGCCTGCCTCGGCTTACGCCGTGACTACGACCGGAGCTCTGTAATCCTCTTGCCTCACCAGCAATGCCCAGACGGTGCGCGCCATCTTGTTGGCGAGCGCGACCATGACCAGATGCGCGGCTTTCTGGCGAGCATGCCTTCAAGCCATGAGCCCGCCGGCGCGCCCCGCTTGCTCGCCTGGAGCACGACCGCGCTGCTGCCGATGATGAGCAGCCGCCGCAGCGTTCGCTCCCCCATTTTGGAGATCGCGCCGAGCTTCTGCTTGCCGCCGGTCGACGCCTGCTTCGGTACCAAACTCCAGCCAGGCAGCGAAGTCGCGCCCCTTGGCAAACGTTTCGGCCGGAGGCGCGATCGCCGCGATGGCGGTCGCGGTAATTGGACCAATGCCGGGGATCGTCATCAGCCGGCGCGCCACCTCGTCCTCACGGGCGCGACGCGCGATCTCCTTGTCCAGCGCCGCGATCCGCTCGTCGAGCCCAGCCAGCATATCTACCATCATCGCGAACATCGGCCGCGCGGCCTCAGGCAGTGTCTCGCCGATCTCCCCGCCATCAAGCAGGTCCGCCAGCATCGCGAGGTGGGCCGATCCCTTCGGCGCAACCCAGCCATACTCGGCCAGGTGCCCGCGGATCGCATTGCCGAGCTGGGTGCGCTGCTTCACGGCAAGGTCTCGCGTGCGGAACACCAGCGCGGCCGCCTGCTGCTGCTCGGTCTTGACCGCCACGAACCGCATGCTCGGTCGCTGTGCCGCTTCGCAGATCGCTTCCGCATCGACCGCATCGTTCTTGTGCCGCTTTACATAGGGCTTCACGTAAGCCGGCGGAATCAGCCGGACCTCATGACCTATCGCCTGAAGCTCGCGCGCCCAGTGATGCGCGCCACCACACGCCTGCAGCGCCACCAGGCACCGCGGGTGGGCCGCGAAGAAGTCGAGCAGCTTGCCTCGCGTGAGCCGGCGACTGAACACCGCTCGACCAGCAGCATCAGCTCCGTGCGCGTGAAAAACTTGCTTGGCGATATCCAGACCGATTGTGGTAACTTCCGACACGGACGCCTCCCTGAAGTGGTGTTCAACACCTCCACTTTGGCACATCGATGCCGTCGGGGGGCGTCCACCCCATCACTTTCAGACCCTCAGACACTCTCCATCGGCTCCCAACTCCGGACGCTCGTTCAGGCGCTGTGCTGCAACTGACTGGCAAGTAGCCGTCGCCCCCTTCCGGCGATTCGACGACCACGACGTGACTCGATAGCGCCACGGACCATACTGGCCATTGCGCCCGCTCGTTCCCGTCCTACATTCCAAAAACCGAAGGTATCATCGTCCAAACTTGGCCCGTCTTGATGGGCCTAACTCGGCAGTCTTCGGCTCCAAGAATACCGCTTTTGCGGTAGGGAGCCGGCTGCCTTGGCCCCTATCCGCGCCTTTCCCGGGCAGCGTTTGGACTGGTAAGATGACAGACTTCGATTTGGACAGCTTTGTTTCCTCGGGTGCTCGGGGGGGATGGCAGTCTCCGCGGCCGGTGGAGATGTGCATGTTATGGCCGTGGCTCGATGCGGAGCCGGAAATCGTCACGATGGCAGGGGTTGGCCTCCATCGTATTTTTAGTGACGCCAATTTGCGTTGGAAGGAGGAGCAGACCAAGCGCCGGATCATCTACCCGATTCTCACCACCTTGCTCGGGTTCTCGGCGCTTGACCTGTCCGAAACAATGGACCCGGTGCTACGCTACAACGACATCGGGCTTCACCCGGACTACTACTATCCTCAGGGTTGCGTTATCGAAACCAAGAAGATCGGGGCTTCGCTGCTGCGGTACAGCAGCGACACTTCAAATTTCGAGAGCACGCTCGACCAGGGCATGTCCTATCTCGATGCATCCGACGCTCGCAGTTGCATCATCACCAATGGGCACGACTGGTATGCGATCTGGCGGACGTTCGCTGATGACAGATGGCAGACCGACGGTGCCACCTACTTTGGAGCGCGGTTCCGCCTCGACGAGATAGTGGAAAACGGCGATCGCCTGCGGCTGGAGCACTTCCTTTCGATGTGCAATTCTTACTGCCTTACCGGGCAAGCCAACCGCACCGTCGCGATCACAGGTTTCCGCTCCTACCCGGTCGATCGAGGCCTATATCGATCGACCAGCATGCTCTACTTCGCTGATAGCTCGGCGCGGCCGCTGAAGGGGCGAGGTCGTGGGTTTCGGCCACCAACTACTGCCGGTTGGTAATTTCGTACCCGCCGCGCGCGACTTCGGGTTAAAACGCCCGTCGCCGCGCGCTGATCTGGTCGCCGACCTCGGTCGCTGATCCCGCCGTCGAGCCGATCAAAGCAATGGAGTAACTAAGGTGGTGAATTTCTTTATGGAGCCGCGCAACGGAGTTGACGGATGACATCGTGAATCGCTGCAGCCACCCGATGCCCGAGCCAGACAACCGCTTCAAACGGTGCGCCCGGTCCTCGGCAGTCGCAGTGTCAGCGAGCCGGCTCCGGAGACCCATAAGGCGACGTCAGCGCTCAGTTTCTCGTTCTTCAACTTCGGCCATCCGTTCAGGTCAGCCTCGCAACCATCGACATCACACCATGGCTGGTCCGACAGGCGAAGCCCAAAGGCCGCTTTAACGAATTGAAATGAGCGGCGCATTGGGGCCGGAATATTGATCACCCCCTGCGGGAAACGTGAATCATGATGTGCCGCGAATAAGCCTCCGGGGCGTCCTTGCCGAGCATCGCCGGGATGATCGTCACCCAACTGGTCCGCTCCAGCAGCATCGACCGCCACCTGTTCCGGGAGATCGGGCGTCGGCCGGCCTGCCGCCTGCCATCTCCATGTTTGCCATCTGCTCGCTCGGCACTGGCTTCACCGGCTGCAAGCCCGTCGATAATGTTAAGCCACAGCTGAGGCGGCACCGGCAGGCGATGCAGCCGGCACGCCGTCAGGACGATCGGCCAATGGCCGAGCTCAATCGCCGAAAGGCGGTCATAGTCGGTGATGACCCCGCTTTCGCGCCGTGCCATCGCAATCGTGTTCGTCTCACCCTTGCGCGGCACGACATCGCACAGGACCGAGCCGTGGCGGTCGTCGCCGGTGTAGAGCCGCGCCTCGCTCTCATGGTCGAGGAAGAACATCTGGAAATTGCAATGCGGCAGGTCGTCGGCCTTGAAGTCGGCGAGCCGCTCGATCACGTCATCGCGGCCCAGCGCCTCGGCCCAGAAGGCGAGCATCGGATAGAGCACGCTCCCCTCGGTTGACTCTTGGCGATATTCGTCGCTGGTACTCGCCGGATGCGACACCAGGTACCAGTAGCTTGAATGCCGGGTGGGATAGGCGCCGTGCGTTCGGTAGTTGAACCACGCCTTGTCCGAGATGCTGTCCGCCCAGTCCCCGATCGCCCGGTGGAACGGCCTTCGGCACGCGAGGAACGTCATCGCCAGCCCGATGTCGATCGCCTGCCAGTCGGCGATCGGCGTCAGCAGCGCGGGATTGTTGCGAATCAACGCGACAAGTTGGAGCGCGAGACCGTCGATCGCGTCCGCTTCCTTGCTGTCGGGCACGAGCTGCGGCGCCTTTGCGAACGCGTTCGCCATCCACACCAGCCACAGGCCGCGCAGCGCGATCCGCCCGACCGTCTCGAACAGCCTGAGGTTGACGTCGACCGCGCTCATCGAGCGGATCGCCGACGAGATCGCGTGCTGGACATCGGCATGCGGCAGGATCGTCTTGACGTACAGTTCGTCCCAGATCGCATGGTGCAGCTCGACCAGCGCGTGGATCGCGAGTCCGGCTGCCTCGCCGGCGCGCGTCGCCTTGCCGACATCCTGCTTGAGCAGCACCCAGGCATGCACCAGCGCCGATTCGCTCGCGCGGTACGGGGCTTCGACATTGCCGGCCTCGCGCGCCCAGCCAAACATGATCCACAGCGACAGCGTCATCTGCCGCACGCGCCGCAGCCGGTCGCTGCCCTTCGGCGTCGCCTCGTCGGTCAGCACGCGGACCAGCTGCCCGAAATGGCTCATCGCCACCTCGGGCTCCTCGACCATCGCCACCGCCTTGCGCAGATGGCCTCGCAGCTCGCCCGACATCAGGCCTTCGCGCAAAGGTCCTTCGTCGATCAGCGCGGCCAGATGGTCGCCGTTCCACTGCCTGAAGCTGACGCGGTCGCTTTTGTTCAGGTCGATGTAGCCCTCGACATCCGAGCGGACGCTCTCGTGAACACCGCCGCCGAAGGTCAAGCAGATCACGATCGGCAGATGCGCATGCTCGACCGGCAGTCGCGCGCGCAGATAGACATGGAGGATCTCGTCGAGCGACGGCTTCAGCGCCTGCTGTCCGACATTCCAGTCCTGGCGCGTCAGGTTTCCGGCCTTGACCGAGAACAAAAAGACCTTTTTTTGCCCGTCGCTGTCACGGCCGATCGCCCCGATATCGACGCCGTGCTGGCGGGGGCCGATACTGGGGCGAGAAAACACGGTATAGCCCATCTCGGTCAGCAGATCGGGCAGGATCGCATCCAGCTCGCCGCGCTCGCGTAGCGACGCCAGATACTCGCGGATCATCAGCCTCATGTCGGCAGCCGCTCGGCGCGGAAATGCCGCAGCAACAAGTCGATGCCGTGCGGATCGACGATGCTCATCCGCGCATGCTCCTGGAAATGCTGATGGGTCTGCATTTCGGTGACCAGCCGGCGCTCGGGCTCGTCGCCGTAGGGCGGTACGTAGCTGATCGAGCGGTTGCCGTAGAGCAGCACCACCTTGGTCGAGATATGCGCGAGGATCGACTCCTTCACGCCGGCCTTCATCGCCTCCTCCATCTCCAGCTGGCGACGGCGCCATTCGATCATGCGCTCGCGCTCCGACGGATCGAGCGCCTTGACCCGGCCGACCCCGCGCAGCCCGTCGATATAGTCGTCGAGCTGCTTCAGCGCCGCCGCGACATGCGGCGTGGCCGGATCCTGACTGTCTTCGACGGTCGCGCGCAGGTGATCCCCGAGGTCACCAGAATAGTTGACCAGGAGCGGGTCGAACAGCAGCTCGGTCGCAGCCCGGACCGCTTGCGTGACACCGGTCCGCATGATCGCCATCAGCAGCGAGGCGGCGCTGACCGGGGTCGAGAAGAGATAGCCGACGGCCTTGCGCGTGAGGAAGACAAGCTCGGCGGGGCCGTAGCCGAACGCGTCGAGCTCGGGCCGCAGGATCATGGGCGCGCGATGCACCTTGGCGATCATCTCCATGATCGCCTCACCGAGCGCGCGGTCGCCGCTCACGAACCATTCGACCGCGAGGCCATCGAAGCGCTGACGGTGTTTTGTCAGCAGCTGATGCGCGAAACTGTCGAGGCTGTGGATGGTCAGACTGCCGCGGTTAGCCGAGAGCAGCGCCCGGACTACGGCGATGGCGAGTTCAACATGCTCGCCCGAGGCCATCTGATACAGCGCATGGTCGAGATGATCGATCGCCAGCGGTTCGTCGCCGACGACCGACTTGGCGAT
>Ga0325400_1003243_pt1 | contig 14616 bp, 14 predicted proteins | sample PopdelMetagenome_2_FD_205662 | JGI IMG/M metagenome (GOLD analysis project Ga0325400, IMG submission 205662) | Populus deltoides microbial communities from Bellville, Georgia, United States - Xylem-PdKOR-R1 | ecosystem: Host-associated > Plants > Phyllosphere > Stem > Wood/Secondary xylem... | reverse complement strand
GCGGCCGGAGGGCGCGAGCGGGCCGGGCACCCGGTTCAGCCCGCTCGGCGCGGCGCTGGCCCCGCCGACCCCGGCGCCGCGGCCGGCCGCCCCGGTGCCGCCCCCGGTCGCACCCCCGCCGGTCCCACCCCTGCCCGCGCCGGGTCCGGGCACCCGGTCGGGGGAGCAGGTGTCCTTCCGGACCCGTTTCGTCCCCGGGCCCGACGACACCCAGGTCATCCCGGTGCTGCCGCCGGTGCCCGCCCGCGTCGACGAGGACGAGGACACCGGGACCGTCGTCGCCCGCGAGGGCACTCCCGGCGGCAGCCGCGGCATCCTGCGCGCCGCCGGCACGATGGCCGTGGCCAGCCTGGTCTCCCGGATCACCGGCCTGCTGCGCACGGTCGTCATCACCGCTGCGCTCGGCGTGGCCGCGGTCAACGACGCCTACAACACGGCCAACACCCTGCCCAACATCGTCTACGAGCTGCTCCTGGGCGGCGTGCTGACGTCGGTCGTCGTCCCGCTGCTGGTGCACGCCCAGGAACGCGACCGCGACGGCGGGGTCGGCTACGCGCAGCGGCTGACCACCCTGGCGATGGCCGGTCTGGTGGTGATGACAGGCGTCGCCGTGCTCGTCGCCCCGCTGCTCACCCGCGCCTACGGCATCACCGGCGACCCCGACCAGGTGGCGCTGGCCAACTGGCTGGCCCGGCTGCTGCTGGTCGAGATCGTGTTCTACGGGCTCGGGGCGCTGGCCACCGCGGTCCTCAACGCCCGCGGGGTGTTCGGCTGGCCCGCCTGGGCGCCCGTGCTGAACAACCTCGTGGTGATCGCCACCGCGGGGCTGTTCGTCGCGGCCAGCGGGCCCGGTCCCCTGACCCCCGTGTCGATCACGCCCACCCAGGTCTGGTTGCTCGGCATTGGCACCACGCTGGGCATCGCGGTGCAGGCGCTGGTCCTGGTGCCGCAGCTGCGCAAGGTGGGGGTGCCGCTGCGCCCGCGCTGGGGCCTGCGCGGCTCGGGCCTGGGCGAGGCGGGCACGCTGGGCCTCTGGGTCGTCGGCTACGTCGCGATCAGCCAGGTGGGCGTGCTGGTCGCCACCCGGGTGGCCAACGCCGCCGGCCGGGCGTCCCAGGAGGCCGGCCAGGGCGCCGGGCTGGGGTCGGCCGGCTTCGCGAACGTGAGCCTGCTGTTCCAGATGCCCTACGGGATCATCGGGGTCGCACTGCTCACCGCGCTGGTGCCGCGGATGAGCCGGGCGGCCAGCCGGCACGACGTCCCCGGCGTGGCCGCCGACCTCGGGCTCGGCATGCGGCTGTCCGCGGTCGGCCTGCTGCCGGTGACGGCCCTGCTCGTCGTCCTCGGGCCCGCGCTGACCACGGTGGCCTTCGGGCACGGGGAGACCTCGCTCGAGCAGGCCCGCGCCATGGGCACCGCGCTCGCCCTCGGGGCGTTCGGCCTGCTGCCGATGGCCGTCACGCTGCTCCAGCTGCGGGTCTTCTACGCCATGAAGGACGCCCGCACGCCGACCCTCATCCAGGTCGCGATGGTGCTGGTCCGGGTGCCCCTGCTGCTGCTGGTCCCCGTCCTGGTCGCCCCCGAGCACGTGGTGGCCGGCCTGGTGGTCGCCACCTCGCTGACCTACGTCGCGGGCTGGGTGGCCGGGGACCTCGCGCTGCGCCGCCGGCTGGGCGCGGTCCGCACCGGCGACACCGCCGGCCCGGTGCTGAAGCTGCTGGCCGTCTCGGTCGTGGCCGGCGCCGTCGGCTGGGGTGCCGTGCACCTCACCAGCGGTGTGGCGGGGACCTCCGTCACCGGGTCGCTCGTCACCCTCCTCGTCGGTAGCCTGGTCATCGGCGTCGTGGTCGTCATCGGCGTCGTGCTGGCGAAGGTCCCGGAGGTCTCGGGGCCGGTCGCGGCCGTCCGGGCACGCCTGGGCGGGGCACGACGGTGAGCGGCCCGGCACCGGGACCGGCGCGCGACGGCGCCGGCAGGGGACCAGGGAGGTCGGCAGCGTCCGTGACGTCGACGACCACCGGCCTGCCCGACCGCTACCGCCCCATCGACCAGCTCGCGCCCGACGAGCCGACCGCCACCGGCGTCATCCGGTCCTGGCGGGCCCGCGACCGGGTGCTCAACCGCGACGTCGCGCTGCGCGTGCACACCCCCGGCGGCCCGGCCGCCCGCGAGTGGATCGCCCGCGCGCTGACCGCCGGCGGGCTGGCCACCCCGGCCCTGTCGATGGTCTACGACGCCGCCGAGGGCACCCCCGACGACAGCCCCGCCGCCTACGTCGTCAACGAGTGGATCGAGGGCGAGACCCTCGCCGAGCGGCTGGCCTCCGGCCCGCTGCCCGAGCGCGAGGCCCGCACCGTCGTCCGCCGGCTGGCCGAGGGCGTCGCCGAGGCGCACCGGGTCGGCCTGGCCGTCGGCGGGCTCACCCCCGACCACGTCGTGCTGCGGCCCGGTGGCCTGGTCGGGCTGCTCGCCGTCCCGGCCGCCGACGGCAGCGTCCCCGGCGACATCGCGGCGCTGGGCGCACTGCTCGAGCTCTGCCTGACCGGCCGCCGCGGCGACGAGCCCGGTGCCGAGCCGCCGCACATCGTGCAGCCCGACCTCGCCGCGCTGGTCCGCCGCGCCCGCTCCACCGAGCCGGGCACCGCGCTGTCCAGCGTGGCGGCCATGGCCGCGCTGCTGGGCGACCGGCCGCGCACCGGCCACACCGCCCCGCAGCTGGCCGTCCGCGGCGACGAGTCCGAGAGCGGGTGGCTGCGCAAGCTGCGCGACCGCCGCGACGCCGAGGACGCCGCCGCGGCCGCCGCCGGCCGGCCCCCGCGCCGCGACGACGACGCCGTCCCGCTGTCCCGCGACAGCTACCCGCCGGTGCCGCGGGTGACCGCCGACCGCGACGAGGAGGACGACCTCGACTGGGGCTCGGCCTTCGCCGGCGAGGACGACGACGAGGTCGTGGACGACGACCCGCAGGGGTCCAGCTGGCGCCGGAAGCTGGTCGTGGTCGGCCTGCCGCTGCTGGCGCTGGTGATGGTGGTGGCCGCCGGCTGGTGGCTGGGCACCAACGTCATCTCCGCGGCCAGCAGCGTCGACGAGGTGCAGGGCTCCACCCCGAGCGCGTCGGCGACCGCCGGCGGCGAGGACGAGGGCGGCGACCAGGGCACCCCCGCCGGGACACCGCTGCAGATCAGCACCGCGCAGGTGTTCGACCCCTTCGGCGACGGCGAGCCCGAGAACGACCAGGACGTCCCGAACTCCTACGACGGCGACCCGGCGACGTCCTGGCCGACGCTGACCTACCGGGGCTCGGCCGACTTCGGCAACCTCAAGCCCGGGGTGGGCGTGCTCTACGACCTCGGCTCCGAGCAGCCATTGTCCGGGGTGACCGTGACCGGGTCCGGGGGCGCGACCGTCGAGGTGCGCACCGGCGACACCGCCGACGGCGACCTGGACTCCTACGCCGTCGGCGCGCAGGGCGACCTGACCGGCGGCGCCGACGAGCTGTCCTTCGAGGCCCCGGTGACCGCCCGCTACGTGCTGGTCTGGGTCACCGCCCTGGTGCCGACCGAGGGCGGCTTCCAGGCCGAGGTCGCCGAGGTGTCCCCGCTCTCGGCGGGCTGAGCGCCGGCGGTGACCCGGGAATGCTCGACCTAGGCTGTCCGTTGTGCCGCCCGTGACGAACGACCAGCCCACCCCCGGCCCCGCTGTCTCGGCCCCCGGCGACCCCGGGCAGTCCCCGGCGATCCCGCCCGCCGAGCACGACGGCGTGCGCGACCTGATCATCATCGGGTCCGGTCCGGCCGGGTACACCGCCGCCACCTACGCCGCCCGCGCGAACCTGCACCCGCTGGTGTTCGAGGGCTCGCAGTTCGGCGGCGCCCTGATGACCACCACCGAGGTGGAGAACTTCCCCGGCTTCCCCGAGGGCATCCAGGGCCCGCAGCTCATGGACGACATGCGCACCCAGGCCGAGCGCTTCGGCGCCGAGCTGGTGCCCAGCGACGTCACCGAGGTCGACCTCTCCGCCACCCCCAAGGTGGTCAAGGTCGGCGACGAGGTGCACCGGGCGCACGCGGTCATCGTGGCCACCGGCTCCAAGTACCGGTACCTGGGCCTGGAGAACGAGGCCCGGCTGCTCGGCCACGGCGTCTCGGCCTGTGCCACCTGCGACGGGTTCTTCTTCCGCGACCAGGACATCGCCGTGGTCGGCGGGGGCGACTCCGCGATGGAGGAGGCCACCTTCCTCACCCGGTTCGCCAAGTCGGTCACGGTCGTGCACCGCCGCCCGGAGCTGCGGGCGTCGAAGATCATGCAGAAGCGCGCCCAGGACAACGAGAAGATCCGCTGGGCGCTGGGCAAGCAGGTCACCGACGTGCACGGCGACAACCAGGTGCAGTCGGTCACGCTGACCGACACCGACACCGGCGCGACCGAGACCATGGACGTCACCGGCCTGTTCGTGGCCATCGGCCACGACCCGCGCAGCGAGATCTTCGCCGGCCAGCTCAAGCTGGACGACGAGGGCTACATCCAGGTGGAGCACCCCACCACCCGCACCAACATCGACGGCGTCTTCGCCTGCGGCGACGTTGTCGACCACATCTACCGCCAGGCGATCACCTCCGCCGGCACCGGCGCCGCGGCCGCGATCGACGCCGAGCGCTGGCTGGCCGACACGTTCGACGAGCGCTGACCGACCCCACCGCTCCCCATCCCCCGCGCACGACCCGACAGAAGGAGCCATCCCCATGGCAGGCAACACCGTGAAGGTCACCGACGACAGCTTCGCCACCGACGTGCTCGGCAGCGACAAGCCGGTGCTCGTGGACTTCTGGGCCGAGTGGTGCGGCCCGTGCAAGATGGTCGCCCCGGTCCTCGAGGAGATCGCCTCCGAGCACGCCGACAAGCTCACCATCGCCAAGCTGAACATCGACGAGAACCCGCAGATCGCCCGCGACTACCAGGTCATGTCGATCCCGACCATGACGGTGTTCCAGGGCGGCAAGCCGGTCAAGAGCATCATCGGCGCCAAGCCCAAGGGCGCGATCCTCTCCGACCTCGCCGACTTCATCTGACCCACCCGGACGGGGGGCACGGGCCGACGGCCCGTGCCCCCCGTTCGTGCGTCCTGGGAGCCCCCGCCCTCGCCGGGACGCCCCGCCAGGACCACAATCGGTGGCGACACGGACACACCCAGACTGGAGTGACCCCCGCGTGCAGATCCTGCTCCCCGGCAGCACCGGCCCCGCCGTGGCGGAGGTCCAGGCAGCCCTGCGCGGTCTCGGCCTGCTCACCACGCCCCCCGGCGGCGCCACCGGCGACACGGCCGTCTACGACGAGGCCACCTCGCTCGCCGTCCGGCACTTCCAGCAGGTGCGCGGGCTCTCCGTCGACGGCCGGGTCGGCGAGGAGACCTACCGGGCGCTCACCGAGGCCCGCTGGTCGCTCGGCGACCGCCTGCTGCGCTACGACCCCGAGCGGCCGATGCGCGGCGACGACGTGCACAGCCTGCAGGAGCGGCTGCTCGAGCTCGGCTACGACGCCGGCCGCGCCGACGGCATCCTGGGTGCCGAGACCGAGGCCGGGCTGCGCGGGTTCCAGCGCGACTACGGCCTGACCGTCGACGGCACCTGCGGCCCCGGCACCCTGCGCGCGCTGCGCCAGCTGGGCCGCCGCGTCACCGGCGGGCGCCCGCAGCTGCTGCGGCAGAGCGCCGGCATGGTCGAGTCCGGCCCGCACCTGATCGGCCGGGTCATCGTCATCGACCCCGGGCACGGCGGCGAGGACACCGGGTTCACCGCCGGCGAGACCACCGAGGCCGACCTGGTCTTCGACCTGGCGTCCCGGATTGAGGGCCGGCTGGCCGCCGCCGGGGCCACCGTCTACCTCACCCGGGGCCGCCGCGGCGGGCCCTCGCTGGAGGAGCGCACCGCCTTCGCCAACTCCGCCCGCGCCGACCTGTTCGTCTCCCTGCACATGGAGGCGCACGGCTCCCGGCACGCCCGCGGCGTGGCCAGCTACTACTACGGCACCGGGTCGGGGGCGTCGTCCACGGTCGGCGAGGAGTTCGCCAACCTGCTGCGCCGCGAGGTCATCGCCCGCACCGGCATGCTCGACTGCGGCTCGCACGCCAAGACCTGGGACCTGCTCCGGCTCACCCGGATGCCGGCCATCCGGCTGGACTGCGGCTACCTCTCCCACCCGGTCGACCGCCAGCTCCTGCTGGACGCACGGCTGCGCTCGACCGTGGCCTCCAGCGTGCTGGCCGCCGTCCAGCGGCTGTTCCTGCCCGCCGAGGCCGACCCGCCGACGGGCACCTACCAGCTGTCCACCCCGGCCTGACCCGTTCCGTCAGCTGACGTCCCTACACTGCGGGGATGTCCTCCCTGACGCCTGACCGCCCGGTCAGCGCGTCGGCCCCCGTGCCAGCGCGCCACCCGCGGCTGGACCCGCTGGCCGACCGCTACGCCGCCCGCACCCACGGCATGAAGAGCTCGGAGATCCGGGCCCTGTTCTCCGTCGTCAGCCGGCCCGAGGTGGTCTCGCTGGCCGGCGGCATGCCCGCCGTCACCGCCCTGCCGCTGGACGCCGTGGGCTCGATGATCGGCGAGCTGGTCTCCGGCATGGGTGCGCAGACCCTGCAGTACGGCTCCGGCCAGGGCGACCCCCGGCTGCGCGAGCGGATCTGCGACGTCATGGCCCTGGAGGGCATCACCGACGCCTCGCCGTCGGAGGTCGTGGTCACCGTCGGCTCCCAGCAGGGCCTGGACCTGGTCACCCGGGTCTTCGTCGACCCCGGCGACGTCGTCCTCGCCGAGGCACCGTCCTACGTCGGCGCGCTCGGGGTCTTCCAGGCCGCGCAGGCCCGCGTGCAGCACGTGCTCATGGACGACGAGGGCCTGGTCCCCGAGGCGCTGGAGGACGCGCTCGTCGAGTGCCGCGCCCGCGGCGACAAGGTCAAGTTCCTCTACACGATCCCCAACTTCCACAACCCCGCCGGCGTGACCCTCACCGAGGAGCGCCGGGCGAAGGTCATGGAGATCGCCGACCGCTACGACCTGCTGGTGGTCGAGGACAACCCCTACGGCCTGCTGGGCTTCGACCGCGAGCCGATGCGCGCCCTGCGGGCCCGCGACGCCGAGCGGGTCATCTACCTGGGGTCGTTCTCCAAGACCTTCTCCCCGGGGCTGCGGGTCGGCTGGGTGCTCGCACCGCTCGCCGTCCGCGAGAAGCTGGTGCTGGCCACCGAGGCGCAGGTGCTCTGCCCGCCCTCGCTCACCCAGTACGCCGTCGCCCGGTACCTGGACACCCAGCCCTGGCAGCAGCAGATCAAGACCTTCATCGAGCTCTACCGCGAGCGCCGCGACGCCACGCTGGAGTCGCTGTCCGCGCTCATGCCGCCGGGCACCACCTGGACCAGGCCCGACGGCGGGTTCTACGTCTGGCTGAAGCTGCCCTCCGGGCTGGACGCCAAGCTGATGCAGCCGCGCGCGGTGAGCGCCCACGTGGCCTACGTGCCCGGCATCGGCTTCTACGCCGACGGCCAGGGCAAGGAGTACATGCGGCTGTCCTACTGCTACCCCGAGCCCGACCAGATCCGCGAGGGCGTGCGCCGGCTGGCCCGGGTGGTGGAGGCCGAGCTCGACCTGCACACCACCTTCGGCTCGGTCGACACCGGCCGCTTCCGGGCTGTCCGGCCCTCGACCCCGCAGGTGCCCGCCGTCGAGCCGATCACCGGCCCGGCCTCCTCCGACCAGGTCGGTGACCAGCCGTGACCACCCAGCCCGTCGCCGTCGACGACGACACCGACCTGCTCCGCGCCGTCGTCCTGGCCGGGGGCCTGACCTTCGAGCGCGAGGTCAGCCTCTCCTCGGGCACCCAGGTGGTGGAGGCGCTGCTGCGCGCCGGTCTGGACGCCGAGCTGCGCGACGCCGACGCCGACCTGCTGCCCGGTCTCGCCGCGGCCCCGGCCGACGCGGTCTTCATCGCCCTGCACGGCTCCACCGGCGAGGACGGCGCCGTCCGCGCGGTGCTGGACCTGGCCGGCATCCCCTACGTCGGCTCCCCGGCCGCGGCCTGCCGGCTGGCCTGGGACAAGCCCGCCGCCAAGTCCGTGGTGCGCGCCGCCGGGGTGACGACCCCCGACTGGGTCGCCCTGCCGCACTCCACCTTCCGCGAGCTGGGCGCCGGCGCCGTGCTCGACCTCATCGTCGCCCGGCTGGGTCTGCCGCTGATGGTCAAGCCGGCCTCGGGCGGTTCCGCGCTGGGTGCGCAGAAGGTCGGCCGCGTCGAGGACCTGCCGGCGGCGATGGTCAGCTGCTTCGCCTACGGCGACACGGTCCTGGTGGAGCGCTTCGTCGACGGCATCGAGCTGGCCGTGTCGGTGGTCGACCTGGGGGAGGGCCCGCAGGCCCTGCCGGCCGTGGAGATCGCCCCGGAGTCCGGGGTCTTCGACTACACCTCGCGGTACACGCCGGGTCTCACCGAGTACCACACCCCGGCCCGGGTGGACGACGACGTCGCGCAGCGGGCGGCCGACGCCGCGGTCACCGTGCACCGCGCCCTGGGCCTGGCCGACCTGTCGCGCACGGACCTGATCGTCGACGCCGAGGGCACCGTGCACTTCCTCGAGGTGAACGTGTCCCCGGGTCTGACCGAGACGTCGATGTTCCCGATGGCGGTCGAGGCGGCCGGCCACCGGCTCGGCGACGTCCTCACCCGGCTGCTGCACCAGGCCGCGGCCCGGCGCTGACCCCACCGCTGGTTCCGTCGGTGACGGAACCAGCGGTCAGGCGGGGGGCTGGCTGCGACCGGTGATCTCCGGCGCCATCATGCCGACGATGCGCTGCAGGTCGTCCACCGAGCCGAACTCGACGACGATGCGGCCCTTGGCCCGGCCGATCTGCACCTTGACCTTGGTCTCGAAGGCGTCCGACAGCCGGTGGGCGAGGTCCTCCACGCCGGGCGCGGTGATGGTGCGCCCGGACTTCCGCTTGGCCTCGGGCTCGTGCGCGACGGCGAGCGCCACGGCCTCCTCGGTGGCCCGCACGCTCATGCCCTCGGCCACGATCCGGGTGGCGAGGGCGTCCATCGCCTCCGGGGTGGGCAGGCCGAGCAGGGCGCGGGCGTGCCCGGCCGACAGCACGCCGGCGGCGACCCGGGTCTGCACCTTCACCGGCAGCTTCATCAGCCGGATCGTGTTGGTGACCTGGGAGCGGCTGCGCCCGATCCGGCCGGCCAGCTCCTCGTGGGTGGCGCCGAACTCCTCCAGCAGCTGCTGGTAGGCCGCGGCCTCCTCCAGCGGGTTGAGCTGCACCCGGTGGATGTTCTCCAGCAGCGCGTCGCGCAGCATCGCGTCGTCGGAGGTGTCCCGGACGATGGCCGGCACCGTCTCCAGCTCGGCGGCGCGGGCCGCGCGCAGCCGGCGCTCGCCCATGATCAGCTCGTAGCCACCGCCGTCCTCGGCGCTGCGCTCGCGCACCACGATGGGCTGGAGCAGGCCGAACTCCTTGACGGAGTGGGTGAGCTCCTCCAGCGCCTCGTCGTCGAAGACCAGCCGCGGCTGCTTGGGGTTGGGGACGACGTCGGTGACCGCGACCTCGCGCAGCTGCGCACCGGGGACGCCGGCCACCTCCTCGGTGCGGTCGGCGACCGGGGCCAGCACGGGCGCCGGCGGCAGACCGGCGGCGGCACGCTCGGCGGCGGCCTCCACCGCCTCGGCGGCCTTGGCGGCCGGGGTCGCGGTCGCCGCCGGGGCGCTGGTGGGGATGAGGGCCGCCAGGCCCCGGCCGAGTCCGCCGCGCTTGGTCATGAGTCCTCCTGGGTTCGGGTCGCCACGGACTGACCGAGGACGAGGGCGTTGAGCGGCGGGGCGGCCGGGGGAGCGGCGGTGGGCGAGGGCTGCGCCGGCACGAGGGGCTGCAGCGCGGCCCCGCGGACGGCGAGCTCGCGGGCGGCCTCGACGTAGCTGGTCGAGCCCCGGGAGCCCGGGTCGTAGGTCAGCACCGACTGGCCGTAGCCGGGCGCCTCGCTGACCCGCACGTTGCGCGGGATGACGGTGGTCAGCACCAGGTCGCCGAAGTGGTTGCGCACCTCGTCGGCGACCTGGTCGGCGAGCTTGGTGCGACCGTCGTGCATGGTGAGCAGGATGGTGCTGACGGTGATGCCGGGGTTCAGGTGGGCGCGCACCAGCTCGATGTTGGACAGCAGCTGGCCCAGGCCCTCGAGCGCGTAGTACTCGCACTGGATGGGGATGAGCACCTCGTCGCCGGCCACCAGCGCGTTGAGCGTCAGCAGGCCCAGCGACGGCGGGCAGTCGATGAGCACGTAGTGCGGCCGCTCGTCGGCGGGCAGGGCGTGCAGGTGGGCCTCGATGGCCCGCCGCAGCCGGTGCTCGCGGGCGACCACGCTGACCAGCTCGATCTCCGCGCCGGCCAGGTCGATGGTGGCCGGGACGCAGCGCAGGTTGGGCGACGCGGTGGTGGGGTGGGTGACCTCGCCGAGCGTGGCGTCGCCGATGAGCGCGTCGTACACCGACGGGGTGCCGACGACGTGCTCGACGCCCAGGGCCGTGCTCGCGTTGCCCTGCGGGTCGAGGTCGATGACCAGCACCCGCAGGCCGAACAGCGACAGCGCGACCCCGAGGTTGACCGTCGAGGTGGTCTTCCCGACGCCGCCCTTCTGGTTGGCGACCGTCAGCACCCGGATCCGGCCCGGCGGCGGGAAGGGGTCCTGCTCGCCGGCGTGCAGCACCCGGGTCGCGCGCATCGCCTCCATCGCGATGGGGCTGTCGAACTCCGCTCCGGCCGGCGGGAGGTCGGCGGCCAGGCTGCTGCGCAGCCGTTCGCCCGGGTCCGTCATGCCGAAGTCCTCCTCACCCGCGCGCGTTCCACGTGGAACACGCTCGGGTCGCTGTAGCCAGTTCCACGTGAAACGCCAACCGTGGAATTCCGCGGTCCAGCCTACGGGTCGCCGGGTCGACGACGGGAGCTCCGCTCAGCGGCCGGTGCGGGTCATCACGACGACCTGCGTGGCGGCCTCGCCCAGCTCCGTCCCGACCTGCCGGACGTGCACGTCCCGCATGCCGGCGGCCGCCAGCTCGGGCAGCAGGTCGGGCACCTCGGCGGCGGCCTTCGCCCCGACGAGGGCGACCAGCTGCGCACCCGGGCGGAGCAGGCCGCGCACCCAGCCGACGAGCCGGGGGAGCGGGGCCACCGCCCGGGCCGTGACGACGTCGACCTGGCCCACCGCCCGGACGACGGACTTCTCCTCCGCGCGGCCGCGGACGACCGCCCAGTCGGTGCCCAGCACCTCGACGACGTGGGCCAGGAACTCCACCCGGCGGGCCATGGGCTCCACCAGGGTCAGCGCGAGGTCGGGCCGGGCCAGCGCCAGCGGGATGCCGGGCAGCCCCGCCCCACTGCCCACATCCACCACACGCGCCCCGTGCGGCACGGCCTCGGCGACGGCGACGCTGTTGAGCACGTGCCGCTCCCACAGGCGCGGGACCTCGCGCGGTCCGATCAGCCCACGCACCACGCCCTCGCCGGCGAGCAGCTCGACGTAGCGCCGGGCGCCGTCCAGCTGGTCACCGAACGCCCCGGCCGCGGTCGGCGGCTCGACCGGGAGCCCGGTGCCCGGCCGGTCCTCCCCATCCGTCACGAGGCGGGCAGGACCACGACGCGGCGGTTCGGCTCCTCGCCCTCGGACTCGCTGCGGACGCCGTCGGCACCGGCGATGACGTCGTGCACGACCTTGCGCTCGAACGGGTTCATCGGCGACAGGCGCTCCGCGGTGCCGCTGGCGGCGACGCGGGCGGCGGCCTCGCCGGCCAGGTCGGTCAGGTCGGCGCGGCGCTTGGCCCGGAAACCACCGATGTCGAGCATCAGCCGGCTGCGGGTGCCGGTGGACTGCGCCACGGCCAGCCGGGTCAGCTCCTGCAGGGCCTCCAGGGTGGCGCCACCGGGGCCGATGAGCGTGGTCAGCTCACCGCCCACCACCGCCACCGAGGCGCGGTCACCCTCGACGTCGAGGTCGATGTCGCCGTCCACGTCGAGGATGTCGAGCAGCCGCTCGAGGTAGTCCCCGGCGACGTCGCCCTCCTGGACGAGCAGGTCGTCCTCCTCGTCGTCGGCGTCGTCGTCCTCGTCGGTCTCGTCCGCGTCGTCGTCCTCGGTGTCCTCGACGACGTCGACGGGCTCGACCACGGCGTCTGCGTCGACCGGGTCGGCGTCGGGCAGGGCGGTCTCGGTCCCGTCGGTGTCAGGTGCGGTGCTGCTCTGCGGAGTGCTCACGTGGTCTCCTCCTGGGGGAGTGCCGGCGGCCGGGGGTGGACCCGGAGGTGGGGGAGGCGCGCCGCGCGCGCCGGGGGCGGGGTCAGCGCCGTCTGCGCTTGCCCCGGTTGGCGGGGCCGGCCGAGCCGCCCGAGCCGCCGGAGCTGCGGGGCCTGCTGCCGCCGCCGGGACGCGCGCCGTTGCCGCCGGCGGTACCCGGACCCGGGTCGGTCGGGGTCGGGTCGCCCGGGGTGGTGCCGGCGTCGCGCACGGCGTCGGCGTCCAGCGCGCTGTCGGCGTCGACCGTCGAGGACGGTGCGCCCTTGCGGGGCCGGACCGGCTTGGCACCGGGCTTGGGCGCGAGCAGCTTCGGGTCGATCCGCGGCTTGTCCGCCTCGGCCTTGGCCAGCGCGGCCGGCGACCCGGGCGGGGGCATCTTCTTGAGGATGTAGAACTGCTGGCCCAGGGTCCACAAGTTGTTGGTGAACCAGTACAGCAGCACCAGGATCGGGAAGAAGAAGCCCGACACGAACAGGCTGATCGGCATGCCGTAGAGCAGCAGCTTCTGCACGGTGGCGGCCTGGCCCTCGACCGGGCCGGAACGGCGCTGGATCTGCTTCTGCGTGTAGAACGTCGTGAAGCACATGATCAGGATCAGGATCATCGCGACGACGCGGATGTTGGTGTAGCTGCCGCCGGTCAGGCCCAGGATGGCCTGTTCCTTCTCGCCCACCATGTTGAAGGAAGCGGCGATCGGCGCGCCGAACAGCTTGGCCTCGGCGGCCTGCTGGGTGAGGTCGAAGTCCCAGCTGTACAGACCCGGCTTGCCCGGGGCGATGCGGCGCAGGACGTGGAACAGACCGATGAAGATCGGGATCTGCGGCAGGATCGGCAGGCAGCCGGCCAGCGGGTTGACCCCGCGCTCCTTCTGCAGCGCCATCATCGCCTGGCTGAAGCCCTGCTTGTCCGCGCCGTACTGCTTGCGCAGCTTCTGGATCTCCGGCTGGATCTCCTGCATCGCCCGCTGGCTCTTGACCTGCTTGACGAACAGCCGGAACAGCAGGATGCGGATGGTCACCACGAGCATGACCACCGACAGCGCCCAGGCGATGCCGCCCGCCGGGTCGAGGAACGTGGAGAACAGTGCGTGCCACTGCTTCATCACCCACGCGATCGCGGTGTACAGCCAGTCAAGCAACGCGGGCCTCCGTGGGCGCGGGCGGGTTCGGGATCGCTGTGCCAGACGAGTGAGCTGCCTGGGCGGTTCCGGGGACGAGGTCGATGCCGCCGCGGTGCCAGGGCGCGCACTTGGCGATGCGCACCACGGCCAGCCAGCCACCGCGGGCGGCGCCGTGGCGCTGCACCGCCTCCTGCGCGTACTCGCTGCAGGTCGGGGTGAAGCGGCAGCGCGGGCCCAGCAGGGGGCTGATGCCGCGCCGGTAGAAGCCGATGAGGCCCAGCAGGGCCCGGGCGCCGGTGCTCACCGGCTGCCCAGCACGCGGTCGAGGCCGCGCGACAGGTCCCGGCGCAGGGTCTCGGTGTCGGCGTCGGCGGCCTCGGGCCGGGCCCGCACGACCAGGTCGGCCCGGGCCGGGAGCCGGTGCAGCTCGTCGCGCACCAGGTGCCGCAGCCGGCGGGTCACCCGGTGGCGGCAGACCGAGTTGCCGACGGTCTTGCCCACCACGAAACCGGCCCGTGGCCCGGGGGAGGGGTCACCAGGACCCCCGCCACGGACGACGGGCCGTTCGGGGAGGTAGTGCACGACCAGGGTCGGGCGCCCGGCACGCCGGCCGGAGCGGACGACCACGGTGAACTCCGGACGCCGGCGCAGGCGGGCCTGCGCAGGCAGCACGTCAGGCGGAGAGCTTCTCGCGGCCCTTGCGGCGGCGGCCGGCAAGGATGGCGCGGCCCGCGCGGGTGCGCATCCGGAGCCGGAAGCCGTGGGTCTTGGACCGGCGACGGTTGTTCGGCTGGAACGTGCGCTTGCTCACGAGGTGCTCCCACTGACGACGACGAGGTGGTGACCACCGGTCGGGCGGTCACGCGGCGGTGCCGGGCGGCGACCCGGCGGTGCGCCGGACCCCTGCCTGCACCGAGGCTGGTGGCCTGCACCCAGGACCGGGGCCACGTGGCGGGCACGCAGCAACCGTCCGCTGTGCACAGACGCCGACCAGCATAGCCGAGGCGGCGACCCGGCCGGTGGACGCCCGTCGAGACCCCCGGGAGGGCCCCCTGCGCGGGCTCGCCGAACCACACCGGTGTCGTTGCCCGCCTGTGGACGGTGCTGTTAGCGTCGCCTCGCTCACCACCGGTCGACACGGCCGTCCGGGGCGGTCCCGACCGCGGTCGG
>Ga0325400_1003242_pt1 | contig 14619 bp, 11 predicted proteins | sample PopdelMetagenome_2_FD_205662 | JGI IMG/M metagenome (GOLD analysis project Ga0325400, IMG submission 205662) | Populus deltoides microbial communities from Bellville, Georgia, United States - Xylem-PdKOR-R1 | ecosystem: Host-associated > Plants > Phyllosphere > Stem > Wood/Secondary xylem... | reverse complement strand
ACAACAGCTACCCAACAAAAGAGGCTCTTTTGGATTTCAGTACCTGCAGTCTGTCAGTAACTATAGAATGTTAGTAGGGACCTAGCATATAGTAACTTCCTGTTTAAAACGGTGTCGTTCTCTTCCTGTGGTAACTCTGCCTTCTCCCTTTCTGTAAATGTAATTGTAGGCGTTTTTTACCACATATTTTTGAGGCAAGAAAAAACCCACCATTGCATTTATTAAGGTTATCTAATAGAATTTGAAATTAAAAAATTTATTTTTATTGTGATTTTAGATTTGAATTAGTTGTAAATATAATAATAACTGAAAGCTTAAATAATTGTTAATTTCAAAGCTCATAAAATTAATCGAGATACACACAAATTGACTCAAACACCTCCATTGATAATAATAATAATAAATTATCAAATATTTAATTCAGTCAATAAATTTTCCATGCTTCATTATTTGAGCATCGTTAGCCCCTGCGTTTAATAAATCTATCAGATTTTTTCATTAATTCCTAATCTAGTGTGTGTGTATATATATGTTAATCTGACTAGATTTAATCGATCCAATAAACTTAACTTAGATTAATATAAAAAAAACAACCTAAGTTGAGACCACCTATCATCAAGTGAACAAGAAAATTCTCATCACCACGAAACTTCTCTGCCGAGTCCTTTTCAAATTGCATTAGGAGTTGAATTTAAGAGTGTGATGGGATGATATTAGGTAAATAAGGTCAACACTTGGGAATTATCTCAGGGAAAGACACTGTGTTCTAGGAAAGTAACTTTCTCAACCAGCTTCAGACCAGTTTCCAAAGAGGAATCAATTTTAAATAGAGATTGAGTTGACAATCCATGCACACCTATTCTATTATTTGGTTACGGTCCACACCTAACATTGACCGCACAACACAGCGATGATCACGGTTTCTGCTAATCCATATATATTATGAGATTGAAATGGGTCCCATCTCCACGTGGAACTTATCATGCTGACTACCTTAACAATCGATCCGTCAGAGGCTCCGATGACATGAATGGAAAATGGGACAATCTGTGTGAAATCATAACTACCAGAACTGATCAGACCACTTGGACGGCCCGTAGGATCTCCTCTTTAATGTCTCCGAATCTTTATGTAGGTGCTCCCTTGTATAGCTTGTTCATCTTGTGATCTCCTAGTATTCATTAAGCGGCCATGATTTGTCCTACTTGAGAACCAATCAATATATAGTTTTTTTTAAAAAAAACTTTTTAGTGAACGTAGGTTTGAATAAGAAGCACAATATTTTCGTCCAAATGATATGACAGAAGACTTAGAATTTTTATGAAGTCTTCTTACATGCTATTCTTAGTCTAGACTTTATAAATTTTAGTGAATTTGAGGTAGTGTATGGAAGTGTGATAATAGTTGTTTTTAAAAAGTTTTTTGCTTTGAAATGCATGAAAATAATATATTTTTTTATTTTTTTAAAAATAATTTTTGATACCATCATACCAAAACGATATAGAAATACTAAAAAATTAATTTTAAACAACAATAAAATTAAAAAAAATCACGAAATACAGTTTCAATCGCAAAAACAAACAACTCCTTAGTGTATAATACTTATTTCCTTGTCAAATAGTCCATGAACAATTGATTTTTTTTTCAAATTAAAAGTTAATAGGCAACTGAAAAGACTTTAACGTCTTTATTTATATCTATATCAATTAGTTTTCTTAGGATGATTTGAATTTTCAAATTTTCAATTTTTCTCATTGTTTAAAATCCTTTAATTTTTGTGTCCTTTGCTTCTTAAGATGATTCTAGTTTTGGATCACACAATTTCTTTTGTCTCTGGCCCTTGACTTGAATTTAGTATTTTTTCTTCGAACCTTGGATCTTTCTTTTCCAGAGTTTAAACAGTCCACCAAGTTAGTAACATCTGAATAATAGTTTGAACTGCTACCTCTTCAAAGTTTCATTTTTTTTATTTGCATATTTGTTGGGAGAGACTTTCCTTTTCCTTCTATGCTCTTCGGTTAACAAAAACCTTCTTAGTATATCACAAATCGTATAATTAATTTATTTATAAAGAAGTCTGTTGTTAGGCCATGTCGATCTGAGAGGAGTCTTAAGCCAAATCCCAAACAATTAGGATGAGCAGGGGACGTGCAGGACCATTGCATGAGCAAGCAAGCATGGAACATGGGAAAGGGATGGATCGGGTCATGGAATCGTGGAAGTTAACATGCAGAAGTGCAGCAGGAAATGGTCTTCCATTGTTGCGAGTTTTACGTCATTTTATTTCCGTTATGATTTTTCTATTTTTTTGCTTTGTTAATTCTCTATTTTACGTGGGTTGAGTCCATTTAATTAATGTTAGTTTTCCTTGTAATTCAATTTATTTGTTTGTTTGGACGGGGCTTCTTATTTACGCAGTCAATGTTTTTGTTACATATGATATAAAAAATTTGCATTCAACTTGTGGTACATTTCTCACCTGAAGAGAAAACATATGTTATTAGCACTTTACACTTTGTGTTTGGGATCTATCATTGGTATCAGAGCCTGATTGTTAAATGAGAACTAAGAAGGAGCGTATTGAGCACTTGGTGTAGTTCAGGAAGGACTGTTGCGAATGGAGGAAACACTTAATCGACTTTCGACTATGTTACTCACAAATCACGAGACTCCCAACCACGACAACCATCAAGGCAACGATGGGGGTTGGCAGATCGTCTCCACCAAAATAGCAAAAGCTAGAATTCCCATGATTTATGGGGGATGACCCAATCGAATAGTTCAATCGTGTGCATAAGTTTTTCGAATACCAAGGCACAACAGAAGCCCAAAAGGTTTCCATGACTGCATATCACTTAGAAGGGGAGGCTAACCAATGGTGACAATTGATTCACATGATGTTTAGGGATGAAGGACATATGCTTTCATAGGAAAAATTTGAGGAAGAACTCTACGCTCGCTTCGGACCCTATGAGTATGAAGACTTCGACGAAGCTCTTTCCCGTGTCAAATAGCTAGGAAATTTGTGTGACTATCAACACGAGTTTAGAAAGCTCGGCAACAAGGTCCAATGATGGACTCAAAAGGCATTGGTGGGAACCTGAAATTGAACCAGAATAACCTTACACGCTTTAACATGCTGTACAACACTGAAAACCATACGTGTATCAGCAAAAATAGGGCCACATGAAGTAATGGTTTTAATTGACAGCGGATCGACACACAACTTCATCAGCAATCGCTTAGCAAGGATGCTCAGGTTGCCAATCATACCAATGAAGTCATTCCATGTCCGGGTGGCTAACAGGGAAGGATTAACATGTTAGTGGCGTTATGATAGGGTACAAATACAAGGCATCAAATTTTACCTCACCCTTTTCTTTCTGCCCTTAACAGGTCTTGATCTTGTCTTGGGTGTTCAATGGCTCGAAATGCTGGGATCCATGGTTTGTAACTGGAAACAGTTGACCATGGATTTTATTTGGGAAAATCAAGACCGTAGGTTGCATGGAGTGGATGTGCAAACTATTCAACCAGCTTAACCAACAGGAATAGTGAAAGAGTTTCACCGTGGACATGCGCTCTTTGCTGTGTGTTTCCAATTAACCATGGAAACCACACCACCTGAATTACCAATGCAAGATAAAAAAACAGAGTATGCACTGGTTATGGAAAGAATATGCAGACGTGTTCCAGGAGCCATCAAAATTACCACCTACATGTGAGGTGGATCATTGCATTACGTTAAAAGAAGGAACAAAGCCTATTAATATACACACATACAAGTATGCCCATTTCCATAAAATTGAAATTGAGAAACAGGTCCAAGAAATCCTAGATTCGGGATTCATCCATCCTAGCACCAATCCATTCTCGTCACCAGTGCTAATGGTAAAGAATAAAGATGGCAGTTGGTGATTTTGTATAGATTACCGTTCACTCAATGTTGCTACCATCAAAGATCGTTTTCCCATTCCAACAGTTGATGATATGTTGGAAGAATTATATGGTGTGGCTTACTTCACCAAATCAGATCTGAGAGCTGGCTATCATCAAGTAAAAGTAAATCCTTTCGATGTTATTAAAACCGCTTTCTGTACTTATAATGGCCATTACGAATATCTCGTAATGCCTTTTGGCCTGTGTAACACACCCTTGACATTCCAAGCCATCATGAACTCAATATTTTGACCTTACCTTTGAAAGTTCATTTTGTTTTTTTATGATATTTTGTATTATAGTCCAACTTGGAATGAGCATCTGTTGCATGTTATATAAACATTGGAAACTTTGTGACAACACCAATTATTTGCCAAGGCTAGTAAAGGCGTGTTTGGCCAACAAAAACAAGAATACTTGGGGCACATTGTCACACGTCGGGGAGTGAAGGTTGATAACAGTAAAATTACAATCATGGTTGCATGGCCACCCCCACTAATATTTCTAAGTTACGTGGTTTTTTAGGCTTAATAGAATATTACAGGAAATTCGTTCAAAACTACGGCATCATAGCAAGACCTCTGAATAATCTGCTCAAGAAGGGAAAATTTGGTTGGAATGATGAAGCCAACACAACCTTTCTGGCTTTCAAACAGGCAATGACAATTACACCTACGTTAGCTATGCCTAATTTCAATGACTCTTTTACCATTGAAACCGATGCATCTGGGGATAGAATTGATGCAATTTTGTCACAGCAAGGCCAATCAACAATGTTCATGAATTGCGCATTATGGGTTACAAAACAATCCTGGTCTACTTATGCCAGGGAAATGCTGGCCATTGTGAAGGCCATACGCTTATGGCGTCCTTATCTTCTAGGAACAAAATTCTTCATTCACATTGATCACTATAGTTTGAAATATTTCTTGGAATAGCATGTGGCCACGCTTGAACAACAAAAGTGGGTGATCAAGCTTCTAGGCTACGATTATGAGATTATTTATCGGCCAGGCCATGAGAATTCAGCTGCCGACGCCCTCTCGCATAGGTATGACAGTCTAGTTCTTCACCATTTGCATCTGCCGACAATGATTATATGGGATGAAATTCAAAAGGCTTATGTAGGAGACGCTTACATCGAGTCTCTAACTCATCTGGCTGAGGATCAATCAAATGGATCGTATGCATGGGGTAATAGGTTGTTGTTCTTTAAAGGAAGAGTAGTCATTCCTTCTCAGGTCACACTACAAGCACAATTACTTCATAAAATGCACGATACAAAAATTGAAGGACATTCTAGGGTCTTCTAAACATTCAAGAAATTAGCTCAACAATTCTACTGGCCCAAAGTGTACTAGGCGGTGCAAGAGTATGTCAAAAAATATGATATTTGACAGAGGGTGAAATCTTAAACATTGTTTCCAGCTGGGCTCCTGCAGCAGTTACCAGTTCCATGTCAAGTCTGGGACGATGTTAGTAGTTGTTGATCGTTCGAGTAAGTCTGCTCATTTTCTATCCTTAACTCATCCTTTTACTGCTAAAGTCGTGATAGAACGATTTGTAAAAGGCGTCATTAAATTGCATGGCTTACCCAAGTCCATCATCAGCGATCGGGACCCTATTTTTATCAGCAAATTCTGGCAAGAGTTCTTTCACATGTCTGGCATCAAACTACAACTCAGTTCCGCCTATCATCTGCAAACGTATGGTCAAACAAAAGTTGTTAATCGTTGTGTTAAGCAATACCTCTAGAGTATGGTTCACCAGTGGTCACGCCAGTGGAGTAACTACCTTCCATGGGCTGAGCTCTGGTATAATACAACTTATCATGCATCCACCAGGATGACCCCTTTTCAGGCATTATATGGACGCTTACCTCATGCAATTCTCATTTACCATACTGAGTGTTCTTACGTGTAGGAAGTAGACCACAGTCTAGAGGTTCGCGACGAGCTGTTGCGTCAACTCAAAAGCAATCTAGAGACTTCTATTAATCACATGAAGCAAATTACAGATCGAAGCTGTCGAGATGTTTCTTTTAAAATTGGATATTTGGTGTTTCTTAAGCTGCACCCCTACAGGCAACAAATAGCCTCCAAACACGCCTACCAGAAGCTAGCTAGTTGCTTCTACGACCCATATCCAGTGCTACAAAAAATTGGGCCGTCGCATACAAAAAATCATAAGAAATATTTTTTTCATAAATAATTATGAAGAATATGCAATTATTCAAGTGTATCAACAACAATAGCAATTTCCAGGAACGAAAAGAATGAAGTTCTGAAAGAAACTTTCTGTGAAAATATTAAGCTGATTGTCAAAAAGAAGGAAATAAAGACTATTCCAAGAATGTTCAACTTCGATGCATTATCACCTTCAAATGAAAGATTTTAACCTTGTCCGGGAACAGACATAAAGTGAAAAAAAAAAAACCAAAGTAAAAGGCTTGTTAAATTAAAAAAAAGTATGGGAAACAACCATTAACACACTCCCAACCCAAACGCCCTTTTAATCTTAATTAACACATAAATTGGTCCAAATATACCTATTATTATCGGGGGAAAAACATTCAATGTATGTCCTGTATTAGATACTGTACTATAGTCACGTTTTTATATGTATACCCGTGATACCCATAAAGGTAATTTCGTGAGGAAAATATTTAATTAACATTTAAACACGCTGTATTGTATTAGATTAGCCGGGCCTAGCTATAGGCGCAAGTAGTGAGAATGTGGAAAATGGAAAGAACGAAGAGAAGAGAGAGAAAATTACATGAGAGCTGTGCTGGGGGCGTATTTATCACTTGTCTGAACAAAATCGTGGAGTCGGTAGTCAAGGCAACTCTTGTCACATTGACTATAATGCAAAACATCTTGTTTTATATCCAAATCATGCTTTGACCACTCACCACCGACTGCATGCCCACGTAACAATTCTGCTGCCTCCAGCGGCACTAAAGTTCTTAAGCATTCCATCATGTTGAATATTCTGCTTTCACTTTAATATAATTCATGAAAATTTATTCTAGATGCTTCTCTCTCTCTCTCTCTCTCTCTCTCTCTCTAGGGATGAGGGAAGTTGTTGATTTTGTGTTTCCCTTTCAGTATAAAATACCCGGAAATAAGAGAAACAATGTACAGCTTGGGTTGATAATATTTCAATAAAATGATTGGTGAGATTAATTAAGATATATGTAAGTTAATCTGAATATTTATATTATTAATAATAAAAAACTTCAGTAAGATCAATTTGATACATTATTTTCAAAAGGCTTAATCACCGGCATATATATATATATATATATATAACACAAAATGCCTTAAGAATTTCTTCATGGGGAGATCAGGGCTGGGATTGCCCCCTCATTGTATGCTAGCTGGTCTACAAGTAATTAAGGTACCATTTGAACCAACCCTTTTAAGAACTTTTCTTGCAATACAGCTCAAGAAGCGCTAATTACTGTCTCATTAACGCAACCTCTACGGTGCAGCTCGATCCTTGTTTACGGAAACAACCACCAGATTGAGCTCCGTAAAGTAATTCTGCTTATTTTTTTTGTTTTTATTGATGTGATTAGCGATAGTTTGGGAGGGCAGTAGTTTCTATTTTGGATTTTTTTTTTAAACGTGTTTGTTTTGAAAGAAATCATATTAATATAAAAATACTTAAAAAAATTATTTTAATAAATTTTTAAATAAAATATATTTTTAAAAAACAAAATACACCACCTCTGTAGTTGCTCTGTTGAGACTTGATGGAGAGAGTTCAATCAACTCGTTTATCTTTGAATGGGCCTACTATAGATCTAAGCTGAGCTTGTTCGACCTTTAATCTAGAACCTAACGCCTTCTATCCAAGACTGCGTGGCCGGCTCCTCTGTTCCTGACAACCCAATTTATAAATGGTGGGGTTGGGTTTAAGATGTATCTCTAGTTTATACTTTATATTAACAATATAGTTATTTAAGAACCTAAATGTAGTTTGGCTTCGTTTGATTTTTTTTTAAAACTGTTTGTTCATTGACTGGTCAAAATTGATGACTCAAAAGAATATATTTATATTCTTAACACATTATAAATATGTTTTTATGTCTTCCTTTTTTTTCTTCTTCTTATGTTTTCCTTTTCTTCATAATCATTATATATATTTATATTTTTTAGCACATTTAAATATATCTATATTCCTATATATTTATTGCACATTATTTAGTGGTTTTAGTACAAAACCAGCCTTAGTACTTGCTAATTAGGGTTGAACTGTTTTTTATGTGTAAAAATGATGTTTATGTGTTGAAATGGGGTAAAAAAACATAAAAAACCGGTCATGATAAACTTTAATCATGCTAATTAGGGTTGAGCCAATCCGAGATATCCCGATTAACCCGCAACTCAGATCATGTGATTGAAATAACCCGATAGAAAAAATAAAGAGAATTTTAAAGCTTTTTTTTTTAAAAAAAAAGACTCATGCTAAATTTTAAAATTCGTGACCCGAGTCATTAGACCTGAAACCCCCAATATAAAAAAAAAACATGAAGTCTAATTTCCAATCAATGAAATATTGAAGGATAAAATTGAAAAAAAAATCAATTTAGTAACAGAAAGAAAAAATTAAAAAGAATGAGGATCAAAATTGATATTAAAAATAAAAACAATGTTGTAATTAAAGAGAGAGATTGAAAAGAATAATAACTTTTACAAAAGATCTAAGAAAAAAAATAGAAATCAAAACAACGAGAACCAAATTGAAAGATATAATACCATCAATTTGAATTGAAAGATGAAATTGAAAACCATTAAAACTAGGGGTGAGCAAAAAAACTGAAAAACCGATTAAACCGAGAAAACCGAAAAAAATAACTGAAAAAACCGAATCGTAAAAAAAAACCGATTAGAAAATTACAAAATATTTCCGGTTCAACTAAGCTATCTCTTGAAAAAAAAAAGGGAGTATAAATAACATATTTTCTAACCCTAAACTTATCTCACCATTCTCACTTTCTCAGCCGCCACCTCTCTCTGCCTCTCATCTCTCAAATCTGCCTCTCATCTCTATCTCTCAAATCTGCCTTCTTCTCCATGCTCTCTGCCTCTCATCTCTTATCTCTCAAATCTGCCCTCTCATATCTCATCTCTCATCTCTCAAATCTGTCTTAGGGTATCACAGATCCAACTGAAGGAATATGATATTCGAGCTTTGTCTAGGCTGAGTTGTGTTCTTGATAAAGAGGTACAAGATGCGGTTACATGCAATCTGTTACATTTAGTTGAACAACCTGAAATACTTGTGATGCTCAGTTATGGCACATATGTTTGTCATTGTCTGCCATTTTACAAGGAGGATTTGCTTTTCTTTGGTCTGTGATTTAATTCTGCAACACTTCCAGTTCTGGCTCAATGTTCCTTCCATTTTCAGATTGTTCGCATTATTGTCTTTTGGGATTTGGATTGTAAATTTCATGCTATTGATTTGGAAGCAAGTATATAAACAAAAGTACTGAAAAATGTGGTCATTAAAAAGCCCAGAAAAAACTCAACCGAAAAATTTCGGTTTGAACCGGTTTGGAAGGGAAAAAACCCGAACCGAAATTAATCGGTTTGAACCAGTTTTTGGTTTGGTTCGGTTTGAAAACTAAAAAAAAATAAAATCGATTTGGTTGTTTATTTTGGTCCAAAACCGGACCGGATCAAAAATGCTCAGCCCTAATTAAAACTTTTATAAAAGGACAAAAAAAATTCGAAATTCAAATTATGAGGACCATATTGGAGAATATTATATTTGGTAAACTAGAATTTAAGAATGAAATTGAAAACAAATAAAACAAATAGCCAAGATCAAAAATTAAAAATCAAAAGAATAATGATTGGAGTTGAAATGCCAACAACCAAGAGAGCCAAGCTGTAATTTTTTGGAGAGAGAAGAAGGGAAAAAAAAGCTCATCGATGCCAAACTAGACCACCATCAGTGACATGAGCCGCACTAATTAGAAGAGGACATGGTGAGACCTTTAAAGACATAGTGAAATAGTATTTTTGGATGCAAAGAGATGCCACACATGCTGTCCAAAAAACGTGAATACCTCCCACATGACCACCTTGTTTTTTTTCTTAACCAACTATATATTGTTTCCTTAGCTGACTTTATAGTTCCAAAAAAATCATGATGAAAATGAAAAATATCTATTGATTTCATGCCTAAATGTTTTATTTTAAGAATGTTTTCATTGTTTTACTATGCATTTTAATTGTTTATTATTTTTTATATTTGGACAAATATCAGATTTTCTCTTAGCTTAAATTATAATAATAAAAAAAATTATTATGAAAATATAAAAATGCTCCTTTATGTCAGTTTTTTTTTAATTTTATTTTCAAGAGTATTTTAATTATTTTATTATTAATTTAACATGAAAAAAAACTTATTTATCATTAATTAATTTAAAATTAACAAATACAACATATGAAAAAACTCTATTGACTTTTGAAGCCGGTGTGAAGTTTTGCAGGTGCACAAGCAAAAGAACCGTGACATCGTTTCCGGATATCATTCAGCTCTTTTTAATTTAATTTTAAAAGAGAGTGAATTCCACGTTGATAGCACGTTTTCATACTTGTTATATGAGCGTTAGTAACACTTGCGTTCCACCACTTTTTCATTGAAAACATCCCGCATAATAACTCGTGCCTGGCAATGGACTAATGCAGCAAGTTTTATCCCCCCCCTCTTTCTTTATTTTAAAATCGAAGAGTTCCCTTATTTTGCTCTCTTTGCAAAAAAAAAAAACTAAAAAACCAAAAAAACTGAGAAAACAAGAAAAAAATAACTGAAAAAACCGAACCGTGAAAAAAAACCAATTAAAATTTTAAAAAAATCAGTCAGTTCAGTTCGGTTTCGGTTTTATAAGTTTAAAATAAAAAAAACTGAACCGAATCCAAACCGAAAAAACCGAGCCAAAACAAAGCCAAACCTGTTTTTGTCCTAAAAAATCAAACCGAAACTGGTTAGTTTGAACTGGTTTCAATTTTTTTTTAAAAAATTTCAGTTTAATTACTTTTTTTTAATAAAAACCAAACTGAACCTAATCACCCCTACTCTTTGGGCATGTTCCCTTTGGATTCGAACATATGTAACATGGAAAGCTTATCTCTCAAATTCAATTATTTACAAAAACAAATATATGGTTGCTGATCCGTTACAAATAAATACCAATCAATTTACAGGAAAATTCAACTATTATAGCCGGATAGAATATTCAAATTTATTTAAGGTTGAAAATTTATTACAAAACTTGCAAAAAACAAAAAAAAAAATCTATTAGTAATTTCTTTGCAAATAACAATACTATGTAAAGATAATATAATTCTATAAAATGATCTTGGTTTCTTAATACCCAAACCATGTGATTGTTCTGATTTATATACAATTACAGAGAAAGTCCAAATTACAAAATACATGATAATAAGATTCAATAAAGCTCCACAGTAGTAATAGCTAAGTGACTCAAACAATCACAAAAGGCATGATGATCAGTTTGCTCCACCCAACATTGGGCATCTTGTATCAATCAAGCTAAGTGACTCAAACAATCTCATACTATCATCCTAGATTCGTTGATTGTTCTGATCTATGTCCATCAAAGTCCCTGAAAGATCGGTTAAGACTAGGTGTATGTTAATTGCTTGAATACCATGTAAAGATAACGTAATTCTTAAAACGATTTTGGTTTTTGAAGACCGAAATCATGTGATTGTTCTGATTTATATACAATTACAGAAAAAGTTTAAAATACAAAATACATAATAATACAATTTAAATACATTCAAAATAAATAGGTAATAATTATTATTTATCTGTAGAAGTCAACTGCAAGCACTACGCCATTATACAGTTTTACCGACGGATTAATTCCGTCGGTATGAGGAACACAAACCATCGGTAAAATTATTACCGACGGTATCTCCGACGGATTTATTCCGTCAGAGTCATGAGTGTTGGTAATTCTAATTCTGTCGGTAATTAAAAAAACAATACCGACGGAAATGCCGACGGAATTACAGACGGATCAGCGCGCCAAAAAAAATAAATTCCCACCACCAAGTTACCAACGGAATATTTCCGTCTGTAAAATTCAACGGTAATTACCGACGGATATTCCGTCGGTAAAAGACACTGTAATTCCGACGGAATTTTCGTCGGTGATTGTGGCACGGCTGTAAATATTGTAAACGATACTATAATACCGACGGACACATTCTCTCTGTAAATCCATTGGTATAAATTTAAAATATTTTAAAAAATTATTTATTAACAGTTAAAAAACTTATAACCAAATAAATTTTCATTAGACATTAAAAATGTATAATTAATGTTAAATAATATTCATCGAAATATTCATTACAAAATTAATGTTTTAGAAAAACAAAATTAAACTAATTAAACTAGCGGCGGAGCTGGAGGAGGAGGAGGAGGAGACTGGTTCTTGCCGGGACCGTACGGCCAAAAAGAAGCAGCACATGGATCATCACCCATCGTTGATCTAATCTCCATAACCATTTGATGGAGCTGAGCATAATCCATCGAGAGGCGTTCCTATTGTTGTTTCAAGGCTAAAAACTCCTATGACTGGGTGCTCGATACTGATGGAGAGTTCCCAACGGTTGAGACACTACGGGCCGACCGTAATTTTTCGGCCGTCGTGTTGGAGAGCCCGTAGACCTGATTTTTATCGGGTCCACCAGACGATCCGACCTCTATCCATAAACCCGGATCGAAATCTGGTTAGGTCAAAGGATCGTCCCCATATCTCTCTCTCAACCGACTATTATAGGTCTCATGATTTTTTTTTTTAAAAAATCAACATATTCAATTCAAGAAAATAATAACTTATGAAATAATTTGATTGATCAAACATACCACAAAATACTAAGCACAGTTGTCCACGTACTGCTGCATCCCCTTTTGGACTCAGCACGTGCGTCTCTACAAATAGCTCCATTGGACTCGGCTCACGTCCAAGAGACGTAGCCTGTAAGGAAAAAAAAAGATTGCAAGTTAAATATATTTATAAGCAACAACAAATTAATTAACGATATATTTCATTTAAAATAATTTTACCATCCGCTTCGCATGTGCGCTAAATGAGACGGAGCTGCCGGTGTGCGTGGTCACCGAACCATGAATTTCCCAGTTCCGGTTGAAGGCTCCAGATTGTGAGCGCCATGAGAACAGTTCAGACGTCACGTGCTCAATATATGCCGCCATATATCTCCCGAGATGAATGGCGGTTTAAATTCCCGCCAAACTGCCACCTCATTCCAGCTTTCAAGACCGTCATCCCTCGCATATCTTTTCTCCTTTTTTTGAGTGTCATACCAAAAATCACGCAACCTACATCCATAGTAACTAATTAGAATTTAGAACATAAAATTATATATAAAAAATAAATATTATTTTCGATGTTACCTAGTTGCCGCGTGATTCTCCCATACTCTCCTGACAACATTGTTGTTTGCGCTATCCCACTCAAATTTATTCTGTATATATAAATAATTCATTGAAAATAAAAATAGTACAAGATATAAAATTACAAAAATTATTTATTAAAAATAAACTGGAAATTAAAAATTAACACCTACCTGAAATCGCCGAAATCAGACATCGATATTAGGTCTTCACTCAGGATGTCTGGAGACCTGACTCCATTGAAACAATGGAATCTCCATCGACGATTTCATTGCCAATGTAATTGTCCTGGCAGCCTCAATGTTTGTGAACCTGAAATTAAATAATAAAAAATTAATTATTTGTTCATAAATTATGTTATAAGTATTAAAAAAAAAACTAAAACCTAAACAAACTTACATTGAGAGGTCATCCTTCCATTGTGCCTGGTACTTTCGGGTGAATTGACTCTGCTGTGAAGGCACGCCACTTCTGCGCTGTGAAACCACTGTAGAAGAGGAAGCATCACACGGTGGCGGCCAGCACCTAAGGAGATGTCCTCCTCGCTGCTAGAAAAACTATGTGCAACCATATGCTGACGACGTTCTGTAGATTTCATTCGATGCATCTACACAAATGTATATGAATTATTACATAAATTAACTTTAATTATTTTAAAAAAAAATCAGCAGCACCTCCTTTATACTAGAGACTACCCACAGTTTTCAAACCTGCAATATTTACAATAACCACAATCCATATAATCTCCATCAACATTATATATACAACCTAATATCATTAGGAATTCAATCATTAATAAAAATTTGGCAGCACCTCCCCTATATTGGAGACTACCCACAGTTTTCAAACCTACAATCTTTACAATAACCACAATCCATATAATCTCCATCAACATCATATATACAACCTAATATCATTAGGAATTCCAATACAAACAATAATATCCTAAAATTAATAGAAACTAATTAAATTTAATTCTATATTTCAATTCACATTTATAACATAAATTCAACAATAACAATTATTCCAATATAAACAATAACATCCTAAAATTAATATAAACTAATTAAATTTAATTCTATATATCAATTCACATTTATAACATAAATTCAACAATAACAATTATTCCAATACAAACAATCATATCCTAAAATTAATATAAACTAATTAAATTTAATTCTATATATCAATTCACATTTATAACATAAATTC
>Ga0325400_1003241_pt1 | contig 14619 bp, 10 predicted proteins | sample PopdelMetagenome_2_FD_205662 | JGI IMG/M metagenome (GOLD analysis project Ga0325400, IMG submission 205662) | Populus deltoides microbial communities from Bellville, Georgia, United States - Xylem-PdKOR-R1 | ecosystem: Host-associated > Plants > Phyllosphere > Stem > Wood/Secondary xylem... | reverse complement strand
ACGCCGGCGGCCACCATCAGCAGCTTCGCGGCCACCCGCAGCCGGCGGTGCTCCGGGGCGACGAACACCTGGCCGACCACGCCGGTGGCCGCCGTCCAGCGCACCGCGGCGACCTGGGCGGCCCAGCCGACGTCCAGCCGCGGCAGCGCGTCCTCACCCACCACGGCGCCGTCGTCCAGGTGCGCGGTGGAGAAGGCGACCAGGTCGACGTCGCCGCCGGGGGCGCCGGGCCCGGTGGCGCGCAGCACGCACCACAGGTGCGGGGCCCGCGGGGCGACGTCGGGGGAGACCAGCACCCGGGACGGCGCCCGCCCCGGCTGCGGCACGTGCGCCTCGACCTGCCACGCCTGCGGGCGCGCCGGCGGGCCGGGGAGGTCGACCACGGTGCCGTCGGGGAAGGCGTCCGACGCCGTGCCGACCAGGACGTGCCCGGCACCGACCGCGTGCCGGGCGTACCAGAGCGAGGTCAGCGGGCGGCCCGACGGCGGCCGGCTGCGACCGCGCCGGCGCCGGCGGCCAGCAGCCCGGCGCCGACGAGCGCGGCCGGGACGGCGTCGAACCCGGTGGTCGCCAGGGTCGGCGCGGCGGTGGTGGCGGGGGTCGCCGCGGACGGTGCCGCGGGGACGACCGGCGCGGCCTCCGCGACCGGGTCGGGCGCGGGCGCACCCGGCGCCACCGACGGGTCACCGGGCTGGCCGCCGGACAGCTCCACGAGCCGGTCGTAGATCACGACCGAGCCGGTGACGCCGTCCCGGTCCATGCCGTTGCCGGCCGGCGTCACCGACGGCGCGAAGTCCATCGTCGTGCCCGGGGCGTCGACGACGGGGACCAGCTCGCCCGGGAACTCGACGGGCTGCCAGGTGCCGACCCCGTGCACGACGGCGTCGTCCCCGACCGGCAGGTCGAACAAGCCCGAGGAGGGCGCCTGCACCTGGGTGATCGTGAAGGTCTGGTCCGGCCAGACGCGGAGCAGGCCGGTGTCGGGGTCGACGTGGTCGCTGCCCTCGGGGAAGGCGCAGTCCCCGGCCTGGTCGGTGGTGCAGGAGATGCTGGAGGGGGTGCCGGTCTCGCCGGTGCCGTCCGGGAAGGTGACCTCGACGACCGCGCCCGACATGTCCTCCTCCTCCGGGGCGTCCACGTCAGGGTCCGGGGCGACCGAGATCTGCAGCTTGCCCATGCCGAAGTCGACCGGCTCCTCCGGCGTGCCCAGGTAGGAGGCGGGGGAGGTGGTCAGCACCACGGGAGCGGGGGCCGGGGCCTGCTCCGGGGTCTGGTCGGCCGGGGCGTTCGGGTCGACCATCGCCGAGGCGGCCGGCGCGGTCACCGTGCCCAGCGCGACGGCGGCCAGCAGCAGCCCGCCGACCTGGAGCGGACGGCGGGACAGGCGCGCGCGGGAGGTCACGCGGCCCCCATCGGCAGTGCGCGGTCCGGTCGTGACCACCCACCTGGGATGATGGACCACCTCATGACTCCACCGCTCAACCTGGTCTCCCTGGAACGCGTCTCCAAGGCCCACGGCACCACGGTCCTGCTCGACGACGTCTCCCTGGGCATCGCCGCGGGGGAACGCATCGGCGTCGTCGGCCGCAACGGCGGCGGGAAGTCCACCCTGCTGTCGGTCATCACCGGGGTCGAGCCGCCCGACGAGGGCCGGGTCACCATGCGCGGCGGCACCGCGCTGGGCGTGCTGGACCAGAGCGGCACCCTCCCGCCGGGCGCGACCGTGCACGACGTCGTCCTGTCCGGGTTCGGCGCCGAGCACGAGTGGGCCGCCGACGCCGCCGTCCGGTCGGTCCTCTCCGGCCTGGAGCTCGACCGGCTGGGCCTGGACGCCCCGGTCGCCCCGATGTCCGGTGGCGAGCGGCGCCGGGTCGCGCTGGCCGCGCAGCTGGTCCGCCCGCTGGACCTGCTGGTCCTCGACGAGCCCACCAACCACCTCGACGTCGAGGGCGTCGCCTGGCTGGCCGAGTACGTCAAGGCCCGCGCCGGCGGCCTGCTGGTCGTCACCCACGACCGCTGGTTCCTCGACGAGGTCTGCACCACCACGTGGGAGGTCGCCGACGGCTCGGTGCACGCCTACGAGGGCGGGTACGCCGCCTACACCCTGGCCCGCGCCGAGCGTGCCCGGATCGCCGACGTCACCGAGGAGCGGCGCCTCAACCTGGTCCGCAAGGAGCTGGCGTGGCTGCGCCGGGGCCCGCCGGCCCGCACCAGCAAGCCGAAGTTCCGGATCGACGCCGCGCAGGCGCTCATCGCCGACGAGCCGCCGGCCCGGGACTCGATGCAGCTGGCCAACTTCGCGGCCCGCCGGCTGGGCAAGACCGTCTACGAGCTGGAGGACGTGTCCTACGCCGTCCCCACCGACGACGGCCCGCGCACCCTGTTCAGCCACCTGGACTGGAACGTCGGCCCGGGTGACCGGATCGGCGTGGTCGGGGTCAACGGCGCCGGCAAGACCTCCCTGCTCAAGCTGCTGGTGGGGGAGAACGAGCCCGACGCCGGCACGGTCAAGGTCGGCCAGACCGTGTCGGTGGCCTACCTCTCCCAGCACGTCACCGAGCTGCCCCCCAAGGCGCGGGTGCTCGAGGCCGTGCAGGAGGTCTCCCGGATCGCCCGGCTGGGCAACCAGGAGGTCTCCGCCTCGACCCTGGCCGAGCGGTTCGGGTTCGCCGCCAACCGGCAGTGGACGCCGGTCGGCGACCTCTCCGGCGGCGAGCGGCGCCGGCTGCAGCTGCTGCGCCTGCTCATGGCCGAGCCCAACGTGCTGGTCCTGGACGAGCCGACCAACGACCTGGACATCGACACCCTGACCGCGCTGGAGGATCTGCTCGACGGGTTCCCCGGCACCGTGCTGGTGGTCAGCCACGACCGGTACTTCGTCGACCGGGTCTGCGACACCGTCGTCGCGCTGCTCGGCGACGGCTCGCTGGCCCAGCTGCCCGGCGGGGTCGAGGAGTACCTGCGCCGCCGCGCGGCGGGCCAGGCCCAGCTCTCGACCGCGGCCGGCTCGGGCAGCGGGGGCACCGCCGCGGCGCCGCAGGTCAGCGCCGCCGACGCGCGGGCCGCCCGCAAGGAGGTCCAGAAGCTCGAGCGCCGCATGCTCAAGCTCGACGGCGACGAGAAGAAGCTGCACGACCAGCTGCTGGCCGCCGCCACCGACCACGCGGCGGTGGCCGACCTCAACGCGAAGCTGCTCGCCGTGCAGGCCGAGAAGGACCAGGTCGAGACCGCCTGGCTGGAGGCCGCCGAGCTCGCCGAGGGCTGACGCCGGCCCCGCTACTCGGCCGCGGGCTCCTCGTGGTGGCAGCGGCGCTGGTGCTCCAGCACGTCGGCCAGCTTGATCCTGCGGTGGCTCCCCGGCTGGTCGTAGGGGATCGCGCCGTGCTCCAGCAGCCGGACGACGGTGGGCCTGCTCACGCCGAGCAGGTCCGCCGCCTCCTGCGTGGTCAGCGTCCGCTCGTGCGGGGTGAGCGTCACCGCCGCGCCGTGGGCGAAGGCGTCCAGCGTCGTGACCAGCACCTCCGCCACCTCGGGGGGCAGTGCGACCAGCTGCCCGTCGGAGCCGCACAGCTGCCACGGGCCCGGTGGCAGCACCGGCCGCGCAGCCGGTGGGTGCACCGTCGACTCGCGCATCCGGGAATCCACGGGCAGACTGTAAATCGAACGAAACGAACGCGCGCGCCGATCGGCGTCCCCGACCTCGATGGAGACCCGTGGGCCTGCTCCTCCTCGCACACCTGGTGGCCGCCGTGCTGGCGCCGGTCCTCGTACGGTGGTGGGGCCGTTCGGCCTACTACGTCCTCGCGCTGGTCCCGGCGGCCGGCTTCGGCTGGCTGCTCGCGCAGCTGTCCACCGTGCTCGCCGGCGGCACCGTCGACGAGCGGACGACGTGGATCCCGGCCCTCGACCTGGACGTCACCCTGCGCCTGGACGTGCTGGCGCTGGCCGTCGCGGCGCTGGTCACCGGGGTCGGTGCGCTGGTGTTCGTCTACTGCGCCCGGTACTTCGAGCCCGGCGACGAGGGCCTGGGCCGGTTCGCCGGCGTCCTCATGGCCTTCGCCGGCTCCATGCTCGGCCTGGTCGTGGCCGACGACATGCTCCTGCTCTACGTGTTCTGGGAGCTCACCACCGTCTTCTCCTTCCTGCTGATCGGCGGCAGCGGCGCCAAGGTCGCCGGCCGCCGCGCCGCGCAGCAGGCCCTCGTCGTCACCACCGCGGGCGGGCTGGCGATGCTCGTCGGCCTGGTGATGGTCGGCCAGGCCAGCGGCAGCTACCTGCTCAGCGAGGTGGTCGCGAACCCCGGCAGCGGCCCGCAGGTCACCGTCGGGATCATGCTCGTGCTGGCCGGCGCGGTCACCAAGTCGGCCATGGTGCCCTTCCACTTCTGGCTCCCCGCCGCCATGGAGGCCCCCACCCCGACCAGCGCCTACCTGCACGCCGCGGCGATGGTGAAGGCCGGCATCTACCTGGTCGCCCGGCTGGCCCCCGGCTTCGCCGACACCCCGGGCTGGCGGCCGGTGCTCATCGGCCTGGGCCTGGCCACCATGCTGCTGGGCGGCTACCGCGCGCTGCGCCAGTACGACCTCAAACTGCTGCTGGCCTTCGGCACGGTCAGCCAGCTGGGCTTCCTCATGGTCCTGCTCGGGACCGGCAGCCGGGAGGCCGCGGCCGCGGGCGTGGCCATGCTGCTGGCCCACGGCCTGTTCAAGTCCACCCTGTTCCTCTGCGTCGGCATCGTCGACCACGCCTGCGGCACCCGCGACCTGCGCGAGATCTCCGGCCTCGGCCGCAGGCTGCCCGTCCTGGCCGTCACCGCCGGGCTGGCCGGGGCCTCGATGGCCGGGCTGCCACCGCTGCTGGGCTTCGTCGGCAAGGAGGCCGCCTTCACGGCCTTCCTGGACGGCGGCCTGGAGTCGCGCACCTGGGCGCTGCTGACCCTCCTCGGCCTGGTCCTCGGGTCGGTGCTCACCGTCGCCTACACCGCGCGCTTCCTGTGGGGCGCCTTCGGCAGCGGAGGGACGGTGCGCCGCTGCGCCGCCGGGGAGCCCAGGCCGGCCCACCTGCACCGGCCCACCCCGGCCTTCCTCGCCGCACCCGTGCTGCTGGCCGCCCTGTGCCTGCTCGCCGGCCCGTTCTCCTTCGCACTCGAGCCGCTGGTCGCGCCCTACGCCGACACCCTGCCGCTGGTCGCCGAGGAGGCCGAGGAGCTCAAGATCTGGCACGGCCTGCAGCCGGCCCTGCTGCTCTCGCTGGTCACCGTGCTCGGCGGCCTCGCCCTGTTCACCGGCCGGGACGCCGTCGCCCGCCTGCAGCGCCGGATCGCCGTCGACGCCTCCGCCGACGAGGGCTACTGGCACACCATGCGCGGGCTGGACCGCGTCGCCCAGACCAGCACCCGCAGCACCCAGCGCGGCTCGCTGCCCACCTACCTCGGCGTCATCCTCACCGTGCTGGTCGCGCTGCCGGGCTCGGTGCTGGTCTTCCGCGCCCCCTGGCCCGACGACGTCCGGCCCTGGGACACCCCGGTGCAGGCCGTCGTCGGCCTGGTCATCCTGGGGGCGGCCGCGCTGGCGGTGCGGATCCGGCAGAGGCTGTCGGCCGTGCTCGTCGTGGGCGTCACCGGCTACGGCGTCGGCGTGCTGTTCGCCCTGCAGGGCGCCCCCGACCTCGCGCTCACCCAGTTCCTGGTCGAGACGCTCACCCTGGTCACCTTCGTGCTGGTGCTGCGCAAGCTGCCCAAGGACATCTCCGAGCGGCACCGCGCCAAGGAGCGCGCCGCCCGCGGGGTGATCGCCCTCGCGGTCGGTGCGCTGATGGCCGGGGTCGGGGTGGTCGCCCTCGGGGCCCGGACGGCGACGCCGGTCTCGGTCGACTTCCCCGAGCAGGCCTACTCCTTCGGCGGCGGCGAGAACATCGTCAACGTCACCCTGGTCGACATCCGCGCCTGGGACACCCTGCTGGAGATCTCGCTGCTGGTCGTCGTGGCCACCGGCGTCGCCAGCCTGGTCTTCATCCGCCAGCGCACCGGCGCGGTCGCCCGGGCCACCGGTGAGGACACCCGCTCCGCCCGTGGCCGCCGCGCCCCGCGGGACCGCTGGCTGGCCGCGACCGCCACCCTGTCCCCGCAGCGCCGCTCGGTGATCCTCGAGGTGGTCACCCGGGTGCTGTTCCACACCATCGTCGTGCTCAGCGTCTACCTGCTGTTCAGCGGCCACAACGTGCCCGGCGGCGGGTTCGCCGGCGGCCTGGTCGCCGGGCTCGCGCTCGTGCTGCGCTACCTGGCCGGCGGCCGCTACGAGCTCGGCGAGGCCGCGCCCGTCGACCCCGGCAAGCTGCTCGGGTCGGGCCTGCTGCTGGCCGGCGCGACCGGCATCGCCGGGCTGGTGCTGGGCGTGGACGCGCTGCAGACCACGATCCTGCAGCAGACGCTGCCGGTGCTCGGCGACGTCAAGCTGGTGACCTCGCTGTTCTTCGACATCGGCGTCTACCTGATCGTCGTCGGCCTGGTCCTCGACGTGCTGCGCAGCCTCGGCGCGCAGATCGACGCCGACGAGGAGCACGGGGACGACGACGCCGACCCGGCCGAGGGCCAGGCGCTCGCCACCACCGGGGGAGGTGACCGGTGATCCCCACCGTCGTCCTGCCGATCATCATCGGCGGCCTCTACGCCGCCGGCGTCTACCTGCTGCTGGACCGCAGCCTGACCCGCGTCCTGCTGGGCTTCCTGCTGCTGGGCAATGCGACCAACGTGCTGATCCTGTCGGCCGGCGGGGTGGCCGGGCTCGCCCCGATCCTCCCGGTCGACGACCTCGGCGACATCAACGACCCGCTCCCGCAGGCGCTGGTGCTCACCGCCATCGTCATCACCTTCGGCATCTCCGCCTTCGTGCTGGCGATGATCTACCGCTCGTGGCGGCTGGTCCGCGACGAGGTCGTCGAGGACGACGCCGAGGACCTGCGGGTGGCCACGCGCGAGGAGGTCGACGCCGACGAGCGCGACCCCGAGGACATGCCACCGGCCGACCGCGGCCCCGGCGACGGGTTCACCGTCGAGCGCGAGCCGCTGCTCGGCGAGGTCAAGCCGCCCTCGGACGACGTCGACCTCGAGCTGGCCCGCGCCGAGGCGGCCGAGAACGAGTCCGCCGAGGCCCGCGCCGCCGGCGACCCCGACCGCACCCCCGCGGGCGGGCGCCCCGTCGACCGGGAGGAGGAGCACTGATGGAGGACCTCATCCGGGTGCTCACCCCGCTGCCGGTGCTGCTGCCGCTGCTCGGCGCGGCCGGCGCGCTGCTGGTCGGCCGGCACCCGCACACCCAGCGGTTGCTGTCGATCCTGGTGCTGTCGGGTGTGCTGGCCGTGTCGGTCGTGCTCCTGGTGCTCGCCGACGACCAGGGCGCCACCTCGGTCTCGGTCGGCGGCTGGCCGGTGCCGCTGGGCATCGTGCTGGTGGTCGACCGGCTGTCGGCGCTGATGCTGGTGGTCGCCAACACCGTCACCCTCGGCGTGCTGGTGTTCGCCGTCGGGCAGGGCATGGCCGACGGCGAGGAGACCGACACCCCGCTGTCGATCTTCCACCCGACCTACCTGATCCTGGTCGCCGGCGTGAGCAACGCCTTCCTGGCCGGGGACCTGTTCAACCTCTACGTCGGCTTCGAGGTGCTGCTGGCGGCCAGCTACGTGCTGCTCACCCTGGGCGGCACCGCGGGCCGGATCCGGGCGGGCATCACCTACGTGGTGGTCAGCCTGATGAGCTCGCTGGTCTTCCTGGCCGCCATCGCGCTGGTCTACGCCGCCACCGGCACGGTCAACCTGGCCCAGCTCGCCGTCCGCCTCGGCGAGCTGCCCGCCGGCACCCAGCTGCTGCTGCAGTCGATGCTGCTGGTCGCCTTCGGCATCAAGGCCGCGGTCTTCCCGCTGTCGGCCTGGCTGCCCGACAGCTACCCGACCGCCCCGGCACCGGTCACCGCGGTGTTCGCCGGGCTGCTCACCAAGGTGGGCGTCTACGCGATCATCCGCACCAACACGCTGCTGTTCCCCGACGGGGCGCTGGACGACGTGCTGATGTGGGCGGCGCTGGCGACCATGGTCATCGGCATCCTCGGCGCGGTCGCGCAGACCGACATCAAACGGATGCTGTCGTTCACCCTGGTCAGCCACATCGGCTACATGGTGTTCGGCATCGCCCTGGGGACGGCGGCCGGCCTGGCCGGCGCGGTGTTCTACGTGGTGCACCACATCGCCATCCAGACCACGCTGTTCCTGGCCACCGGGCTGGTCGAGCGCCGCGGCGGCACCACCAACACCGAGAAGCTCGGCGGGCTGGCCAAGGCCTCCCCGCTGCTGGCGATCCTGTTCTTCGTCCCGGCGATGAACCTCGCGGGCATCCCGCCGCTGTCGGGGTTCATCGGAAAGCTCGGGCTCATCGAGGCCGGCGTCGCGCTCGGCGGTGCCGGGCCCTACGTGCTGGTCGGCGGCGCGGTGGTCACCAGCCTGCTCACCCTGGTCGCGGTGGCCCGCGTGTGGGGCCGGGCGTTCTGGCGGCCGCGCGCGGTCGACACCGCCGACGAGGACCTCGAGGCCGTCCGCCCGGCCGCGGGCACCTCGACGACCACCGCCCAGCTGCAGGAGAACCGGCTGCCCCCGCTCATGGTCGCGGCCACCGCGGGCTTCGTCGTCGTCACCCTGGCGCTGACCGTCTTCGGCGGGGTGCTCTACGGCGTCGCCGACCGCGCCGCGGTCGACCTCCTGGACCGCACGCCCTACCTGGAGTCGGTGTTCGGCCTGCGGGGGATCCGGTGAGCGCGCGGGTGGGCCGGCTGCGCCAGCAGGGGCTGCTGCTGGTCTGGCTGGTGCTGGTCTGGAACCTGCTGTGGGGCACCTTCTCCTGGGCCAACCTGCTCAGCGGGCTGCTGCTGGCCGTCGTGGTGACCACGCTGCTGCCGCTGCCGCCGGTGACCACCAGCGGGCGGTTCCGGCCGGTGGCCGCGCTGCGGTTCCTCGGGAAGTTCGTGGTCGACCTGCTGGTCTCCAGCGTCGAGGTGTCCTGGCTGGCGTTCCGCCCCGGCCGGCACCGCTCGGCGATCATCACCGTGCAGCTGCGCACCGACTCCGACCTGCTGCTCACCGTCATCGCCGAGGCGCTGTCGCTGGTGCCCGGGTCGCTGGTGCTCGACCTGGACCGCGAGCGCACCGTGATGGCCATCCACCTGGTGCAGGTCCGCGACGCCGCGCACGTGGAGCGGCAGCGGGCCAACGTGCTCGCGATGGAGGACCGCGTCGTGCGGGCCTTCGGCTCCGCCGAGGACATCGCCCGCCTCGACGACCCGGCCACGCCGACGCCCGAGACCGAGGAGGTGACCCGCCGATGACCGTCGTCGCGGTCGTGTGCTTCGCGCTGCTGGGCGCGGGCGCGGTGCTGATCCTGACGCGGCTGGCCCTGGGCCCGTCGCTGCTGGACCGGGTGGTGTCCACCGACGCCCTCCTGGTCACCATCGCCTGCGGCATCGCCGTCTACTGCGCGGTCTACCGGGACATCTCGCTGGAACCGGTGCTGCTGGTCGTGGCGCTGCTGGCCTTCGTCGGCTCGGTGTCGGTGGCCCGCTACATCGGCGGGATGCTGGTCAAGGCCGAGCAGACCCCGGAGGAGCGGTCGTGAGCGCCGCCGACGTCGTCGCCTCGGTCTGCCTGGTCGCGGGCAGCTTCCTGTGCCTGACCGCCGGGCTGGGCCTGGTCCGCTTCCCCGACGTGCTCAACCGGATGCACGCGGCCACCAAGCCGCAGGTGCTCGGCGTGCTGCTGGTGATGACCGGCGCGGTCATCCGGCTCACCGGCCAGCCGATCGTGTGGATGCTGGTGCTGGTCGGGGTCTTCCAGCTGCTCACCGCGCCGGTCAGCGCGCACCTGGTCAGCCGGGTCGCCTACCGCCGCCGGCACGTGCGCCGGGACCTGCTGCTGGTCGACGAGCTCGGCGTCCCCGGCCCGCCGCCGGTGACGGAGGCCGACGCCCGCGCCGACGAGCCCGCCGAGGGCCCGGAGCGCACCGGCGGCTGAGGCTCAGCGGAAGTCGCGGGACGTCGTCCGGGCGGTGATCGCCAGCTTCTCCAGCCGCTCGGCGACCAGGTTCACCACGCCCGCGTTCCGCTCCAGCCGGCCGTGCACCACCAGCGCCGAGGACTCCCGCGCCACCCGCCGGTGCCGCGCCCACACCCCGGTGGACACGATGACGTTCACCAGCCCGGTCTCGTCCTCCAGGTTGAGGAACGTGGTGCCCCCCGCCGTCGCCGGCCGCTGCCGGTGGGTGACCACCCCGCCCACCCGCACCCGGGTGCCCGAGACCGCGGTGAGCAGCCCGGACGCCGACAGCACCCCGGCGGCGTCGAGCTGGGCGCGGACGTGCTGCACCGGGTGGCTGGCCGGGGAGATCGCGGTGGCCCACAGGTCGGCCATCGTCTCCTCGGCGGGGCTCATCCCCGGCAGCATCGGCGGCGGCTCCACCACCCCGGACCCGGGCAGCCGGTCGGCCCGCTCCTGCGCCGCCCGGCCGGCCTCCCACAGCGCCTGCCGGCGGGTGAGGCCCAGCCCGTCGAAGGCGCCCGCGGTGGCCAGCGCCTCCAGCTGCGGGGCGGTCAGCCCGGTGCGCAGCACCAGGTCGGCCAGCGAGGCGAACGGTCCGCCCTCGTCGCGGGCGGCCACCACCCGCTCGGCGTCGGCCTCGCCGATCGAGCGCACCCCGGCCAGCCCCAGCCGGACGGCGAACCCGTCGTCGAGACGGTGGTCGGCGGTGTCGAAGGGGGCGTGCGGGTCGAACTCCCCGGTCGGGGGCTGGTCCGGTGCCCGGCAGTCGGCGCTGCCGGTGGGCCGGGGGCCGTCGTCGGTGCGCTCGAGGTCGGCGTGCACCCCCGACCGCAGGACGTCGGGGGTGAGCACCTGCACGCCGTGCCGGCGGGCGTCGGCGACCAGGGTCTGCGGGGAGTAGAAGCCCATCGGCTGGGCGCGCAGCAGCGCGGCCAGGAACGCCGCCGGGTAGTGCAGCTTGAACCAGCTGGAGGTGTAGACCAGCAGCGCGAAGCTGATCGAGTGGCTCTCGGCGAACCCGAAGTTCGCGAACGCCTCGATCTTGGCGTAGATGCTCTCGGCCAGCTCGCCGGTGATGCCGTGCGAGGCCATCCCGGCGAACAGCGTGGCCCGCAGCGACCCGATCTTCTCCTTGCCGCGCTTGGACCCCATCGCCCGGCGCAGCAGGTCGGCGTCGTCGCCGCTGCAGCCGCCGACGGCGACCGCGATCTGCATGAGCTGCTCCTGGAACAGCGGCACGCCCAGCGTGCGGGCCAGCACCGGCTCCAGCAGCGGGTGCGGGTAGGTGACCGGCTCCTGGCCCAGCTTGCGCCGGATGAACGGGTGCACCGCACCGCCCTGGATGGGCCCGGGCCGGATCAGCGCGATGTCGATGACCAGGTGGTAGAACTCGCGCGGCTGCAGCCGGGGCAGGGTGCCCATCTGCGCGCGGCTCTCGACCTGGAAGACCCCCACGGAGTCGGCCCGGCAGAGCATGTCGTAGACGCCGGGCTCCTCCTTGGGCACCGAGTCCAGCGTCCAGCGCTCGCCGGTGTGGTCGGCGACCAGGTCGAAGCAGTACTGCAGCGCGGCCAGCATGCCCAGCCCCAGCAGGTCGAACTTGACCAGCCCCATCGCGGCGCAGTCGTCCTTGTCCCACTGCAGGACGGTGCGCTGCTCCTTGCGGGCGTGCTCGATCGGGCAGACCTCGCCCACCGGCCGGTCGGTGAGCACCATGCCGCCGGAGTGGATGCCCAGGTGCCGCGGGAAGCCCAGCAGCTGCTCGGCCATCTCCACCACCGCCGGCGGGATGTCGTGCTCGTCGGTGGTGGCCACCGACCCCCACGTCTCGACCTGCTTGGACCAGGCGTCCTGCTGGCCGGTGCTGTAGCCCAGCGCCTTGGCCACGTCGCGCACCGCCAGCTTGGGCCGGTAGGTGATCACGTTGGCCACCTGCGCGGCGTTGCGCCGGCCGTAGCGGCCGTAGACGTACTGGATGACCTCCTCGCGGCGGTCGGAGTCGAAGTCGACGTCGATGTCGGGCTCCTCGTCGCGGGTGGTCGACAGGAACCGCTCGAAGGGCAGCCCGAAGCGCACCGGGTCGACCGCGGTGATCTCCAGCAGGTAGCAGACCAGCGAGTTGGCCGCCGACCCGCGGCCCTGGCAGAGGATGCCGCGCTGCCGGGCGTAGGCGACCAGGTCGTGGACGATGAGGAAGTAGCCGGGGAAGTCCTTGGCCTCGATGACGTCGAGCTCGCGGTCGACCCGCTGCGCGTAGTCGCGCTCGAAGGCCGCCGACCAGGTGCCCGGCGGGCCGAACCGGGCGGCCGCGCCCCGGGCGACCAGCTCGCGCAGCCAGCTCATCGGGGTGTGCCCGGGCGGGAGGTCCATCCGCGGCAGCCTCGGGCGGGCCAGCTCCAGCGGGAAGGCCAATGCGTCGGCGATCTCCACCGACCGGGCCACCGCCCCGGGGTAGCGGGCGAACCGGGCCGCCATCTCCGCCCCCGACCGCAGGTGCGCCGCGCCCGTTGCGGGCAGCCAGCCGTCGATGCCGGTCAGGTCCCGCCGCGCCCGGACGGCGGCCAGCGCCCCGGCCAGCCGGCGCCCGTCGGGGGTGGCCACGTGCACGTTGCCGGTGGCCACCACCGGCAGCCCGGCCGCCGCGGCCAGCCCGGCGACGGCGTCGTTGGTGCGGGAGTCGGTGGGGTGGCCGTGGTCGAACAGCTCGGCGACCACGTTCTCCCGGCCGAACAGGGCGACCAGCCGGTCCAGCTCGGCGGCCGCGGCGTCCGGGCCGCCGGTGGCCAGCGCGCTGCGCACCGTGCCCTTGCGGCAGCCGGTGAGCACCAGCCAGTCCCCGCCGGCGTCGGCGGCCAGCTCCTCCAGGTCGTGGACCGGCCGGCCCTTCTCCGCCCCGCGCAGCTGGGCGCGGGTGATCGCCGCGGCCAGCCGGTGGTAGCCGGCGGTGCCGCGGGCCAGCACCAGCAGGTGGGTGCCCTCGGGGTCGGCGACGCCGTTCTGCGGACCGGTCAGCCCCAGCGACAGCTCGGCGCCCACCACGGTGCGCAGGCCGTGCGCGCGGGCGGCCTCGGCGGCGCGGACCACGCCGTAGAACCCGTCGTGGTCGGTGACCGCCAGCGCCGAGAGCCCCAGCCGCACCGCCTCGGCGACCAGGTCCTCGGGGTGGCTGGCGCCGTCGAGGAAGCTGAAGTTGGTGTGGCAGTGCAGCTCGGCGTAGGGCACCACCGGCTGCACCGGGGGCTGGGGCAGCAGGTCGGCCGGCGGGACGTAGGGCTGCCGCTTGCGCGACCACGCCGGGCTGTCCCCGCCGTCGCCGGCCTCGGGCCGGCCGGGCCGGTTCCGGTCGGAGAGCTTGCGCTCCAGCTCCGACCACGGGATGGGTGGGTTCTGCCAGCCCATCAGTGCTCCTCGCGGGTCTCAGTCATAGCGGGCCTCGACCCACCAGTGGCCGGCCGACACCAGCAGCAGCCAGGCGCTGCCGTCGACGCCGACCACCTGCAGCCGGGCCAGGAAGCCGGTGGGGCGGCCGCGGGTGTCGTCGGTCCACCAGCGCTCGTCGGCCGGCCACGGGCCCGCCCACGCCTGCACCGGCTGCCAGCCCACCGGCCAGCCCGCGGCCGGGCGGCCGCCGTCGTCGACCCGGAACCGGGCCGGGGGGACCGACAGCGTGCCCCGGTCGTCGAGGACGGCGGGGGAGCCGGCGGCCCCGACGACGGTGGCCTGCGCGGGGCGGGTGAGCACGGTGGAGGGCAGCGGGGGCGGCAGCCGGCCCGGCCACGGCGGCTCGGCGGGCCGGGTGGGCAGCGGCCGGTCGCCCCAGGGCACGAAGGTGGTGCGGTCGGCCGGCCCGCGCCCGCCGCCGACGACGCTGGTGCCGACCGCGCGGTGACCCAGCCGGCTCTGCACCCTGGTCAGCGCCTGGTGCACGTGGTCGTCGGGGCCGCCGCCCCACAGGCCCTCGGTGTGCGCGCCCTGCGGCTCGACGTCCTCGGGCAGCAGGTCGACCCGGGCGACGGGGGCGCCCAGCCCGCCGCCGGCCAGCTGCCAGCGCACCCGGTCGAGCACGTCGGCGGCGGTGAAGAAGCGGGGGTGCAGCCAGCGGCGGGAGACCACCCCGCCGAGGTCGTCGGTCAGCTCGACCCGCAGCCCGGTGCAGACCAGCACCTGACCGGCCAGGCCCGAGACCAGCTGCTCGGCGGCCGGGCGCAGGGTGGCCGCGACCTGCTCGGCGCGGTCCAGCGGGGGGTCGAGCTCGACGGTGCGACCCAGCTCGGGCAGCGGGGCGCGCCCGCCCGCGGCGGCCACGTCGTCGCCGCGGGCCAGCCGGTGCGCCCGGCCGCCGGAGCTGCCGAAGCGGGCCAGCACGTCGCCGGGCGACAGGTCGGCGAATGCCCCGACGGTGCGCAGGCCCAGCCGGCGCAGCAGGTCGGGGGCGTCGGGGTCCAGCACCGGCGCGAGCACGTCGACCGGCAACCCGGCCAGGAACGGCCGGTCGCCGCCGGCGGGCACCACCTGGTAGCCGGGCAGCCGCTCGGCGGTGCGGGC
>Ga0325400_1003240_pt1 | contig 14620 bp, 14 predicted proteins | sample PopdelMetagenome_2_FD_205662 | JGI IMG/M metagenome (GOLD analysis project Ga0325400, IMG submission 205662) | Populus deltoides microbial communities from Bellville, Georgia, United States - Xylem-PdKOR-R1 | ecosystem: Host-associated > Plants > Phyllosphere > Stem > Wood/Secondary xylem... | reverse complement strand
CGGTTCGGGCGGGGCGGGCTCGGGCTCGGGCTCGGGCTCGGGTGCGGGCGGAGCGGCGTCCTCGGCGGGGCCCTCCTCCGGTGCGGCGGACTGGGCGGGCGCCTCCGGCTGGATCACCGGCGCCTCCGCCTCCACCGCGGTGGCGTCGACCAGGCTGACCTCGATCGGCTGCTGCTTCAGCTTGTCCGGGTTGGGTGTCGCGAGAAAGCCGATCGAGAGCAGCCCGAAGAGCACGACGTGCCCCGCGGCGGCGACTCCCAGCCCGATCCTCTCGGCGCGTTCCATGTCAGTCGGGCTTCGTCACCAGCGCGACGCGGTTGAGCCCGGCGCGATTGAGCTCGCCCATGACCCGCATCACCCGGCCGTAATCGAGCGCGGTGTCGGCGTGGAGCATGACCTGGGGCGGCTCCTTGCCTTCCGCCGCGCGCGCGATCGCCTCCAGCCGGGCGGGCAGCGCCGCTTCGCTGAGTTCCTGGTCGCCGACGAAAATGCGGCCCTCGCGGTCGACGGAGACCTGGGTCGGCTCCTGTTCCTGATCCAGCGCCTTGGCACGCGCATCGGGCAGGTTGACCGGCACGCCCGCGGTCAGGAGCGGCGCGGTGACCATGAAGATGATGAGGAGCACCAGCATCACGTCGACCAGCGGCGTGACGTTGATCTCCGCCATCGGCGCGCGCCGGCCCTTGCGGCCGGACGGGAGGTTCATTGCCACGGGATCAGCGCGTCCCGTCCAGCTGTCGCGACAGCGTCGTGTGGAAGCCGTCGGCGAAGCGGTTCAGCCCCGCCTCGATCCGGTTCACGCCGTGGCTGAAGCGGTTGTAGGCGATCACCGCCGGGATCGCCGCGAACAACCCGATCGCGGTCGCGAACAGCGCCTCCGCGATGCCCGGCGCGACCACCGCGAGCGACGAGTTCTGCGCCTGCGCGATGCCGGTGAACGAGCGCATGATGCCCCACACCGTCCCGAACAGCCCCACGAACGGCGCCACCGAGCCGATGGTCGCGAGGACGTTCAGCCGTTCGGACAGGCGGTCGACCTCCATCGCCACCGCCGCGCCCATCGCCACCGCCAGCCGCTCACGCGTGCCGCTCTTGTCGATCGCGCCGCCCGCGGTCGAGCGGCGCCACTCCTGCACCCCCGCCGCCAGCACGCGGGCCGACGGCAGCTGGTCGTCGCCATGTGCCTTGTGAAAGGCGTCGATGTCGTCCGCCTTCCAGAAGTCGCGCTCGAACGCGGCGCCCGCCTTGCGCGTGCGGCCGAGCTTGCGTCCCATCGCGACAATGATCGCCCAGGTCCAGACGGAGGCGAGCAGCAGCCCCGCCATCACCGCCTTCACCACGAAATCGGCCTGGAGGAACAGCGCCACCGGCGACAGGGTGGCGGCATCCATGTTGAAGACGGGGTTCATGCGGTAACGGCTTCCCTGGCGAGGCGCTGATAGATGTCGGTCCAGCCGCGCGGCTGACGCCGGGGGCGGCCGTTGGCGGCGACCAGCGCCGCCGTCACATCCGCCTCCGCGAGTAGATCATCCGCGCGCCTGACTGCTTGATGAATGACGACGGACGCGGCGGCGACCGAGCGGACCCGGCTGACGACCAGCACGTCGTCGTCCAACCGGGCGGGGCGGGCGTAGCGGATGCTGAGCGCGGCGACCGCATAGGCCCCCTCCCCCGCCTCGTGGAAGCCGCGCTGGTCGATGCCGGCGAGGCGCAGCATGTCCGACCGGGCGCGCTCCATCCAGCGCAGGTAGTTGGCGTGGTAGACCACCCCCGACAGGTCGGTGTCCTCGAAATAGACGCGGGCCGGGAAGCGGTGTTCCGCCCCCACGAAGCGGCCGCCGCGCGGCTGGTCGATCGCGTCCGTCATCCCCGCCGCCGTTAACCCAACCGCGGCCGCGAAGGAACCCTGGCGTCAGTTCAGCGCGTCCGCCGGCACCGTGAGCGTCGGCACGGCCGCGGGCGGCGCGACCACCGTCGAGACCACGGGCGGCGCGGCCGTCCTCACCGCGGCGGTGTAATAATCCTGGAACCGGTCCACCGCGGTGAAGAAGTCGATGAACGGCTTGTCGAGCCGGGCCAGCGCGGCGCGGGCGTGGCCGGGCAGCTCGGCATCGGGCACCGCCGCCACCGCGCGCACCTCCGCCAGCGCGACCGCGCAGAACTCGTCGTGGATCGCGGGCTGGGTGTAGAAATTGTACAGCCGGGTCTGCTGGTTGTCATAGGCGTCGCGCCAGTCGGACCAGCCGGTCGTCTCCCATTCGCGGACATATTGGCGGACGTGCGCGTCGAGCACCGCGGCGCGGGCGCGGATCCAGCCGTTATAGGCGGTGACGTACGGCCCTTCCGCCCGGTCGCAGGCGAGCGCGGCAACGTTGAGCGCGCCGCGCAGGTGCCACACGGCGGCGGCCGGCGTCATGTCGATATTGGGGGTGACATAGCGCCCGTCGGTGCGCTTGGCGGGGATCGGCATGCCCAGATAGCCGCCGCGCGGCATTTCCGGCGGCGGCGGCGCGATCGTCGCGACCACCGGCGGCGGCGCCACCGGCGTCGGCGTGGCGCACCCCGCGACGAGCGCGGCAGGCGCGAAAGGGGCAAGCAGGCGGCGACGCATCACGATGTCCTCACAAGCCCCCCGGCGGCGCTGTCCCTATCGCCGGATGGTTAACGAATGATGAGCACCGAACACGCATCCGCGCACGGGCGACCCCGCTCCCTGCCGGATCGCCGTCCCGGCGTCAGGCCGTGCGCCGGTCGAGCGCCGCCGCCGCCTCCGCCATCAGTTCGGCGACGATCTGGGCGGCGGGCTCCTCGCGCGTCACCATGCCGACCGACTGGCCGGCCATCACGCTGCCATGTTCGACGTCGCCGTCGATCACGGCCCGGCGCAGCGCGCCCGCCCAGTAATGTTCGATCTGGAGCTGCGCCTCCGCCATGGCGACGCGGCCCTCGTCGAGATGCCCCGCGACCTCGCGCTGCTTGGCGGTGAACAGGTCGCCGCCCGCGTTGCGGAGCGCGCGCACCGGGATGACGGGCAGCCGCGGATCGATCTGCACCGATGCCACCGCGTCGCGGGCGGAGGCGCGGATAAAGGCGCGCTTGAAATTGGCGTGCGCGATCGATTCTGTCGCGCACACGAAGCGGGTGCCGAGCTGGACCCCGGCCGCGCCCATGTCGAGATAGCCCGCGATCGCCTCCCCCCGGCCGATGCCGCCCGCGACGAACACGGGCACCTGGTCCTTCAGCTCGGGCAGCATCTCCTGCGCGAGCACGCTGGTGGAGACCGGGCCGATATGGCCGCCCGCCTCCATCCCCTCGATCACCAGCGCGTCGGCGCCCGAGCGGACCAGCTTCTTGCCGAGCGCCAGCGTCGGCGCGAAGCAGATCAGCTTGGCGGCCCCGCCGTCCCTAGGCGCCTTGATCGCCTCCAGCGCGCCCTTGGGCGGCAGCCCGCCGGCGAGCACGACATGGCCGACGCGGTGTCGCGTGCACACCGCGATCAGATCGGTCAGCTGGGGGTGCATGGTGATGAGGTTGACGCCGAACGGCCGGTCGGTGAGCGCGGCGGTGGCCGCGATCTCCCGGTCGAGCAGGTCGGGGGTCATCGCCCCGCACGCGATCACCCCGAAGCCGCCCGCCTCCGAAATGGCGGCGACGAGGTTGCGTTCGGACACCCACGACATCGCGCCGCCGAGGATCGCGAACTCCGTGCCAAGGAACGCGGCGCCCCGTGCCATGCGGGCGCGAAGGCGCGCAGTGCCGGTCGACGGGGCGCCTGCCGACGCAGCATCGATGGCCGGGGCGTCAACGGCCGCGACCCCGGTCATGCCCCTGCCCCGAGTCGAGGGGAAGCGAGATGCGACGCTTCACACATTGCGCGCCCGGTCGGCATGTTCGTTGCTAGCCTTTGTTATTTCGTTGCGCAGCGTTCACCACGGTAGAAGCGCTATGGCAGGTCGGCGCCGTGTAGGACAGCACCGGCGCGACGGTTCACGACTGCACGGCGCCGAAATCGGACCGTTGGCGCCGGGGCATGGCCTCGCCACGCCGGTTCAGGGCCTGACTGATCCGGTCGAGCAGCTCGGACCGCCGGTACGGCTTGCTCAGCACGTCCGTCCCGCGCGCGCGCGGGCCGTTGATGACGAGTTCCTCGTTATAGCCGGTGGTCATCAGGATCGACACGCTGCTGTCGCGCGCCGTGATCGCGTCGGCCAGCATCAACCCGTTCATCCCGCCCGGCATGACGAGATCGGTGAAGAGCAGGTCGACCCGCCGCCGGGCGTGCGTCTCCTCGAAGAACGCCAGCGCCTCGTCGCCGCTGATCGCGGTCGACACGCCGTAGCCCGCGCCCTCCAGGATCTCGCGCGCGATCGCCAGCACCTCGTCATTGTCCTCGACGACGAGCACGTGCGGGGCGACCCCGTCCTCGATCGCCGCAATCGCCGGCACATGCGGCACGGGCGTGGCCGACGGGCGGTCCGGTTGCGCGACGACCGGGAACAGCATCCGGATCCGGGTGCCCTTGCCCTGCTCGCTCTCGATTTCCATCCGGCCGCCCGACTGGCGCACGAAGCCGGTCGCCATGGCGAGGCCGAGACCCGTGCCCTTGCCGACGCCCTTGGTCGTGAAGAAGGGTTCGGTGGAGCGCTCCAGCACCGCGGGGCTCATGCCATGCCCCTGGTCCTCGACCTGGAGCACCACATAGTCGCCCTCGCTGAGATCGCCCGCGGCATCGCCCGACAGGGTCAGCGGCACCGTCGAGATCGTCACCAGGCCGCCGTCCGGCATCGCGTCGCGCGCGTTGTTGACGATGTTGAGCAGCGCCATCTCCAGCTGGTCGGGATCGACCACGACGTGGGGCAGGCCGCGGCGCAGGCTCAGATGGATGTCGACCTGCCGGTTGACCGAACTCTCGATTAGCTCGGAGAATTCGGAGACCAGCTGCGCCAGGTCGAGCGGCCGGGGCTCCAGCCGCGTCTTGCGCGCAAAGGCGAGCAGCTGGCGGGTGAGCTTCGCCCCCCGTTCCGCCGCGGACTGCGCCGCCGCCGCATAGCGGCGGATACGGTCGAGGTCGGTGGCGGCCGCGACCAGTTCCAGATTGCCGTTCACCACCTGCAGCAGATTGTTGAAATCGTGGGCGAGGCCGGCGGTCAGCTGGCCGATCGATTCCATCTTCTGCGCCTGGCGATAACTCTGCTCGGTGTTGCGACGCCGCGTCACGTCGAGCTGGCTGGCGAAGAAGAAGCGCAGGTCGCCCGCCTTGTCGTAGACCGGGCCGATGAAGACCGCGTTCCAGAACGGCGAGCCGTCGCGGCGGTAGTTCAGAAGCTCCAAGGCGACGGCGGACTTGGTCCGGACCGCCTCGCGCATTTCCGTCACATGGGCCCGATCGGTCTGCGCACCCTGGAGGAAGCGGCAGTTGCGCCCGAGGATTTCGTCCTCCTCATAGCCGGTGAGGTCGAGGAACGCCTTGTTGGCGAAGACGATCGGATTGTCGTCCCGATTGGGATCGGTGAGGATCATCGGCATCCGCGTCATCTCGATCGCGGCAAAGAACACGCCGCCGCGGTCGTCGAGATCGGCGTTGGTGATGGTGCTCTCGCGCCAGTGATGAAGGCCGGATCGCTCGATCGGTTCGCTGGCACCGGTGTCCATCGCGCCGTCGGCGGGAAGGCCCGCGGCCAAGCCGGTCGCGTCCACGTCGCTATGAGTCGCGGGACCGGTTGGCGTGTCGTCGCTGGTCATGGCCACCGGATTGCCGGACGCCGCGGACGGTTGCAACGGCTAGCTCAACCTGAGTTAAACTAGCGCATGGGCCGGCGATCGGCCGCGAGGCTCAGCCGGCCGCCTCCGCGTCGAGGCCGTAGGCGGTGTGGAGGACGCGCACCGCCAGCTCGGTCTCGTCCTCGTCGATCAGCACCGACACCTTGATCTCGCTGGTCGAGATCGCCTGGATGTTGATGCCGCGCGCGCCCAGCGTGGTGAACATCTGCGACGCGACGCCGGCATGGCTGCGCATGCCGACGCCGACCACCGACACCTTGGCGACGCGGGTGTCGTGGACGAGTTCGCCGAAGCCGATCATGCCGCGCGCCTGGTTCAGCGCCTCCAGCGAGCGCGGCAGGTCGGCGGCGGGCACGGTGAAGGTGACGTCGGTGGAATTGCCCGCCCCCCCGCCGCTGGCACCGGCGCCCGCCCCGTGGGCGACGTTCTGGATGATCATGTCGACGTTGATGTTCGCCTCCGCCAGCGGCGCGAAGATGGCGGCGACCGATCCCGGCCGGTCGGGCACCGCGGTGAGGGTGATCTTGGCCTCGTTCTTGTCGTGCGCGATGCCGGTGATGAGCTGGCGTTCCACCGTGGTGATCTCCTCTTCGCCGACGATCATGGTGCCGGGCAGCGTGTCGGCCATGGGCGCGTCCGGGCCGGCGAAGGAGGAGAGGACCTGGACCCGCACCCCCTTCTTCATGGCCAGCCCGACCGAGCGGGTCTGGAGCACCTTGGCGCCGACGCTGGCGAGTTCCAGCATCTCCTCATAGGTGACCCGCGCGAGCTTCCTGGCGCGCGGCACGATGCGCGGGTCGGTGGTGTAGACGCCGTCGACGTCCGTGTAGATGTCGCAGCGGTCGGCGCCCAGCGCCGCCGCCACCGCCACCGCCGAGGTGTCGGAGCCGCCGCGGCCCAGCGTGGTGACGCGCCCGCCGTCCGCCACGCCCTGGAAACCGGGGATCACCGCCACCTCGCCGTCTGCGAGGCTCCGTTCCATGGCGGCGGTGTCGACCGTGCCGATCCGCGCGGTGGCAAAGGCGTCGGAGGTCGCGATCGGCAGCTGCCAGCCCAGCCAGGAGCGCGCCGGCACGCCCGCGGCCTGGAGCGCGATGGCGAGCAGGCCGCTGGTCACCTGTTCCCCCGACGACACCACCACGTCATATTCGCGCGGGTCGTAGAGCGCGGACGCCTCGCGGCAGAAGCCGACCAGCCGGTCGGTCTCCCCCGCCATCGCCGACACCACCACCGCGACCTGGTTGCCGGCCTCCACCTCGCGCGCGACCCGCGCCGCGACCGCGCGGATGCGCTCGATTCCGGCCATGGAGGTGCCGCCGAACTTCATCACGATGCGGGCCATGGCGGGTCGGCTGGTCCTTGGGAAAGCGCGGGCGCCCTGATAAGAACGCGTCCGCATGAGCACAAGCCAGCAGTCCGGCACGACCATCGACCCGCGCGAGGCCGCGCATTTCGGCCGGCTGGCGGCCGACTGGTGGGACCCCAAGGGATCGTCGGCGATGCTGCACCGGCTGAACCCGGCACGGCTCGGCTATCTGCGGGGGCGGATCGACGCGCATTGGGGCGGGGACCCGGCGGGGTTCGCGCCGCTCGCCGGCCGGCGCGCACTGGATGTGGGATGCGGCGCGGGGCTGGTGTGCGAGCCCCTGGCCCGGCTGGGCGCGGCGGTGACGGGGGTGGACGCGGCGGCGGAGAACGTCGCGGTCGCGGCGGCGCACGCGGCCGCGTCCGGGCTCCGGATCGATTACTGGGCGGGGTCGGTGGAAAGCCTGGACGAGGCGTTCGACCTGGTCACCTCGTTCGAGGTGGTCGAGCACGCGTCGGACCAGCCGGGCTTCGTGCGGGGGCTGGCGCGGGCGGTCGCGCCCGACGGCCTGCTGGTCATGTCGACCCCCAATCGCACCGCGACCTCGCGCGCGCTGCTCGCGGGCGGGGCCGAGCTGGTCGGGGCGATCCCGCGCGGCACCCATGACTGGCGGCGCTTCCTGACCCCGGACGAGCTGGGGGCGATGCTGGCGGACGCGGGGATGCGGGTGACGGACGTGACCGGCCTGTCGCTGTCGCCCGCCAAGGGGTTCGTGGCGGGCGGCTCCACCGCGCTCGATTATCTCCTCACGGCGGTGCGGGGCTGATCGCCGCCCCGCGCGCGCCGTCGTTCCGGTGGTGGGTCGCGGCGCTGGTCCCCGCCTTCGCGCTCCTCTCCTGTCTCCGCCCGGTCGACCATGACGAGAGCCAATATGTCGCGGCGGCGGTGCTGGCGGGGCGCGGGCTGCTGCCGTTCCGCGACTTCGCCTTTCTCCAGACGCCGCTCCAGCCGCTCCTCCTGGCGCCGGTCGCGGCGGCGGCGGGAAGCTGGGCGTGGCCGGTGCTGCGGCTCCTCAACGCGCTTCTCGGCGCGGGCGCGGTGGTCGCGACCGTCGGCGCGGCGCGGGCGTGGGGCGCCGGCCCGCGCGCGGCGCTGGCGGCGGGGGCGTTGTTCGCCGCCTGCGACGTCCTGCTCTTCTCCGTCGGCACCGCCCGCAACGACGCGCTGCCCGCGCTGTGCTTGGCGGGCGCGCTGTGGGCGATGGCGGGCGAGCAGACGCGGGGGCGCGCGGCGCTGAGCGGGTTGCTGCTCGGCGCCGCCGCCGCCGCCAAGATCAGCTACGCGCTGCCCGCCACCGCCTACGGCCTGGTGGCGCTGGCCGGGCGGGATCGGCGGCCGGCCTGGGTGGCCGCGGCGGCGATGCCGGCCGTGCTGCTGGTCGGCTGGACCGCGTGGCTGGCGCCGGAGGGCTTCTGGTTCGGAGCGGTCCACTTCCCCGCCGCCGCGCCCGCCGACTGGTATGCCGGCCGGCCGTGGAAGCTGTCAGCGGCGGCCAAGGCGGTCGACGCGGCCAAGTTCCTGGCGCTGGGCCCGGCGCTGCCGGCGCTCGTCGCGGTCGTGCGGCGGCGGCGCGGGTGGCCGGACCCGGTCGGCTGGATGCTGGTCGCGGGCATCGCGGCGGCACTGGCCCCGACCCCGACCTGGCGGCAATATCTGCTGCCGATGCTGCCGCCGCTGTTCGTGCTGCTGGCGCGGGGGTGGACGGCGGCGGCGCCCTCGCGCAGGGCGCGGGCGGCGTTCGCGCTGTTCGCGGCGGCGGGGCTGGCGCCGTCGGTCGCGGCGCTGGTCGAGGGCGAGGCGATGCCCTTCGCGCTCCGGCAAGGGCGGGCGGTGCGCGCGGCGCTGGACCGGGCGGGGGTGGCCGGGCCGGTCGTGACGCTGTCGCCGCAATTTCTGTCGCTCGCCGGCCGGTTGCCGGACCCGCGCTTCGCCGCCGGGCCGTTCGCGTTCCGGACGCGCGGGCTGGTGCCGGCGGCCGCGGAGGTGCAGCTGCGGATCGTCACGCGCACCCGGCTGGACGCGGCCTTCGCGGCGCACCCGCCCGCGGCGGTGCTGACCGGTGGCGAGGCATGGACCGGCGGCGACCCGCGGCTGGACGCGGTACTGGACCGGTGGGCCAGGGCGCATGGCTATCGCGCGGTGGCGGCCGGACGGTTCACGCTTTGGGTGCGCCCGGCGATCACCGCCTGGTAATGGGCGACCAGCAGGCGGGCATGGTCCCGGTCGCTGCGGACGGTCGCCGCCGCGGCCGCCGCGGCGGCGCGCAGCGCGGACCGGTCGCGCGCATGGAGCCGCCCGATCGCCGCGGCACAGGCGGCGGCGTCGCGGGCGCGGTAGGTTTCGGCATAGGCGGGGGCGGCGGCGGCGGCCGCGCCGCCGCGATCGGGAACGATCAACGGCGCGCCCGACGCCAGCGCCTCGTAGAGGACCAGCCCGAACGGCTCCCCGTCCGAACCATGGATCACCGCGTCGGCCGAGGCCATGACCGTCGCCAGCCGCCCGCGGTCGTAGACGGGCGGCAGCAGCCGGACGCGCCCGCCCGCGCCGATCCGCCGTTGCAGCCGCGCGGTGTCGGCGCCGTGGCCGAGCAGCACCAGCCCGACCGGCCGCGTCGTGGCGGCGGCGAGCACGCCGTCGATCACGATCGGCCAGCGTTTTTCCGGATGGTGGCGGCCGATGCCGACGAGCAGCAGGCCGTCCGGCGGCAGGCCGAGATCGGCGAGCAGCGCGGCGCGCAGCGCTTCGTCGCGCAGCGCGGGCGAGAAGTGGGCGCGCTCGATCCCCAGCGCCACGTCGGTGTCGCAGCGCAAGCCGCGGGCGGTCACCCGCTGGCGCAGCGCCGGGCCATTGGCGACCACCGTGTCGAAGCGCGACAGGAAGCGGTTCATGTAGCGGGTGTACCAGCCGAACGCCCGCTCGATCCGCGGCGGGCTCGCCACCCGCTCGAACCAGCGCTGGGCATAGGCCTCGACATTGTCGTTGTGCATGAAGAACGACTTCGCCGCCCCGCCCTGCCAGCCGGCGACGATCCAAGCGGGGCGCCAGGGTGAGCAATTCTCCACCACGTCCGGCGCATACCGATCCAGCAGCGCGTGGATCGGCGCCGCGTCCCAGAACAGGCCGTAATTGGTGTCGAACGGCATGGCCGGCGATCGCAGATAGTGGATGCGCCCGCCCGGCCGCTCCTCCACCCGCGTCTCGCGCGCGGGTGCGACCACGATCAGCTCGTGACCCTGGTCGGCCAGGATCGCCATCTTGCGGTCGACATAGGTGCGCACGCCGCCGCCGGTCGGCGAGTAGAATTCGTTGACGTCGACGATCCGCACCCCGCGGCCGCGTCAGAGCGGGCCGAAGCCGGCCAGCCCGCGCAGATATTGCGCCCGGATCGCGACGGTCGTGCCGCCCGTGCCGACCTCCACCAGCGCGCGCGCGTATCTGGGCCTGGCGCGGCCGACCTTGACGTTGGCGGCGATGCCAAGGCCGTCGCTCCAGATGTTGAACTTGTTCTTGCCGTCGCGGTCGTGGGTGAAGAGCAGCGCCCAGCGGCCGGGCTGGGGTGCGCGGATGCACAGCTGCACCGCGCCGGTAGCCGGGGTCGGCACCTGGACCCGGCGGAACGGCTTGCCTTCCTTCACCAGGTCGCGATCGTCCTTTAGCCAGTCGGCCTCGTTGGCGGGATAGAGTTCGAGCTTGAGGTTGCCGCGCCGGTCCTTGAGCCCGGTCACGGCCACTTCGATCTGCGCGCCGCCGCCGGTGCAGCGCGCCGCCTCCATGCCCAGCATCTGCGGCGCCGCGAGCGCCAGGGCGGCCAGAGCCATCATCGCCATCTCCTCACCGCCACCGTCCGGCCAGCGCACCGACCCCGAAGCCGAGGATCAGCGCGACATGGGCCGCGAGCGTCAGCGCGGCGGTGAACGCCACCAGCTCGGATAGGGCCTGATCCTGTCCGATCAGCAGGATCGCCACGTTGGCGAAAACAAGGTCCTTGTTGGGCACCAGCGGCAATCGCGACACGAGCAGCCGCCCCGCCGACAGGAACAGCCACATGCCGACGGTGACGTTCGGCAATGCGAAATGCCAGGCGAGCGCGATCAGCGTCGACCCGGCCAGGAGGCGCAGGCAGTGGATCCCGAACACCCACCACAGCCGCCGCCGCGGCAGCGAGAAGACCCGCCTGGAGAAGAGCAGGAACGGCAGGGAGGTCGCCACCACCACCCCCGTCGATCCCAGTACGGTGCGGAACTGGTCCGCCGACAGGAGGCCGCGCCCGAGCGGCAGCGCCACCGCGATCATCGCCAGCGTGATCGCGTTGCCCGCGATCGCCGACAGGATCGACACGTCCTTGACCGCACCGAACGGCGCCGCCGCCGCCGCGCGCGCGCGCGCCCAGGCGTAGAAATAGGCTTCCCCCGAATAGCCGAACACGACCTCGTTCGCGATCCGCTTCTTCAGGAGGGCGCCCAGCCCCGCGATCGGCAGGCCCCACAGCCGCCGGAAGATGACGTAATCGCCGGTCGGCGGCGACATGTAGAGGAGCGCGAAGAAGAAAAAGAAGCGCGGATCGCGCGGCACCGCGTCCGACAGGTCGGCCAGCCCGTCGCCGAGCAGCTCGCGGCCCAGGCCCAGCACCATCGCGGCGGTCAGCAACGCCCCCAGCATGGCGGGCCAGCGGCGCGCGGCCGCCCGGACCGGCTCCAGCTCGGCATCGGTCGCGGGAAGGGGCCGGTCGATCGAAGGCTGGTCGAGCAGGGCGGACGTCCGGGTTGGAGGCACCGGGTGATAGCCCGATCGGGCCCCGGATGCACGTGAAATGGCGCGTTCCGGCCGGCGGCGGCGCTTTCCCGGCGACCGCCGCCGTGGCAGGGCCGCGGCGCCGATGCCCGCCACCTCCGCCCACCACATCCTGTCGTTCGCGCGCACGCTGGACGGCGGCGGAGTGGAGCGCGCGCTGCTGAGGCTCGCGGCCGGGTGGGTCGCGGCAGGGCGGCGGGTGACGCTGGTGCTGGGCGACGCGGCCGGGCCGCTCGCCGCGGAACTGCCGGCCGGGGTCGAGACGCTGGTGCTAGGCGATCGGCGCGCGCGCGGGTTGCTGCGGGCGTTGCCGGGGATCGTGCGCGAGGCACGGCCGGACATCCTGTTCTGCCCGGGCAACGGTTACAGCAGCACCGCGCTGTGGATCCGGGTGCGGCTGGGGCGTACCTGTCCCCCGATCGTGCTGAAGATGTCCAACGCGGCGACGCGCGGCGACCACCGCCGGGCCGCCGACGCCGCGCACCGCGGCTGGCTGGCGCTGCACGGGCGGTTCGTCGATCACCTGGTCGCGATGACCCCCGCGACGGCGGCCGGGGCGGCGGCGGCGACGGGCATGGCGGGGCGGGTCAGCGTGATCGCCAACCCGCCGGCGCTGCCCCACCCTGAACGACCGCCCCCTTCCCTGCCCGTGGGCGCGGTGATCCTGGGGGTCGGCCGGCTGGTCCCGCAGAAGCGCTGGGACCGGCTGATCGACGCGCTGCCGCGGCTCGCCGACCGCTCCGCATCGCTGGTGATCCTGGGCGAGGGCGCGCTGCGCCCCGCGCTTGCCGCCCGCGCCGCCGAACGGGGGGTCGCCGCGCGCGTCCACCTGTTCGGCCACGCCGCCGACCCGCTGGGCGCGATGGCACGCGCCACGGTGGTGGCGCTGCCGTCGGATTACGAGGGCGTGCCAGGCGTGCTGCGCGAGGCCTTGTCGATGGGCACGCCGGTGGTGGCGACCGATTGCAGCCCCGCGATCCGGGAGATCGTCGCCCGTCCGGCGCTGGGCAGCGTGGTCGGGCGCGACGACGGCGCGGCGCTGGTCGCGGCGCTCGACCGCTGGCTCGCGCCCGGTGCGGCGCGGCCGGCGCCGGTGCCCGCGCCGGGCGCCGACGCGGTCGGGCGCTACCTAGCCCTGTTCGACCGGCTCGTCGCCGGCTGATCCGTCGCGCTCGCCCTCGCGCTCGGCCGAGCGTTCCAGCGCGGTCTTGATCATCGCGGTCAGCGGATCGGCGAGCGCGAGGCCGAGGATGCCGAACAGCGCGGAGGCCATGATCTGCGCCCCCAGGGTCAGGGCGGGCGGCAGGTCCACCGTCTTCTTGGCGACGATCGGCAGGAGGACGTAGCCGTCGAAGGTCTGCACGATCACATAGGTGCCGATCGCCCACAGCCCGGTGTCGGTCCCCGCCGAGAAGCCGACCGCGACCATCAGCGCCCCCGACACGAACGCGCCGACATTGGGGATAAAGGCGAGCAGGCCGGTGAGGATGCCCAGGATCAGCGCCATCGGCACACCGCCCAGCATCAGCGCGATCCAGGTCAGCACCCCTTCGGCGACCATGCCGAGCAGCCGCCCGGCGAGCAGGCGGCGCAGCGTGGTGCCCATCCGCGCGACCACGATCGCGAATTCGGGCCGGTTGTCGCGGGGCACCATCCACTCGACCCCGCGCCGATAGGTGGTGGGGTCGATCGCGATGAACAGGCCGATGACCGAGATCATGAAGAAGGTGGTCAGCGCCGACACCGCGGTGCCGACCCAGGAGGTGATCCGCCCGACCGAGCCCAAGGCCTGGCGGGCGATGCCGCTGACGTCCGACGCACCCGGCATCACGCCCTGCGCGGTGAGAAAGGAGGTGAAGCGCACCGCCTGCACCTCCAGCGTGGAACGGAGCTGGTTGACCTGCGCGGTGACCTGCACGCCTGCGAGCCAGAAGGTCGCGAGGAGAAAGGCGACCGTCAGCAGCACCACGACCAGCAGCCGCCAGCCCCGCCCGATCCGCGTGACGCGCCCGAGCAGGCGGACGCCGCCGTCCAGCAGCGTCGCGAAGACGAGGCCGGCGAAGACGATGAAGATCGGCTGGATCAGGAGCACCACCAGCGCGACCAGGACCACCATTCCGATCCAGATCGCGGCGCGCTGCACCTCGCGCCGGGCAAAGCCGTCGCGCAGCTCCACGGGTGCGGGCTCGATCACGGTGGGGTGTTCGGTCACGGCCGCGTCTCCTCCGGGTGGAGCGAAGTGCCCGCCCGGCCCGAGCGGAGCGCCGGCCACCAGGTCAGGGGATTCCAGCCGGAGGTGCCGTCGAGCGAGAAGGTGACGAACTCGGCGCGGCCGCCCAGATTCTCATAGGGCACCGGGCCGCCCAGCCCCAGCTGCGACAGGGGAAAGCGGCTGTCGGCGGACCGGTCGCGATTGTCGCCCATCATGAACACATGGCCGGCCGGGATCGTCACTTGCGCGAAATTGTCTCCCTCGCTGCCCTGCTCGATATCGACCGTGTCGTAGCGGCGGCCGTTTGGCAGCGTTTCCGTCACGATCGGCAGGCGGCAGACGAGCCCGGCGGGGGTGCGGACCTGCGCACCCGGATATTGGTCGGGATCGCACGGGCTGTTGGCGTCGACCGGCACGTCGACGGTGTGGACCGGCCCGCGCCGCACCGCGACGCCGTTCAGGTAGACGGT
>Ga0325400_1003238_pt1 | contig 14622 bp, 5 predicted proteins | sample PopdelMetagenome_2_FD_205662 | JGI IMG/M metagenome (GOLD analysis project Ga0325400, IMG submission 205662) | Populus deltoides microbial communities from Bellville, Georgia, United States - Xylem-PdKOR-R1 | ecosystem: Host-associated > Plants > Phyllosphere > Stem > Wood/Secondary xylem... | reverse complement strand
GGGTCTTATGGGCCATTGAAACGAGCCCATATTTTTGGTCGTTCGGGTTTTAATAGGCTGGTGCTCTGGTCCATGGAGTCTTGCAGATTTGGGCTTAATATTTGCCATGATGACCAGGTTAAAAAAATGCAAGTGAATCATTAGACAAGTGATTATTATAAAACAAAATTTCAAGAAATGTAAAAGATGTTTAATATGTTTATAAATTGAAAGGTTTGTTGAGCGTTTGTTTTTGGCGTTACAAATGTTTTTAAAAATTTATTTTACATTATTTTTTACTGGAAAAAACATTAAATTAATATATTGTTATTAATAATTAAAAAACTAAAAAATATTATTTTTTATATTTTTAATTAAAAAATATTTTAAAAAAACATAATGTACTCACTTAATATTAGTCATGTTTGTTACTTCCTGTTACCAACATGACAATCCTCCTGGAGATTATTTATTTTATACTCCTAAAATATATACACACACACGTGCAACAATAAAACCATCAGAATTCAAAAGAAGAGCTGCCATTATGACAAGTGGATATAGTCATATACACGATGGATTCAATTACTTGCAAAGTATATGATATCACATGCATAGAAGCTATATGATTAGTGGCTAATATGATACAAAATACAGTTTGGTTTGTTATTAAATATCTTGTTGCGTTTGTTGCACCTCAAACGTAAAAGCAGTTGGAAAACAAACACAACCTAAGAGTGTGGAGATTTTTTGGTGATGTTTTTAAACCCAAACAAATAGATAAATCTTGAAACTTCTTTACATGACTCCTAGCTTCGTGAGAGTTTCTAATTAAACTGCATAAAAACTAATCCGATAAAAACATGACTTAACTTATAAAAAAAAATCAACATGGAAACTTTTTTTTAAGTATCGAGACAACAATATATTGAATGACCCTAGTTACCCCTCGACTCGGTTTATGGACTCAACCAGGTCTAATAACATTTTTTTCGAAAATAATTTTTACTTAATAATATGATAAAAAATAGATGCTGATAATTTCAAATATCAATCCTAAAATAGACGTTTGTTCGAGACTATAATAACCCTATACAGAAAAAAAATCAAAGGATAAAATTGAAAAATAAAATAAAATAGTTTTTTCAATTAATGTTAATTAAAAGACCAAATTACCTCCAAGATTACAATTAAAAGACCAAATTATTTGCAATCTGGTCTTGCGTTGAAATATACTTGACTTAGATATCATGATTAACCACCTTCTCTTGATTAAATGATAGTCAATTTTAATGTGTTTTGTGCATGAATGAAAGACAGGATTAAAAGTTAATGCAATGGCACTAATGTTGTCGCACCATAAGTGCGGGGCAATAGACAACGTGATGTGTAAATCCTGAAGAAGCATACGAAGCCAATACAATTCAGCAGTTGTATGGGCATGCTTTTGTGTTCATTTTTTTGTGCTAGAGTGAGAGACAACTCAAGACTTTTTACTACTCCAGAAAATAAGATTAGGGTCAAGAAACACACCATAACTAGTAATATTGCGCCTGTCATCAAGATTGTCTGCCCAGTCGGAGTCACAACAAGCATTCAGTGTGATTTCTCTTAGAGCATAAAAAAAAGCCAAACTCGACAGTGCCTTTTAGATAGCGTAAGACACACTTCACAACCATTTATTATATATCACGAGAAGAGTGCATAAACTGGCTTAACTGGTTTATCAAATACGAAATATTTGGTCTTGTGATTATGAAATATTGAAAAGCATTTATTACAAGTTTTTATTTTTTTTTTATTTTGTAATTCAACATTGGATTGTTTTATAGTTGAGCTTCATAGTTTTATTTAATTCGCTTTCGTTAATGATTTTTTTTTATTTACATTTTACTGGCACGAATAATTGTATAATTGAATAAAACATTAAATATGGGAAATAAAGTTGTTAAACACGACTGGTTACATAACTCGTGTTGCAAAGTCAAATATCTTAATTTTAGTTATCTCTATATTAAATATCGATTTAATTAATAGATGCACATATAAGCAAATTTATTGATGATTGAGAATTTTTTTTATCAAAAAATACGTTGGAAAAACTTGTGTATTCATTTGTTTTACTGGAAAAAAAGTATATAACCCATGACGAAGCGTGGATCAAATATCTAATCAAACCAAAAAGGATTCAAAACTACGAGAAAAAAATAGAACAACCAGCACTAAAAGATTATAGAAAACTCTAAAGTGTGTCGTGTTTTCCCTGTAGATAAAAACACTTTGTTGTACTATTCACACATTCACGTATTATCGTGGATATATTGTGCATTTTACTCTTCTTAATGTAATCATTTAACTTTTATTTTTTGTGATTTGATTCTAAATTAAATTTCAATTGCTCATAATTTATTAGGAAAAGACAATGTTGAAAGAAGAAGGACCTCTATGGAAAAGGCACCCGCAAATGGGTGGTGTGTTTAGATTTTGCATAAAAAATACTCTTTGGTCCTTCATCTTTACAAATAATATAATTTAGGTCTCTTTAAAGGTTTCGATACAATTTTAATCCAAAACTTCATTTCCCTTATATCATAGTCCCTAGTTAGAGAAATGAGAGAGAGGGACTAGTCAGATTTAGATGTTAAAGAGAGAAAATCGTCGTTGATAATGATTCCAACCACTAAAATTATCTATCTTGGTACGAATGGGTTTCATTTGGTCACAGGGCCTCTATTTAGGTATTTTTAAACCTTAAAATTGCCTAAAAACTAGACCTAAGCTCAGGAATATTTTTAGTTTAGGGTTTTTATGTTGTTTTGTATGCCTATTCATAGGTTGATCAAGGAGTTTATGGTCTATTCCAGGTGTTTTGGGTTAAAAATAAATTAAAAAAGAGCTTACAGGCCAGAAAACCAAGAACCCTGATTTTCCAGCAACCTTAGCGGTTGAAATCTGGAGAATTCCATACATGGTTGTTAAAAATGCGTTTTAACTCGTAAAAACATCCGATTTTACGAGTTAAAATACAAAAAAAGTGTAGAATCGGGGTTAAAACTCGAAAACCAGTAAAATCGGGTTGACTCGGTCAAACTCGCATAAAAATTGGTTGACTCGTAAAAAACATAATGTTTTATCGAGTTAATCAGAACTTTCACTTTCACTACCATTTCACGGTTTCACCAAATGACAAATGCAAAGTAACCAGAGTTGTAGATAATTAGAAATGCAAAATTGCAAATGCTCCTTTGACTCGGCATCACTGCACCGCAGCACTAGTGAGGTAGTGACCACTCTCTTTCCAAATTCCAAGTCCCCGTCTCCCACTCTCCCAGTCTCCCCGACTCCTTTTCCCTTTCCCCTTTCCCCAGCAATTTAAAAAATCACATTCCCCCGATCCGAAGCGTTCTTGGCGAGACGAAGGTAAGAATTGATTCCCAATCCCAAGCTTTGTTTTATCTGTCTAATGGTGGTGATTATAGACAAAAATTATCTAGGTATTCTGTGAATCTGTGTTTATCTTCTTGGTATTCTACTATTACTTGGTTTGCTGCTGGAGTGCTAGGTATTTTTTCGGAGGGGGAGTTGTGCTGCATTGCTCTGAATCTGTGTTTGATCTTGCTTGCTTTGGTGTTGCAGATTCTGCAATTTTGTATAGACAACGAAGCATTCCAGCCAGGATTGCACTCTTGGACTGCCTTACTTTATTTTCAGTACTGGGACACAAGAAAAGCCTGCTGCATTATTGTATGAACGTGGAAACTCCTCGTAAGTTCACTGCCAAGGCACTTCCATGGATCTGGTTTTCTTTTTCCACCACTAGCTTTTTTCCTGTTTATGTTTTTATCCAGTCAAGTTCATTGTTTTACTAGCTAGTAGGGCCTTGAAATATTATATTCTCGTTGAAATTTGAGAGTCCAAGACGTGTTGATGAAATGCATGTATCTGTTGATAAGCATGAAAAATTTCAAATGTGAATGAAAGAAAAGAGTGTGTGTGTGTGGCAATTCATGTCAAATTTCTTATACGAGATGGCTCTGTTTAATTTCTTGCTTGTTGTTTTTGTGTGTTGTAATTTCTTGTAACTAAGATTGCTGGTTTTCAATGTGTTAAGGTTTTTTATATTTTGCATTTAATTCTCAATGTGTATTATTGGATAGGTCAGTCTTGGATTGGAATGCCTTTTGCAGTGCTTCTGTTGCCTTTTATGAATTGTAAATCATTAGATTACATGTTGTCACCTGCCATACTTCTGTAGTTTAATTACTGGGAAACAAACATTTCAATTCCTTTGGAAATTGGCATTGTATTTGGTGGCAGCAGGGCAATTGATGCTAAGAGCCTTGCCTGACGTCTTTGTCTGGCTTCTTTGTCTTTGCTGAGACTTTGGCTTGTACAATTTTTACCTTGTTGAATACAGGTTGAATCTGGAATTGGTAAGTTCATGTTCTTGTCTTTTATGGCTAGAACAAAGTCAATAATTGGCAACTTCTATTCTATGTGTTAGGCATTAATACTATTTGTCGGGCTTGCATATGCAATTACATATTGTATTCTTGTCCAGTTATTTTAAGATGTTTTGATGTTTATTTTGCGATTTTATGATTTCAGTTAAAATATTTTATTTGGGATTTTATGATTTTTAGTTAAAAAATTTTACTTCCGATTTTACGATTTGAGTTTACGAGTCGAGTTTATATTGTACGTTCCGTTTAGTTAAAAAATTTTACTTCCGATTTTACGATTCAAATTTACGAGTCGAGTTTATATTGTATGTTCCGTGTCATGTCAAAAAAGCGTTTTTGACAACCTTGATTCCATAAGATGAGTCGTTTGTTTTATTTATTTATTCAAGAAAATTAGGGCAAATAATATGTCGTTCACCCCATTAGCTTAAAAAAATAACGTCCCCATTAGGCATCTGGCTTGGCTTACCAGGCCTAATAACACCTAATCTTCTTTTTTTTTAGTTTTAATATTTTTTGTTTTAAATCAATATCTTTTTCAAAAATGGTTTTTTAATTTATATTTCAATTAACACCCCTTCTTTGTAATTTCTTTATGTGTGCTTATTTACCTCTTTTTTTTAAATGCGATTATTTTTTAATTATTTTATATGTATTTAATTTTTGAAGAGGTTATTATGATTCATCTATATTTTTTTCATTTTATATATATGAACTTTATTTTTAAAAATAAAAAATATTTATTTTTGGACAGTATTTCTAATATGTGCAAATATGCATAATATTTGTTTTCCTTTTATCTTATTCAATCAATTTTACGTGAGTGTTGGTTTCTATTATTATTTGATTTAATAAAACATATTACATTTAACAAACTAATTAAACACAATAATTTTTCCATATTTATTTTTAGTCATTATTAATGACTTTTTTTCCTCCATTTATTTACACAAATGACTCTCGATTTATTTAATTAGACGTGTGTAGAAATGTTTTGATTTATTTTTTTTATTTTTTTATGTAAAAAAATGCATCGAAGAAGTCTACATGGTTAATTTTTTATTGATAAATAAAATATCTGACCAATGGTAGAGCACGATTCAAATAGTTAGTTAAAATACGTTTGATGTTTGATTACTAAGTGTTTGTCATTATTGATTTTTTTAAACAAAATCTTTCAACAATAATAAAATAATTTAAAACAAATCAAATAAAAAAACAATAAGGATGATAGTTTTACCAATAGTTTTGAAACCCAACTCGGTGATCGACTTGGTCTTGTGATCGTGTCATGGGTTAGATGGGTTGACCCGGGTCAACCCAAAAAAAAATAGCTTGACAAAACCCCCTCAGTTAGCAAACAAATCGAAATTATCCATCTTCTTCTCTTCAATTTTGAAGATAACATATCAGTTCAAACAACAACAAATTTCTTCTTCTTTACCCCAAAAGATCAAATCTTTCACTAACAAAATAAAAAAAAGGATAAATTTTGCCAGACAACATCATTTGTTAACAAGAAAAGCAAAACCATGTATGCATCAACACAGATAGTCAAAACAATCTCATTTGAACAAAAGAAAACAAACATTTGTAGAAATAAACAAAGACGAAGATAGGGCCCCATCCATTTGAGTCAGTTCATCAGTCTCCACGCTCCTCCTTAAAAAACTGTCTCTTTGAGTCTCCTTTAATCTCCTTTAAATTTCTAACTTCAACGGTCGATTTTATAGCACAGAAATCTCCACACATCAATGCCAGGAATTCAAAAAAGGGCTAAGAATAAAGAAAAGAGAGAGTGAAAGAAGGAGATTCAAACCTTTTTCGCAGAGAAACAACAATGATCAAGAGTCAAGATGTCTTTTGCTCCTCTGCTCCTCAGCTCCTCAGCTTTTGTTTCGTTAATTAAAATTGATTTCGTCTTTCGTTAATTAGATTTTGATCTGTCTCTAAATTTGCTTCGTTTTTCTTCAACGTTTTGGCCTTTTAAAAAGGTCAAAACGACGTCGTTTAATGTTTGCTAATATAAAAAAAAAGACCGGGTTTGACCGGTGGACCGGGTCTCGGGTCGACCGGGTTTAACCGGGCCAACTCCCAAGCAGGTTTTTACCTTTACCCGGACCGGTCCCAAGCCCGGGTCGACCCGCCGAGCTGGTCCGGGTTGTAAAACTGTGGTTTTACCCGAACTGGATGGATGTCGACCTAAACTGATTTGAATGGATATAAAATTTTTAGACTCAATTAGATTTGGGTAGAGTACAAACCAAGAACCCTGATTTTCCAACCGCTTTAGTGGCTGAAATATGAGGAATTCTAGAAGATGCAATGGTTGTTTTATTTATTTATTTATTCAAAATAATTAGGGCAGAAAACATGTCGCCCACCCTATCAGCTTAAAAAAACGATTATTTATCACAAGCCTGTTTTTTGTGTGTGCTTATTTAACTTTTTTTTAAGTTATTATTTTTTAATTATTTTATATGTATTAATTTTTAAAGTATTTATGTTCATCTAATTTTTTTTTTTCATTTATGCTCTAGGGAAAATCACACTGAATACCTGCTGTGACTCCGATTGGACAGACAATCTTGATGATAAAATACTACTAGTTGTGGTGTGTTTCTTGACCCGAGTAATAAGTAATAAAAAGTAGCTCACTCCAGCACAAAAGATGAATACAAAAGCATGGCTCATATAACTATTGAATTGTATTGGCTTCCTATGTTTCTTCAGGATTTTACACAAATCGTTGTATATTGCCCCGCACTTCTATGAAAAAATATGAAAAAAACAAGAAAGAAATCTCCTAATTTTACGGTTTGCCCACTCTTCCAGTGCTTACACTTGCTTTAACCTGGTGCCCCTTGCTCTGCATGTTGCCCTCCACGTTCTCGATTTCCGTTGCCCTTTTGCACAACTGGGGCACGTGGCTATTCTTTCATTGCTATATTGTCTGAATAAACTACCCGTGGCATAATGATGAGAATTCTGTCCTTTTCAGTTGCTGGCAATCTATGAACACGCAGTTGCCGTCCAAGGCTTCATATGGGGAATCAATTCTTCTGACCAGGGGGGAGTCGAGTTAGGATAGGTATGAATCACCTCAGGAACTGGTTGTTTGATCCTTACCAAAGAAACATATCCAATAATTATATTTTCGACTAATCTATACTACCATATTAGTAGAGAATAATATAAATTATATATATATCTAAAAAATTTATATAAAAATTTAAATTATTAGATCGAGATAGTTCCTTGACATTGTATCAGAACCTTGATAACCAAGCGATCACAAGTTCAAATCTCACAATTTCCAATTATTTGATAAAAATTAAGCACAAGGTAATATGCGTATGTGCAAATTTCAAGTTCAAAGGACTTTCACTTGAGGGGATGTGTTCAAGAATAATATAAATTATAGCTGGGAACCTCATCTAATAGCTTAATTAGTTATTGGATTGAGATTGTTATATAACACATATATTTTTATCCGTACTTCGTAACGGGTCGATAAAATTTTTTATTTTAAAGATAAAAAAAATATAAAGCGTGACTATGAGTGTTTTTGGTCTAGCGACTGAGTTAGCTCTAATAGCCTTGGGTTTGAGCAGTCTAGCTCTTTGGGTTTGTTGTCGTATCAAAATAATACAAAAACATAAAAAAAATATTTATGTGAAGTGAAGAAAAAAATAAAATAAAAATTTAAATTTTTTGAAAAGCAAAAACAACATGTTTTAATAAGAAAATTCAACCCAACCTCAAATGAGAAAATATCATTATCCAACTTTTATACAATATAAAAAAAGTCACATCAATTTATTTTTTCTTTACACAATGGAAAAAAATTAAACGAGAGAAAAGAAAAAAATAAAATTGAAAATATCTTAAAAGGAAAAAAAAAATTAAAGGTAAAGAAATTAGTTGTCAATGTATTGGGCGTTGCTCTGCTATGCCCTTTTCATGGTGCTATTGTTAAAAATACTTTATTTGAAAATGGTGATGGTACAAATACATTCCGTGTACTTAATCCAACTCAAGCATTTTTACATTTCAATTTTTTTTTGTTATTGACCCATTGTGGAGCGCGGGCCAATATAATAATTATTATATTATTACGTAATGGTTATTTTAAAAAAATAATTTTAAAAACAAATATATTGAGATAATATTTTTAATTTTTTAAATTTGATTTTTTATATCATCATATCAAAATAAATACAAAAACATCAAGAAAATATTAATTTGAAGTAAAAAAATAATTTTTTAAATCATTTTTTAAATGCAAAAACAAACGTGCTTTAATAAGAAAATTCAACCCAACCTGAAATGAAAAACAATTATTATCACCCAACTTTTGTATAATATAAAAAAGTCACATCAATTTATTTTCTCTTTACAGTATGAAAAAAAAACTCAATAAGAGAAAAGAAAAAAAAATTAAAGAGGAAAAAAATCAAATTAGAAATATCTTAAAAGGAAAAAAAATAAAGAGAAATAAATTAGTTACTAGAGTATTGGGTGCTGCTCTGCTGTACCTTTTTCATGGTGTTACTGTTGAAAATACTTTATTTGAAGATGCTAATAGTGCAAATATATTTTGTGCATTTAACTAACTCAAATATTTTTATATTTGAAAAAAACAATTGTTATTGTCCCGCTGCAAAGTGCGGGCCAATACGGTAGTTATTATATTATTACATAAAGGTTATTTTTAAAAATTTTAAAAATAAATATATTGCGATAATATTTTTTTATTTTTAAATTTGAATTTTTATTTCATCACATCAAAATAATACAAAAAATATTAATTTGAAGTAAAGAAAAAAATTTAAAAAATAATTTTTTTAAAGCATTTTTGAAATGCAAAAACAAACATGCTTTAATAAGGAAATTCAACCCAACTTGAAATGAAAAACAATTATCATCACCCAACTTTTGTACAATATAAAAAAAATCACATCAATTTATTTCATCTTTACAATATGAAAAAAAAACCCAATAATACAAAAGAAAAAAAACTAAAGAGGAAAAAATCAAATTGAAAATATCTTAAAAGGAAAAAAAAATAAAGGGTAAGGAATTAGTTGTTGGTGTATTGGGTGTTGCTCTGCTATACCCTTTTCATGGTGCTACTATTGAAAATACTTTATTTGAAGATGATGATAATGCAATTATATTTTTGTGCATTTAACCCACCTTAAACATTTTTACAATTGAAAAAACAAATTGTTATTGACTCGTTGCGGAGCGCAGGCCAATATGCTAGTTATTATATTATTACGAAATTGTTATTTTTTAAAATATTTTTTTAAAAAAATATATTGAGATAATATTTTTTATTTTTTTAAATTAATTTTTTATATCATCACATCAAAATAATACAAAAAAATAAAAAAATATTAATTTGAAGTAAAAAAAATAGAAATAATTTTTTTAAAGCATTTTTGAAATGCAAAAATAAACATGTTTTAATAAGATAATTCAACCCAATCTGATATAAAAAACAATTATCATCACTCAACTTTTGTACAATATAAAAAAAAGTCACACCAATTTATTTATCTTTATAGTATGAAAAAAAATCAATAAGAGAAAAAAAAATCAAAGAGGAAAAAAATCAAATTAAAAATATCTTAAAAGGAAAAAAATTAAAGGAAAAGAAATTAGTTGTCGGTGTATTGGGTGCTGCTCTTCTATGCATTATTCATGGTTCTACTATAGAAAATACTTTATTTGAAGATAGTGATGATGTAAATATATTTCGTGCTTTTAACTCAATTTAAACATTTTTGCATTTGAAAAAAAATATTATTGACCTGCTGCGGAGCGCGAGTCAATATGTTAGTTATTATATTATTATGTAATGATTATTTGTCAATATATATTTTTTAAAAAATATATTGAGATAATATTTTTTTTATTTTTTAACACTATTTTTTTATATCATCACATCAAAATAATGCACAAACATCGTTTTCCTCGCTTTGTTTGTTATTAGAAATCTTTTTTTCTTAGGTAGTCGGATCCTGATAATTAGAATGAGTAAAGTTGGCAGCAGGGCCCAACTCTCCTGGGTCCTGCTGAGCAACAGAGCCCAACACTAAGAGAAAAAAAAATTCAATCAATCCAACCTCAAATGAAAAAAAAATATTTTCACCCAACTTTTGTACAATGCAATATAACCAAGTCCAATTATTTGTTTTTTCTTCACTATATGAAAAAAAATAATAAGAGAAAAAGAAAAAAATCTACGAAGGCAAAGAACTAAAATTTGACATATTGGGGTCGGGCTCAAAGCCGAACCCAATAATGTTAGGTGTTGCTGCCAAGCCAAACTCAACACCTGTTGGAAGCGATTTGGGTGTGACTACAAGCCAGACCCAATAACTTTTGGCACAGAATACACAAAAAAACAATACATCATAGGAATATTTTTTATTAAAAAATAGAAAAGACAACGCCCTTTTACGTTACAGTGTGGTTCATGGTGCAAATATTCTATATTTATAGTGTGGTTCATGGTACAAATATTCTATATCTATACTTATATAGTGTGGTTCACAGTACATTAAGTCTATATCCACAGTAAATATACAATATTTTCCCAACACATTTTAAAATATAGTATAATGTTTCCTTTCCTGTTCTTACTTTTGCAATTTACATTTCAGTATTTCTTAGTCATAATATGTCTTTTATTTTGTTGATATAATCTCAAGTTATAAAGTAAATTCATGCATCTTGTCTTTTTTTTTGTTTTATATAGATATTTTTATTTTTAAAAATAAAAAATATTTATTTTTAAATAATAATCCTAATATGTTTGGTTTTATATATAATTTTTTTTATAACGTGAGTTTATTCAATCAATTTTATTTATATTTTTATTTATATTATCTATTGTTAATTTAAATATACAAATTCATTTAATACAATCAGATAAATATTTTATTTTATATGATTAAAATATTATTGGTTAAAATCATGCCAAAAAATAATTGTAAATTTCAGATAAATGGTTTAACAATTTATCATTAAACGAACAACTTTTGTTTATTAATTTAAAAGTGTATAAATTTATTTATTTTAATCTAAGGATTTTATACTTTTTTGTGATAAGTTTCAGGAATTTTAAATAAGGTCCATATAACCATTGAGGTGGAGGCCAACTAATTTTAAAATTAAAAAATTATTGATTGTTTCTTTAATTCTTAGATCTGAAGTTATTTTTAAGTTTTTTCGTTTGTAATGATTTGTGTTCCTATTTATGAGATTATTTTGTTTCTTTAGATTTTTTTATGCTTTTTTTAATTAATTTATATTACTCTTGATTTAATATATCTCCTCAATTAAAAGTTTTTTGGACTGAAAAGAAATTTACACTACCTTATGTTATTAATTAAAAGAGAGAATGAGGATTGTGAGATTTGAATTCGTAATTGTTTGATAATCAAAATTCTAATATCATATAAAGAACCTCATAAATCTAAAAGTTTAAATTATTAAATGATTTCTCAAAATATAATTTATATTGGTTTTTAATATATTATTATAAAGTAAAAGTCATTTGAGTTTGTAACTTATATTGATTCACACTATCCTATACTTAATTTATATTAATTAGATTGAAAGTGGTGAGATTTGAACTCATGATTATTTAATTTTTTTAAATTTTAAATGTTTATAGGTTAACATTATATTTTAATTAAAAAAATAAAAATAACAAAATTCAAAACTTATCATCATTTAATTATAAAATTTTAATATTATATCAAAAATAAATTTGAGCTTTTGAAAAAAAATTAAAGTTACAATCAGTACAAAGGATGGATAACCGTTTAAGGGCTTTAATTTTAGCACGGCAACAATTCTAACAAAATATCTAGAGATACGTGGGAATATTATTAGTATTTAACTGACAGACAGTAGAAACATATTACTTTAGGAATAACCTGCTGACAAAAAAATTCATCGCAGCCAAATAGCTACTCTGTGAACAATTATAGGAAAGTCGCAGTAATTTAGATATTGTTTATTTACTGAAAGTAGTTTTTTTAGAAAATAAATTTTAAAAAAATGAATTTTAAGAAAGTATTTTCTGATATTTAGTAGTGTAACAAAAAATAAATTGGAAAACACTTTATAGTATTTGGTTATGTCATGGAAAATGATATGAAAAATAACTTATTAATGTTTTATTTTTTTCAAGTTTATTAAAATAATAAGCAACAAATCTTACAAATTAAAAAGTTGAATGAGAATGAAATTGAAAAAAAATATAACTTCATAAATTATCTCAAATAAAATAAATAAATAATAAAAATAATAGAGATCAAAGCTAAAAAATTAAAAAAAAATAAAAGATGAAGAAATTAAAATAATAATAATAAACATTTCATAAATTATTTCAAATAATTTAAGTAACAATCAAAAGAATGAGGATCAAATTTGATAAATAAAAAATTTTAATAAAAAAATGATAAGGAAAAAGCAAATAACAATTATAAAAATAAAAACCAAAGTTACTATAAAAATTAAATTTTAAGAGATGAAATTGAAAAATAAATATTCAAAACAAATTATATATAACAATCAAAATTTTGAGGATCAAATTTGATATAATCAGCAAATAATGACATTTTTAAAATTTTCACAACTTCCGATAAGTCTTTTCCGTCCAAATTTTCCAGGAAAACACTTTCCTGAAAACCAAGCCAAATTTTCCTTTGACTGGAAAGTGTTTTCCGTTAACCAACTTTTATAATGGCAAACAAACACATGAATGTTTGGAAAGTGATTTCCTGGAAACTATTTTCCAGAAAACAAACACAACAACAAAAGAGAAAACATTTTCTTGGAAACTAAACCAAATTTTTCTTTGACTGGAAATTATTTTCCATTGGCTGGAAAGTATTTTTCATTGATCGAAAAGTATTTTTTATTAATCAACTTTTCTAATAGCAAACAAACACTAAAAAATTTAAAAATAATTTTTCAAAAACTACTTTTCTAAAAAAAAAAAAAAAAACATATCCTTAAACTTAGCACCATGCAATGCCACTGAAGTTAGTTTTACTTTGTAGGGAAGTTCCGATGTTCCAGCAAATCCTCCAACTCATATAGCTCGGATATAACTTTGTACACTTTGCAGCTTTGTAATACAACTTCCTGGAATCTTAAGAGATGGCATATTTTCTGAAATTTTCCTTAAGTTAATCTCCTCCTTTCCAACACAACAAGGCTATAACGAATACCTGCAGTTAGACTTGCAGGTTCTCGCATGACTGTCGAGGCTATCATTCTATCGAACCAAAGGCCCCTTCTGGTATTGCTTCTCAACGTCCTTTTTATTTAGAAAAGCAATGCCAAAGAGGCTCTACGCTGTAGAACCAACACAATCCCGCAGCTCCAGGGAACCTCATTCTTGCGTTTGAGCTTGCATTGCCACATTATTGTTTATTGCCAATACAATGACACCTGCCAGGTCCAACTACTACGTTTTTGAAGGGCTTGAAAGCCAATTGAATTATTCTTGAACCCACCTGTGAAATCCAGAGAAAGAGGAGCAAGGTTTGGATTACACTTGGACTGTTGTGATGTATACTCGAGTCTGGATCCATCCCTCATGACATGGTCCAGTCAAGACGCTTCACTTTTATTAAATCAGATTCAAGACTCGTGATCTTCTCTGCCTTGACTTATGAGTTCCAACATCCCATCCTCGCCTTTTCTTCTTCATTTAAGAAAAAAGAAAACCACAGGACAGGAATAAAGCAATGGCCTGTGGCCTAAAATTCAACAACAGGCTCAAACAAAAACACCCCCACAAAGCAGAGTGTCCACGATCCCTGATCCGGAGCTCTAGACTGCCACTAGACCATCCAATCTCAGCCCTCTCCGCCAGCAACTCGGCCTTTTATCTGGCTCCAGTTACCAATTCTTGCACCCATCTTTAACTTCAAATTATACCCAGTTTTTCTTTTCTTTTCTTTACAAGAGAACCGATCATCATTCATTATTATCTCTTTTGGCTTTTGCACTTACGATCAAATCTACAAACTGAAGGAACATCAGCGGCTGGGAATATTGGAGACTGAAAACTAGCTTTGGGGCTGTCGTTAGCCATGGATGTCGGTGGTGATAGACATAATTGCAGACAAAAACGGTGCGAAGCAAG
>Ga0325400_1003236_pt1 | contig 14626 bp, 17 predicted proteins | sample PopdelMetagenome_2_FD_205662 | JGI IMG/M metagenome (GOLD analysis project Ga0325400, IMG submission 205662) | Populus deltoides microbial communities from Bellville, Georgia, United States - Xylem-PdKOR-R1 | ecosystem: Host-associated > Plants > Phyllosphere > Stem > Wood/Secondary xylem... | reverse complement strand
AGATTTTAGTGTGATATCTAAGCCCTTGAGTAACCTTCTAACAAAGGATAATATTTTTGAATGGACTAAACATTGTGAAGAAGCCTTTGTTAAACTTAAAAACCTGCTTACTTCCACTCCTGTCATTCAACCTCCTGATTGGTCATTACCTTTTGAAATAATATGTGACGCTAGTGATTATGCCGTGGGTGTTGTCTTGGGATAAAGAAAAGATAAGAAACCCTATGTGACTTACTATGCAAGTAAAACTTTGAATAGTGCTCAAATGAATTACACCACCACTGAAAAAGAATTACTTGTAGTAGTATTTGCATGTGAAAAATTCAGGTCTTATCTTGTTGGCTCACCTGTTGTTGTTTTTAGTGATCATGCAGTATTGAAATATCTTCTTTCTAAGAAAGATTCTAATGCTAGATTGGTTCGATGGATTTTGTTACTTCAAGAATTTGATATCACAATCAAAGACAAGAAAGGCACCGAAAATGTTGTTGCAGATCACTTGTCAAGATTGACAATAGATTCGAGATCTGACATCACACCAATCGATGACTACTTTCCTGACGAATCTTTATTTTCTGTCTCTACAATGCCTTGGTATGCTAATATTGTTAATTTTCTTGTTTTAGGACAATTGCTGGCTCATTGGAGTACCCAAGACAAAAGAAAGTTCTTAAACGAAGTAAAGAACTTTTATTGGGATGACCCTTATTTATTCAAATATTGTCCTGATCAAATATTTTGAAGATGCATTTCTGACAATGAGGTAAGTAGTGTCATTAAATTTTGTCATTCTGAGGCATGTGGGGATCATTTCTTATCAAGAAAGACCACTGCAAAAATCTTACAAAGTGGATTTTACTGGCCCACCATGTTCAAGGACTCACATGCATTCTGCAAGACTTGTGAAAATTGTCAAAAGTTGGGATCTATTTCAAAACGTCACATGATGCCCTTAAATCCTATTCTTGTCATTGAGATCTTTGACTGTTGGGGTATAGATTTCATGGGTCCATTTCCTCCATCATTTGGTTTCTTGTACATATTAGTCGCAGTAGATTATGTTTCAAAATGGATAGAGGCAATTCCAAGTCGAAACAATGACCACAAAACAGTAATAAAGTTCTTGAAAGAAAATATTTTGAGTCGATTTGGAATCCCTCGAGCCATGATAAGTGATGGTGGAACACATTTCTGCAACAAGCCATTTGAGTCTTTAATGAAGAAATATGGAATCACACACAAAGTTGCCACCCCTTATCACCCTCAGACAAGTGGACAAGTAGAGCTTGCTAATAGGGAGATCAAACAAATCTTGGAGAAAACAGTGAACCCTAATAGGAAAGACTGGTCTTTAAGACTTAATGATGCACTTTGGGCTTATCGAACTGCTTATAAAACATCATTAGGTATGTCACCTTATAGACTAGTCTATGGAAAACCTTGTCACTTGCCTGTGGAACTTGAACATAAAGCTTATTGGGCTATTAAAGCTTTCAATTCAAACCTTGATGATGTTAGTCAGCTGCGTAAGTTATAAATAAATGAGCTTGAGGAAATAAGAAATGATGCATATGAGAATTCAAAAATTCATAAAGCAAGAATCAAAGAATTTCATGATAAGAGAATCTTGAGAAAAACATTTGATGTTGGTAAAAAAGTTTTGCTTTATAATTCTCGACTCCATTTATTTCCTGAAAAGCTAAGATCAAGATGGAACGGTCCTTTTATTGTGAAACATATGTATCCATATGGGGCCTGTGATATCCAGAATCCAAAGAATGCCAATGTTTTCAAGGTAAATGGACATCGTTTGAAAGTTTACTTTGACAATTTTTCAGTTGAAAATGACTCTATTGAATTACGTGATCCTGTATATAAAGCTTGATTCTTTTTCTCACATTATTTTGTGTTTCGTTTTGGTGTGAATTTTGTTTTGCTTGTCTCTCTCACCCCGGTCAAATGACGGATAACGGTACTCCGTGACTTCAGTCGGTTCTTTCAGTTTCCCATAATAATTGATATCTGTATATATTTGTGCAATTCTTTGCTCTTTCTCTTTTCTTTGAATCTCTTCTCCAATTCTCATTTGAAAATGGACACCACTCTTGAAAAATTGAAAACGTACTTTCCCGCTCTGCCTCAGAATGCGATTACAAAAATTTACCGTGCTAGGTGTGCAAGATTGAGGTTGTTAATAAATCATGGAATTCCTGAAGATATTCGTTGGCTGATTGAAGCAAAGGTCCGATTATCAGATGAGTCCTCCAATTGTTTCATCTTATACATGCCTAGAACAGGTAAAAGCACTTTTGTAAAGAAACATCATCCAAAACGACTGAAAGTCTGTCACACATGTGCCAGATAGACTTGTAATGCAACATGTTGTTCTTTAGGAATGGTATCTATAAACCGTGAAGATAAAATTCAAATCATTAAGGATGGCCTGTGTAAGGGGTCTTTAGATAATCTTCTATTGACCATTGAGACGCATCCTAGTGGAGATGTGCATCGTGTTATTCATGATTTATGTCCACAATTCCATAAAGAACATGATCGGCTTAGTCTTGGGAATCTGACTATAAAAGACCCTGTTTGCCAGTTTTTAAGAAAACTAGATGGGAAGCCTATCCCCGACCCATAGAGGGCGTTTAAGCCATTCTTGGACGTAAAACCAAGGAAAGATGTGAGCCATAATCACAACTACCTGTACATACACATGCTTTTTCAAAATAAATAAATAAATAGAGAGAGTGTGTGTGTGAGACTCCAGTTGGCCTACATATAGGTGGTATGATTGCATCTTCAATTTCTCATCTATAAAATCTTCTCTTCCTTCCCTTCATTTCTACTCAACCCATACATTTAACAAATATAGAAGTGTGTAGAAACAGCAGGTTCCTCAAGTCATCACATCAGAAATATTTGTGTTTTCAGTGGATCCAGTCCTGGGAAAGAAAAAGAGTTTTTAGAATCAGCAAATCATCTTGGTCAGGTATTAGCTGAGAGAAAGATTCATTTAGTGTATGGAGGAGGCAGCCTTGGGTTAATGGGGGGGTGTCAATAGCTGCATTTTTAGGAGGAAGTCAAGTTTTGGGGGTCGTCCTCAAAGCTTTAGCAAAAGGGGACATCATTGGAAAAACAATTGGAGAGGAACTACAGGTCTCCACAATGTTTGATCGAATGAATGCAATGTTTAACCATGCTGACGCCTTCATTGCCTTACCACGTGGTCTGGGCACATTGGAAGAGATCTTTCATATTTCCTCTTGGGCCCAACTTCACATTCACCATAAACCTATAGGTTTGCTCAATGTTAATGGTTTTTATGATAATTTGTTGTCTTTTCTTGATCAAGCTGTGGAACAAGAATTTCTAACATTTTCGGCACGACAAATCATAATCTCTACTGCTACTGTTGAACAATTGATTGACCAACTACAATCTTTCATCCCTGTAATTGATCCTTCTATGAGTCGCATAAATTGGTCAACTAAGGAAAGCCGTAAAAAGCTTAGATTGGATTTGAGCCTTCGTTTGTGAATCCTCGTGTCTGCTAGTTTTATTATTAGCATATTATTTTGTTTTGTTGTTTCTTATATTTGTTTAAGTGTGTTTCAGGTTTGTCAATGTTCGTTGTTTCAGGTGATGTCTTCTATACTCTATATTTCTATCTTATGACGTTGAGGACAATGTCTCGTTCTGATTGGGGGGAGAGGGTAGTAATTGACAAAAAAAAAACTAACTTACTAACTATTTTTGCTATTATTAAAGCCATTTGACAAAACTGTTATTACTAGGATGGCAGAGTAAGAAGGAATTTTAGTGACTCTTGAGACGCATCTTAGTAAACATTTTCCAATGGTTATTTGCAATATTCATAACAAGGTCTATTAGAATACTTCTTGAAATATTCAGGTTTACAAACTCCCGCATTGTTATCACTTGATTCTGCTCGTATACTCATTTAACAAGTATTCTTAAACCTTCATTTTCACATACACACTTTAACATATGATTGTGGGTTGCAGATTGAATTATTACATTATTTATGTTCTTTTGTTAAAGGTAACAACTAAGGGATAGGGATAGTCTATAATTTGCAAAAATAAAAAAAATAAAAAACAAAAAGAAAATGATGATAATAAAAACATAGATAAGTTTGATTTCGTAGCCTCCCTAACCTAAGCAATTAAGCCCGAAGGGGTGTTTTAACACCTAATACCCTAAAGTCATCTGACTTCGGAGCTATTGGCCCAAAGCTTGTTACATGGGTTAAGGAGAAAAGCTTAAGGGAATCAAACATTGCACTATCTACGTATCAGTATCTGCAACCCGAGTTACTAAGCTCATAGGGGTGTCTCAACACCTAATGCCCTAAGACCAACTGGTCTGGGAGTCATTAGCCGAAAGCTCGTTACATGGGTTAAAGATGCATTGTGTTTTAAGTATATGTATATATATTGAAAAGGAAAAAAAAAAGAAAAAAAAAGAAGATAATAATCCCAACCTAAGGAAGTTAACCTTAAACATTAGAACAGAATATTGTTTTCTTCCAATAAAAGCCTCATCATTTATGTTTTTATACATTGAGCACATAAAAAGGAAGGTTTATTAATATTTTGTTTAAGGGGTATTGAGCAGATATATAAATTTAATGAGAGTTTGTTTATCTGGATAGATTAATGGAAGTTGAATGATGAATGCCTTGCTTTGTGGAATTTGCAAATAGTTTTTCTATTTTAACGCTTTGATTACTAGGGACTAGTAATAAGCTGGTTGGGGGGTGTGATTAGTACTTAAAAGTGCATTTTTATCAAGGTTTTATATCATCATTTTGCACTTGAAGTATCAATAACTCCTTAACTAAAGCATGTTTTATAATAACATATCTAATAATATAAGATACCTTTAATTTATGGTAAATGTTCATCTTAAATGCAGGCCTATCACATAAATGAAAGAATTGATTGATGAGTTGAAGTACTGAAATTGAAAGGACAAATTGATGGCCAAACTTAGAAAAGAGATGTTGGTGCAGTCCAAACTGGAACATTGTTGGTAATTCCCATCACCAATATGAGAAGGGGGGAACAATTCCGCTCACCTTTGGAATACAACGACAGACACAAACCGTCGATGTTTCCCTCGGTGTTGTTGATTGTGAATAGTGCTTGGAGGAGAGGAACAATTCCTTTTGCCTCTGGAATACACCGATGGACACAAACTATTGGTGTTTCCATCGATGGTTTGCATAGTGAACAATGCCTAGTGGAGGGGAACAGTTCCCCTCGTGTCTGGAATACATCGACATACACAAACTGTCGGTATTTCCATTAATGGTTTGTATAGTGAACAATGCCTGGTGGAGGGAAACAATTCCCTTAGCCTTTGAAATACATTGACGAATATAAACCGTCGGTGTTTCCATCGGTGTTTTGCACAATGAATGACAGATTATATCTACATTCCCTATCTATCCATCTTACAAATACTTAAATTGAAAGCTGCACGCACAACATAATAACACCAATTCAAATAACACTTATAAAATAAATACTTATTTGTTGAGAATTTCATCAATAACTATGGCATTACAATACTTTCATGTTTTCATAGTTAGTCAGAATTGTCTTCTTCTTCTTCAATTGACTCGTCGTCAGCTCCAACACAATCTTCTACATTGATATCATTGCTATCATCACCTTCATCAACTTGTGCTTGTCCGCTAGAGCTCAGAACAACATTCAACTCCGCAGCATCAATATCAATAAAAATATTATCAAAGATGTGAAAATTTAAATTTTCTTCCAAGTCAATCAATAGAGCAACTCGATATAGTTCAACCAACTGACTTACTTGAAAGACATCATCTCTGATATTTGAGTCATTGTTCTCATCCTGAAGAACCTCGACATGAACCCTAGGTTTGATTTTCAATACGGATAACCAATTAACTCTTAAACAATCCTTTCTAAAGTAAAGGGTGTATGTGTAATGAACTTGTTGGCATTGCTTGGTGAAAACAATGACATCATTGACATTGCGAAGTCTAGCTTTTAAGTTAATTTCGACCAAACCATGATGAAGATCTACTCTGATTCCTTTGTCAGTGGTGTCATACCAATAATATTTGAATAAAAAGACTCTGTTATGCTCTCTATGAGATTGCAGTTCAATTACCACTTCTAATTTCTCATAATAGTCAACTTCAAACTCATTAGAAGTCAATCCCTTAACACAAACCCCACTGTTATATATCTTTCTACCCTACCTATATTATTCAGTATGAAACACGTAGCCATTAATAAAATACCCGTTGTAGCACTTCACTTTTCTTTCAGGACCTAGACGTAGTAAAGACAATGTAGCGCTAGCATTCCTTTCCATTTTATGAACTTGGTATATCAAGTATAACAATGAATAGTGATTGAGAATTCTATAACGAAATTAAGTATCCCGATAGATAATGAGTTTGTGATAGTATTTACAAGTGTTCTGAACCACGTCATAAATTGATCATCTTGTAATCGAAAGATTTGAGATTTGATCAGTTGTGAGTTATTAGATAGTAAATATTGACGATGTTGCCTATGAGATATTCAACAATGTATGAGTTTATAATATTATATAAGATAAATAGTCCATTAATAACAAAGTTTAAGTAGTATACTTACTGAATAAAATGTCTCAGTTCACCGCAGTTAAATAGCACAAATTATGTGCTTGTCTGAATTCTATTTCAGACAAATATCTTCGTCTGACAATATTTTTTGGTGCGGGTCGTCCAGGATTGGAGAATATTGACAAGTTTCCCCTCGAAGGCACTTTACCACCATCGTCATGCCTTGGTACGCGATTAATTCTTGTTCTCAAATGAGGCTTGAAATAGTATAAGATAAATATTGAGATCTCCTCAACAACATAGGTCTCACATATCGATGCCTTAATACACACCTTGTTTTTTTTACCTTTTTCTTAAGATTGAACAAGTACCTGGATGGAATAAAATGAATGTTTTTAATTAACAAAACCAATGAAAATATATGCATTTTTAATTACATTTCTTGTGTAATCTTTAACCTCTCAAATGGATACATCCAACTATATTGGACCGAGCCTCCAACTTTTACCTCGTACAGTAAATGTATGGGTAGATGCTCCATAAAGTCAAAAAATGATGGAGGGAATATCTCAAGTTTGTATATTGTCTTGATGATATTCGTTTCAAGCCTCTCAATGTGCTGTGTCTGCAACTTGCTGGATCATATATCTCTAAAAAAATGATTAATCTCCATGAGTGCATCTCATATCCTCTTTGGCAATAAATCATGATAAACTAATGGAATGAGTGTTTGTATAAACATGTGGCAGTCACGACTCTTCATTCCATACAATCTGCAATCCAACAAATTAACCAACCTTGATATGTTCGAGACATCATCAAGAAAACGCAGGCTCTTCAGTCATTGGTACATTAGTAGTTGTGCATTCTTGTCTAAGGCAAAAATTGCTTTGAGCTTTGTGACTGGTGACCCAACATAAACCAACTCCATATTTTTACGGTGACAAAAAAATGTTATATCCATTCTAGCCTTGATGTTATCCTTTGTCTTTCACTTTACATCCACGACAGTGTTGAAAATGTTCTAAAACATGTTTTTTTTTATGTGCATGACGTCAAGGTTATGGTGGAGGAGATTGGTCTTTCAATAAGGAAGCTCCTAGAAAATACTTCGCTTTACCTAGTTGGTCAAACCAAAACTAGGAAACTTCTGCTAACCGGATTGGAAACCAAACACAATGTCACCATATTCTGACATCACGTCATACAATTCTTCACCGGAAAGACACGGGGGTGCAATATCCTTTTCAACTTTGCCAATAAAAAAATGCTTTCTTTTCTTTCTGTACATGTGATCCGTTGTCAAGAAACGCCAATGACAGTAAAAAAAAGACGTTTTACCCTTGTTTGTTAGCGTGAATACCTTATTGCTTTCCATGCAGTATGGACATTTTAATTTTCCATGCGTGCTCCAACCAGAAATCATTTCGTAAGGCGAAAAATGATTGATAGTCCACATTAAAGTTGCCCTCTTAAGAAAATTTTGTTTCATCGATACATCATAAGTCAACACGTTAGAGGACCACAACTATGTCAACTCATCAATCAATAGTCGAAGATAGACATCTATATTCTGGCCTGGACTATTAAGACCTGGTATGATTGTGATAAAAACACGAACTCCAGCTTGATACACATCCCTGGTGGTAAGTTGTAAACAATTAGTATAACCAACCAACAAGAATAAGGAGAAACAAATGACCCGAATAGATTGAATCCGTTTGTACATAGCCCAATATGAATGTTCCTTGATTCAGCTGAAAAGTGAGGATGCACACTATTAAAGTGTTTCCATGCTTCACTGTCGGAAGGGTACACCATCACTCCATCAACCGCATTATGTGATTGGTGTCATGTCATGTGCTCATCAGTGATTGGTGACATGAATAACCTCTACAGTCTAAGTGTGATTGAGAAGTATCTAAGTTTTTTTATGTTCTACAAGAGTCTTTTCCCTGCTAGTTCTGGGTTTATAATGGGAATACCCACATGCCCTGCACTCGGTTAGCTTAACATTTTCAAGGTGGTACAACATGCAGAAGTTTGGACACATGTCAATTTTCGGCATCCTAGACTGAGGGGTTTCATCATGGACTTAACAGCTTAGAAGTTCTCGCCCATTCGACAATTCTATCATAATCGGCCTTACTCAACCTATAATATTCCGACTTGATGGTAAACACCTATGCAATGGCCGATAATTTATTGTGATTTGTGTAGCCATCCCATAATGGTTCATCAAAATCTTTTAAAAGATCAAAAAACTTGGTCGCGCTTACATTAGGTTCTTCATCTAAGATTCGACATTGACTGACATAACCCTAATTTATTCTCATCACATCCATAACCAGTCCTATAAGGATTACTGTTGTCAGTTTCAACTCCATGCACGTTGTTAGCACTAGAAGTTGATCCAACCATCCTCTCTACCATGGTCTCGTGAGGAACAAATGATTCTCCATGTGCATACCAACACAAGTATTCCTCCATGAACCCTTTGTGTAGAAGATGCATCGTTACAACATCTAGATGAAGAAACTTTTTATTTTGACACCTCCTGCATAGACACCTAATATTGCCTCCACTAATATTTCTCAGAATAGATGTTGCATAATTAATAAAACCCTGAACCCCATTATAATAATTCATCCTCCGCAATCCTTGGGGTGAATCCTTAGATATCCATGAACGATCATCTATAACTTCTATTGAACATATATATATATATATATATATATATATATATATATATATATATATATATATATATATATCAATTAATGATAACAACAATATGCATTAATTAATTACGTTAAGTAAATAATTAATTTACTTTCATACTTCTCTTAATTCATTATCAATTATCTATGTACATACAAATTTGTACACATTAATTTACAAAAAAATATAACTTGACAATAAAATTGATAAAATATAAAACGGACCCGTTAAACAAGTCATTATTTATATCATCACAACACACCTAAGTCGGTAATTCGACATAAGTTTCAACAATTTACAAACGAATATAATTTTACAAAATTTAAAACAAACCATAACATGTACAAAACCATGTATCCATACAACAAGTTTGTTTGAGAAAAAAATAATAAAACAAGTAAACACTCAATCAAAATACATTTACTACAAAAAATATGTAATAAAAAATTGACTTTTCAAAATTGTTTTCAAATTAAAAAATAATAGATTTACTTACTTAAAATGAAAAATCCACAATAAAATTGTTGCTATTACTGGAAAAGTCGAGAAAGGATGGGGGCGGGTGGGGTGGGGAGCGGTTTTGTTTAGTTGTAAAGGAAAAGAAGAAGAAATAGGGGATGGGAGGGTCGATAACCAGTTCATATATTAACTATTATTGATGGATTTACCGACAAAATGTTTTAATTTGTCAATCCATCGGTAATTTTGTCAACACTAGTGACACGTCACTGTATGGCATACCCTGTTTAAGTCCAACTGTAATTCCGTCAGTAAAATCATCCATAAAAAATACACACAGTCGTACTTTTTGGTTTTTTTAAATTCCTTTTATTCCAATGGTAATTCCCTCGATATTTACTGATGGATTATTTATGTTTGTAAATACCAACGGATTTAGCGATGGAATAAAATCGATCAATAAATATTACTCTAAAATACCGATGTAAGTTTTTCTTCGATAATTTTGTTTGTATTCATAGATTTTCTGATAATGGACTCGTGCATATTCACTCGAATACTAAATAATGAGTGTCTGTATCTTAGTGGGCAATTCATATGATTCTCTTAAAGTAGCATTATAATATTTTTTTTTAAAAGGCTACTGTTCTTGGTGGTTAAGATTATTAGTATTATTATTACATGTTTAGAGATTGTGTTTCAAGCACGACCATCCATATCTGAACATATATTAATTAAGAGGCATAAACAAAGTGTACAAAGATGAACATTTACTATCAATTCTATCAAGAAAATAATAATAATAAAAATGGTAGGAGCTAAAAGGCTCGTTAATCCTTGAGTTTTCTGATGCGCAGTAGAAGCTAGATCATATTAAAGATCATGTTGCTGAAATACGAAACATGGATTAGGGCTTACAATAGTTTATTAATTAGTTCAAGAGAACATTTTGGAATTGGTTTTTTTTATAGAGGGTAGTACTCAAACCACCTATCCATCATGGCAAAGCACTGCTCTGGCCTGTATTCTGGTGCTGTGTGACCCCCTCCCTACACCACCACCACCACCACCATCACCATCACCACCACCACCACATATCAGGTTTTCAAAATACCATAATTGCTTATTTATATTTATAGATTAAACAGTTAGATAAGCTAATGTCTGTTCTTACCTTCACAGTTGCAAATGTCAGGTCGTATGTTATGTAATCTTGCACATTGTCTGCATACAGCATTGTGTATCTAAAAATGACCCAACAAGCAAAAAGGGATTAGTTAATGCCAGTTCCTGTACCTTTATTTTTTGGATTTTGTCATTCTACTTTTTTATAAAAAAAAAATTTTATAATCTCTACCGTTTCAAATGGACGTGACACATGTTAAAAATATGTAAATTAATTAATAATATTATTATCTGAAAAATAAAATAAAAGAAACCCCAACTAAAAGATTTTCATGAATTTTTTTTAATAAGGTGATAGTATAGTTACAAATATCTTCCTTTATAAAATATTAAATATTAGTTTAAAAATATTACTAGAAAAATATTAGCATCTAATAAAAAATTGTTATTAATAAAATCAATGAACGAGAGACTTTATCTTAAGGTTAATTATATGTTTGAGATAATTTAACTTTATTGAAAAATAAAAACAAATTAATATGAGTCTTTTTTTAAAAAAAAATATTGCTTCTTTTTTTTTTCTATCTTTCTTTATGTATATTATTTTTCAAAATATTTGTAACTAAGTTCTATTTTTTAAAAAAATTTATGATAAATTCCCATTGGTTTGGATTTTGAAAAATAAAATCAAAGTGTGTAAATTAAATGATGGATACTGACCCTGCAACTTGACCATCAACAAACCATGGTTCCCAGTCATACTTAATCGTCAAATTCAGAGATTCTATCCATTCATGCGTGCCAATGTATGGGATAGTCATGTCATGATCGCCACTACACATGTTAAAACAATGGTTAAGATTGCACTAAATGGGAAAATTCATCAGAATTTATAATGTGTTCATAAATTATAAACATTACCTGTAAATGAGAGCTCGATATGGTTTCTTGGTCAAGTTCCGATGGTAATCAACAGTACTTTCGACATTGTACGAATAGGCCAGGGTCTTATTGCATCTTCTCCAATCCTTTATGGTTCCCTGGTCATGATAGTTTTATTTTTTTTCCGCCATGAGCAGAGTGATTTTGAATCTGGAAGGTAATATACTTGATATAGGGCAAGCATACCTTGCGAATATGAAGAGCATCTCGAACAGTTTCATCATTAGCCCACATATAAATGTATACATAATTGTAACTCTACATGCCAATAAGCTGGTTAATAACCAAGGCAAGAGAGAAAAAAGAAAAGAGAAATTAGTTCAATGTACCCGGCACCGAGGTCCAGGAACACGGGGGCTTGGTAGCAGAATATCAGCGTCATCGGCTATGAGAAACCTAGGATCCCATTTCAATGCCACTGGTTTTGGGGATACGTCCTTGCATGTAGGTTCCAGAATTTGTCCAGTATATACTTTTCCAATGCACTATAAATTCAAAAGAGAAGTCAACTTTCATGTTCATAAACTTCAAGCATGATGCAAGAAAATGTTTATCAGAGTTTTGATTTATGAACTGATTAGTCACCTCCTTGATGGCTAATATGTCTTCCATACACGATGCGTTGCTTTGATCTGGATTTAAGTACTCACCCTTGCAATTTTTCATGAAGGACTAGAAAAAATCACATGAGAATAGTTTTGCTTATATGAGAGCTAGCTAGCTGGGAAGTTAAAGAGCAGAGCTAGGAGAGGGAAGTTACCTCGTAGAGTTTATCTGATATAAGCGCTTTTAGGTGAGCAAAAGGAACTATTGAATTGGTGTCAATCTCATAATCTGTAACTGGGTTTCCAAGCACATATCCCTGAGTTCCAACATGTTGTACAGCCTTGTCAACTACAACGCAAATAAATAAGTAAAACAAACAAAATAAAACAAAGGCGCGCAGAGTTGATCGAGTACTTTGAGGTTCATTGTTGGCTGACGTCCCACTCATTTCCTGCAAGAAATAAAACAAAAACAAATTAAACACTTATGTATGCATATGGAGGTTGAATATTACAAGAAAGATAAGTTGTGTTTGGGACAGAAGTTAACTACTACCATCAGAAATCTCCTGGACTATGATAGGTGCAACGATGCCTGAATAGGAGTCCCCAGCAACATAGAGTGGATTTGTAAGAAACCTGGGGTGATCCACAAGCCACTGTGTCACAAACTCGTAATGTTAGCCCAATTGTTTTACATTACTAGCTAGTTTACTACTACAGTACCATGCATTTACCTCTGTTGACTAGCATGACTCATGGAGCTGCTAACAACCTTTTGACTTTAACAGTTGTTTTATATTTCTAGTCAATATTGACTTTTATGCTTATCACTATTTCTTTGTTTAACAAACTCATTTGCTAGCAGATTTGTCAGCAAATCTGATTCCATTATAAAACTATGCATATCCATATATCAGTCTCCAGTTGTATCCAATGTTAAAGCAAAAACCCAAAAACCTCTAATTTTAATTTGAAAAAAACCCACTTCTGTGCCATTCGTTTTCCTTGACATCCAACTTCTATATCTTGCGATTCAAAAATACACTTTCCCTTACCTTTCTTAAGAACTCATAAGTTTCTGCAGCTGACAATGTATCACTAACTTGGTAGCCTTCCCATGTAGTTGAATAGGAAAATCCGGTACCAACAGGTGCATCTACAAATATTATGTTGGCAATCTGCACCATTACATGAAACATAATTTCAACAGTTACATTTAGTTGCAAATAAATAATTCAACGGTGCAGAAATTTGTGACCTTTGTCCATGAATACAGGTTCAATGCGAAAACAGGTTTGCCTCCTCCGCTGGATTTTGCATAATCAAATGATAACTAAAAAATTACTTGCCAATATTACTAAAAAATTACCAAAAAACATACAATGAAAATTTATAAAGAAACTAAAAATCTAGAATTTAGATCCAAAATATAAAATCTATTTTACAAATGGTCGCCAGCTAGTAACTTGGCATCCTATATTTATATAATTCACCGATACCTATTCACTATCAGAAAACTGGAGAAAACCAACGAAATTACTAATGGAATTTTTCCGTTGGTAATAATTACCGATGGAAATATTCCGTCGGTATATACCGACCGTTTCGCCGACAGGGTATAAAGTTTGTCTGGAAATATGCAACGGCGTGGTGATGTCAGACGATTTTACTAACGGAATGACCGAGGGATTCAAACTGAGATAGCCATACAGTGACGTGGCACTGTCACCAACGGAATCACAGATGGAATCACCGACGAAATGATTCCGTCGGTGATTCCATGGTAAAAGCCATTATATACCCACCCATCTACCGACACTCTCTTCCTCTGTTTCTCCTTCTTCTTCTTTCCCATCCTATCTCTCCCCTCCCAAACTGCAGCCAACCACCCATCCCAACTCTCCACTATTCTCAACACGAGCACTCAAGTTAATTTCTTATATTTTGTGCGTGGTCATAATATCCGTTTCTTATAGATTTTATCATTTTTTTGTAAGTAAATCTATCCTTTTTAATTTTAATATTTCATTTTGAATTTTATTGTTGTAGTATATGTATTTTGTTAACGTTTGTACTTGTTTAGTTGTTATTTGTCAAAGAAACTTGTAGTATGAATGTATAATTTTGTAGTTGTTATAGTTTGTTTTAGATTTTGTCAAATTATATTTGTTTGTAAATTGTTGAAATTTTGTTTGAATTACACCGAATT
>Ga0325400_1003232_pt1 | contig 14641 bp, 7 predicted proteins | sample PopdelMetagenome_2_FD_205662 | JGI IMG/M metagenome (GOLD analysis project Ga0325400, IMG submission 205662) | Populus deltoides microbial communities from Bellville, Georgia, United States - Xylem-PdKOR-R1 | ecosystem: Host-associated > Plants > Phyllosphere > Stem > Wood/Secondary xylem... | reverse complement strand
CCCCGCCGTTTTCCGCTAAAGGTCCCCGCCAGTTCTGCTCAAGGGCGGCAATTCCATCCGCCGACGCTTCGGCCACTTTCCAGCCGAAAAAGAACCGTCCATACTCGTTCAGAATCTCCCGAACGTCTTTGGTGGGGTCCCAGGCGCGCGTGCTCCAGATCACCTTGTTGACGTCATCATGACACCCATCCGAATAGGACACAAACCCATCCGTAAAGGGCGCGTTCGTCTCGTGTATCCGGGCAAAGAAATAGGGCCGTGGGTTGGTTGCCTCCCGACCCAGCGTGAGGGCAAAAGCCTGATCCCAGCGTTCGACGGGAAATTCACAGCGAACGTTGTGCGTAATATCGGGGTATTGCCGGTGCTGGTACTGCTTCGGCAGCCGGTAGCGGGTTTCGGCAATCGGCGGACTGCCCGGCCCGGACACCACTCCCTGCAACCAGTCGGGATGGTGCTGCGCGAGATACGTGTAGAAATAGTCAATGTGTTCCACGCTGAAGCCCTGCAACGAAACCCAGATTTTGGCCTTTGGATGGTACTTAACCAGCCGGCTGTGCAGGTCCTTGAGAAAAGGCATGACCTCTTCCGGACGGTTATCGCCGGGATCACCGCCGGGCAAAAAAAGGTGATCCAGCCGGGGGCAAGCCCGGTAAAAGGCTTCTTGCCGATCCAGCTCCCCGGCCCGCTTCTGAACGTCTTTCAGGTCAAAGGTTGCGGGGATCCAGACCCAGTAATCGAGGTCGTATTTCTGGCAAACTGCACTCAATTCGACCCGCATCTGGGCCGCCGGAAGCTTAAAATGCGGACTCGGGTTGTCCTCCTCGTGAAAGGGAATCCCTTCGATCGCGTTCGTCCCGAACAGGGCCAGTTCCCGAATGTACTGGTCGAACTGCGCCACCGTCCAGGCGTCGTAGGAATTGGCCGTTGTCCGATAGCCCAGCTGGTGTCCCCGAATCGGGTAGGCCGGTGCCGTCGCAACGTCAACCGGCTGGGGCAGTTCAAGCCGGGTGGGGTCCATCCGTAAATGGCGCAGCAGCCAGCCAACACCGAACAGAATACCCCGTGCATCGGCCCCGATAATCCAGAGTACATTCTTTTCGCTCACCACCCGAAAGCCTTCGGGTTTCTGTTCGGGATGATCGCTGCTGGTTTTTGCGGGAATGGGCTTGCCCAATAAATCCCTGTCGCCAGCCATTACCAGCGCCACGACGGGCGTACCCGCTTTGGGCCAGGTTTCCACCGTTTTCAAGGCACTACCAGTCCGTTTGGCTATTTCCTCGCGCAGCACCCGGGGAGCCGTTTCCCGCATAGGGGGCGGAACGGTGGCCGCCACCACAACGACCGCGTTTTTTAAATTAACGGACTGGCCGGCGGCCCCAAAGGCAACGAAAAGCCAGACAACTCGGCAAAGTAGTTTCACGGGATAAGGGTTATGGCAAGACGTTCAGAAAGGCTTTTCTCCGGTAAGCGTTGATCAACTCCGCTTAGCTCTGCGACGCTACATCCCCCACCGCCCGCTGTACTTTACGAATTGCTTCGGCAAAGGATTCCATATCGTCCCGGGTGACTAACAGGGCCTGCTGAAAAATCCAGACGGCCTCCTCCCGGCAGGCCTGCTCGGCGTGCGAACAATAAACGGAGGTATAATCGACCCATTCGGGGATGGCGTAGCACATGAAGTTCCTCTCCTGAAAAAGGGGCTGTTTGTAAAGCGGATGCGGGTAGCCCGTTGAGCAGGGCACGCCTTCAGCGGCCAGCATCGCGACAAAATCGACTTTCGCCAATTGCCCGAAAAAGGCCTTGTCATACTTAAAAATAAACAGGTGATAGCAATGGCGGGTCTCCCCATGACCGCGGCTCAAAGGCGTGATGCCGTCGATTTCCGCCAGCAGCCCGGCCAGGTACGTACCGTTTTGGTCGCGCAGGCGGGTTTGTTGCTCCAGCCGCTCCAGTTGCTGGGAAAGCAGCGCGGCCTGCATCTGGGTGATGCGGTAATTGCAGCCCGGGTTAACGTGATCGTACCACTGCCCGCCCTCCATCCGCCCGACGTTTCGCAGGGACTGAACCATGCGGTAAATCGCTTCGTCGTTGGTCACCACGATACCGCCCTCTCCGCTGGTAAGGTTTTTGGACGACTGAAAGCTAAAGCTGCCCGCGTCGCCGATGGACCCGAGTTTGCGCCCCCGATACTCCGCGCCATGCGCGTGGGCCGCGTCTTCAACGATTTTTAATCCGTTACGGTGGGCAATGGCGAGAATGGCGTCCATGTCGCAGGACTGACCACCAAAATGCACGGGAATAATTACCCGGGTGCGTTCCGTAACGGCGGCTTCGATGGCGCGGGGATCCAGATTATACGTTTCGGGGTCAATGTCCACAAAGACCGGTACGCAGTTAACTTCCAGCACCACGGAGGCCGTTGCGATAAAGGTGTACGGGGGCACAATAACTTCGTCGCCGGGGCGGACACCACAGGCCATCAGCGCCAGCCGGAGCGAGACGGACCCGTTCACGCACGTTATGGCGTATCGGGTGCCACAGTAAGCCGCGAAGTCCTTTTCGAACCGCTCGACCCGGTCTCCGCAATCGGGGTTTCCCCACCGGCCACTGCGCACAATCTCGGCGACGGCCTGCACTTCCCGTTCGTCGTACACCGGCCAGGCAAAGTTCCGCTTCACGGCCTTTGGCCCGCCCCTGATCGCTAACGACTCCAACGGATTCAGCATGTTATAAATGTTTGTAGCATAGTTCGATCGTCTGTAAAGCCGACTCCGGCGAACAGTCTACCGGGTTTCGACCGGCTGCGATGCTGCGGTAAAAACAGGCTATCTGCTCGTAAAACCCCTCGTTGGCGCTACCCACCGGAACGGTGTAAAGCTCCTTGTGCGTAGCCACCTGAATAACGTCCGGCTGCTGGGTGCCAAACTGAACGCTGGCTTCCGTAAAGCGGGCCATAAAACCAGCCTGAAACGGAAAGGACGCGTGGAAAAGATTGCCCCCTTCTACTTTCACCTCCACGTCCTGATTGTCATAATGCCAGCTGGCGGTTACGTAATCCTGCGGACTCAGATAACCCGGCCAGTAAGTACTTTTTACGGTGTCAGGCATACCAAGCATGTACTGAGCGAAATCAATATCGTGAACCAGCAGATCAAAAAGCGCCCCGCCGGACGACGAGAAATCGGTTTGTTTTTCCTGCCACTGCCCCCACGCCGGAACGCCCGAAAAGCGGGTCATGGACAGGAATTCTAGATTACCGAACGTACGATCGTCGACCCAGGCTTTAAGCTGTCGGTATACCGGCATGAACCGCACGACCTGGGCAACCATCAGCACGCGGTTTTTCGCCCGGGCCAGTTCAATAAGCTCCTCGCCTTCTTCCAGATCCAGCGTAAACGGTTTTTCAACCAGCACGTGCACTCCGTGTTCCAGCGCTTCGCGGGCCATTTTATAGTGCAGATCGGTGTGTACGCAGATGTGAACCGCATCCAGTACCTCGTTGCTCAGGCATTCCCGAAGACTTGAATACTTACGGACCCCGGCAAGCTTCGCCGGATCAATTCCCTCAATAGCAAAGTTACCGGATTGGGCGTTGAGTTTTCGTTCAATGTTGGCAACGTCCCGGTTAACGATGGCAACCAGTTCCAGATCACTGTTCTTTAGTATGTTGGCCGTGTGCGTCATGCCCATAAAGCCAAACCCGATTACTGCTACTTTAGTCTTCATTTTATAGTTGCTTGTCGTACGATGGGTGGGTACCTGTGATACGTTTGTGTATCACCGCCAATATAAAACAAAGTTTGTACCACTCTTATTTTATTTCATTACTCTATTGATTTATAAACTTTTAAAACATAATCCGTTTGAATGACATCGAGTCCGGCGAGGATGGCCTTCCGGTACTCGGTGGCCGATTCGTTCTCCAGCGCATCCGAGAAAACCTTAATGCCCTGCTGGTGGATTTCCCGCACCAACGACTCACTGAGCAGCCCCCAGGGCACATCAAAAGCGTACGGATGCAAGGCCTGTACCTTCTCCATCATGGACTTGCCTTTCAAAGAAGGCATCAGCCGGGCCGACGGATACACTTTTTTTAACCGCAACAGGTAATCATCCGAAGCATAGAAAACGGCACTGCCCGCCAAGTCGAACCGGTTCAGTTCTTCGATTAACTGCTGAGGGTCAGCTTCTTTGCAATCAACGTACAAATGCGTCTTTGCGGAATGACGGGCGTTCCAGCTACTAACCAGCTGACCCACCTCGGCCAGAGTTGGAACGCGCTCGTCTTTGAACTTATCGCTAAACCATTGCCCCGCCGACAACTTCTTCAAATCGGCCAGCGTCCACTCGTTTACCGGGCCGGTTCCGCTGGTGGTTCGGTTTAGACTGCCGTCGTGCAAAATGACCAGCTGGCCGTCTTTGGTTGTCCGGACATCAATTTCGATATAATCGACCGCTAAAGCCAATGCAGCCCTAAACGTCGACAGTGTATTTTCTGGAGCCACCTGCGAAGCGCCACGGTGAGCCGAAACCGCGGGCAGGCTCTTTGCCGCCATCTGATTGCGGTAGGTGGCGATGGCGTTCTGCACCCGCTGCTCCGTCGTAACGGTCCCCTTATACGTCTGCGCTTTCACGCCGGTGCTGTAGCCCACCAAAGCCCCAACCAGAAAGAGCCAGACTAGCCTCGCAGCGGATCTTTCTGTGTTCCCTAAATACCTTAAATAATTTGCCAATGGTAACCCTGGTTGAGCCCGAACAGCCGTCGTTCGCGACAACCGTCCGGGCTTTCGTTATTGAAAGTGATCAATACGGAAAATTCGACGGTGACCCGCTGCCCTGTAACAACCAGGGCTTGGACCAGGCACTGTTGGCTCCGTCCGCCTGTGAGTACTGCGTCTGCGCCAGATTGCCCATGGCGGCCGTGGTGTTGGCCGTGTTGTAGCGCTGTTCGTCAATTGAGTAATAAAACCGCACCGGCAACTCCGGCCGCTTGGCGTAAGGACCCGCTTTCATTTCCGGGTAACCCGTCCGACGCCAGTCAAACCAGGCTTCGGTGGCTGCTGTCCAGCTCGCAATCCATTTCTGGGTAATCACCTGCTTAACCGTACCGACAAACGCAACGCCCGGGTTGGCGATGTACGTCGCGTACTGGCTACCAACGCCCCAGGTAGTGAGCGATGCTCTCACGCCCGCGTTATAGTACATCTGAGCATCGCCAACGGCCATTCCTTTCAGAGCCGCTTCCGCCAGAATAAACTGTACCTCAGCCGCCGACGCCAACCGGGCTTTCAGCAGGGGCGATTTCGTGGTGGAAGGTTGCGTGTAAATCTCATTCAGATACGAAACGTGCGGGTTGTAGGAAGCCTGCCCCACCACCGGATTGGCGTTGTATGTCGAAGGCGACTGAATGCCGGGCGGCAACCCCACGTAATTGGGGTCGGTATTGACGGGCGCAATCTTCTGGGTTTGCAGCAGCGCCGGTGCTTTCACCCCAAAATAACGCACACCATTGCTGATTTTATCCGTCGTGTCGGGCAGCGACGGGTCAATGGCCAGGGGCGTTTCGACTTTCTTGGCCCAGACCGCCAACCGGGGATCGTTCAGTTTCTGCAACGCGCTAACCAGCGTCTGACAGGGTTTCAGGCGCCGGTAGCCCTGGCCGCTGGCGTCGAAATACGTGTTACCCGGCCAGTCATCCACCCCGCCCGTTACGCCCGGATAGTTCATGGTTGCGTCGTCGGCTGTTTCCAGAATGATGGGGTACTGGGTCGGATTATTGACAATTTTCTCAATACCGGCCTTCGCCACATCGGGCTTTTTGTTGGACAGCCGCATGTAATAGCGAAGCAGCAGTGTGTTAGCCAGTTTGCGCCATTTGGTGGGGTCGCCGTCATAAATAACGTCGATTCCGCTCGAAACCGTCTCCAGTGACGCCGGATTGGTCGCCAAGAGCGTGTTAGCGGTTTCCAGATCGGCCATGATGCCCGCGTAGATGCTTTCCTGACTGTCGTAAGCCGGGGAAATAGTTTCGGGCGTGCCGGTTTCGCCCTGATTGGCCATTGAGTAAGGCGCGTCGCCCCACAGATCGGCCACCAGTCCGAAGTTCATGGACTTGACAATCAGCGAAATGGCCTGGTGAAATTTGTAGCCGAGTGTCACCGAACGATCATACAGCAGCTTGTTATTCCGCTGAATGCCGTAGAAATCGCCGGAGGATGAACTGGGACTTATCCAAGAGTTCGACTGGCCCCAGTCGTAATAATCCCGACCGGCGTTAAAGGCGTCGCCCTGGGTATGCTGAACAATGCCGGATGCATCGCCGAAGCCCAGATTCAGGAAGGTTTTGCCCGTCTCGGTCAGGACCGTGGGTAGAATCAGGTCGGGGTTTACGGTCTGCGGCTCGACGCCGTTGGTGTTTTTGTTCAGTTCGGTTATGTCCTTGCAGGAAACCAGGAACAGAACCAGCACGAGCACAGCGGTGTAGTTACGAGTCGTATTTTTCATGATGCTTGCCTGTTTTAGAACGTCACGTTTAGTTTGAAGCCAACCGGAATCACCCACGGTGTGACATTGTAGCGCTCAACGCCCTGCATAAAGGAACCCGTACTGCCGGTTGGACTTGTCGTCGGCTGAAAGGCCTGCTCGGGATCAATGGCGATTTTGGCGGCTGTCCACAGGATAATGTTCCGGCTGTAAACCCCCAGCGATGCATTCTGGATGCCCAGCCCCCGAATCCAGGCGCGGGGCAGATCGTGCGATAAGGAAATTTCGCGGAGCTTGACGAACGAAGCATCGAACAGGGCCGCCTTGTTGAAAGCCCAGGCGTATCCGTCGTTATAGCCAAAATACACCGTTCCGGGACCACCCAGGTTTTCCGTATACCCCGTAATGTTGCCTTTGTCGTCGTACTGCGCCGTCACGCCCGGAATAAAATTACCGTTGCTGGTTCCGTTGTCGCCCGCCCAGCTAAACCCGCCAGTAGCCGCCGTCTGACCGCCGACCTGCGGGAAGAAGTTACCATGCGGAATAATGTACTTGTCGGCATTGGCTTTGAGATAAGCCGCCAGCGCGTCGCCCGTCAACCCATTGGGGCTCACGATACTCTCCAGATACCGCTTCGAGTGAAAATCGGATTCGTAATAACGATACGTCTGCGAGAGAAAGCTGCCCCCGGCCCGCCAGTCGAAGTTCATGTTCAGCGTAAAGCCTTTATACGAAATGTTGGTCTGAGCGCCGAGGAGGAAGTTCGGGTTGTAGTTGCCGATCTTATTTCGGGCGCTGGTGGCCGATAACGAGTTCCATTGTCCGTCGGAAGACAGGATTGGATAACCGTAGTAAGGCGAGGTTTTATCTGTAACCGTCACCAGCTGCGCATCGTACATATCGCCCACCGTTTCGCCCACGTACGTCCAGGCGCCCCCTTTACCGGCGGTCCAGAACGTGTATTTATCGATGCCCGGCGCCAGTTCCTTGATGATGGTCCGGTTGCGGGTAAAGTTGAAGTTCAGGTCCCAGCGCCAGCCGTTTTTGTCAATTGGGGTTCCGCCCAGCGACAACTCGATACCCCGCGAGACCAGCAAACCGGCGTTGATATTCTTGGTGGAAAAGCCCGAAGCGCCGTCGATGGTACTGGGCAGAATCTGGTTTCGATTTTCCTGGACGTAATACGTACCCGCGAACCGCAGCCGGTTGTGCAGAACGTTTAAATCCACCCCCCCTTCGTAGGATGTGGATAACTCAGGCTTTAATGTAGGTAACAGGATGCTGCCGGACTTGGTGAGCCGGATGATAGTACCGCCCCAGACCCCGGCGTTGCCCAGGGTATTGTATAAACTATACGGCGCGGCATCGTTACCAACCTGCGCCACCCCGGCCCGCAGCTTGAGCAGGCTGATGCGGTTGGTCATCGGAATCAGCTCATTGAGGAGCATACTGAGTGAGGCCGACGGGTAAAAATAGCTGTTGGCCCCTTTGGGCAGCGTACTCGACCAGTCGTTCCGGGCCGTTAGATCGAGGTATATTTTGTCTTTGTAGCCAATGTTTGCCAGTCCGTACAAACTCCGAATCCCGCGCTGCCCGAAATAACTCGAATAATTCAGGTTAGCGGGGGCGATGTTGGCCACCGTAAACAGATTCGGAATAACCAGCCCCGAGCCGGATTTGCTGCTTGAATTGTTGTTCGAGCTGGTGGTGTACCGGTCGTTTCCGCCCACCGAAAAGGTCAGGTTAAAATCGTTCAACTCTTTCCGGTACGTGGCCAGAAAGCTGACGTTCCGCTCGTATTGGTCGATATTCATCAAGCCGTAGGCCCCACCGTGGGTTTCCTTCGTGTAGCTATTGGTAATTTTCGTTTCCCGCTTTTCATTGTAGGTATCCAGTGCGTACGTTCCCGACAGGCTGAATTCCGGCGTTATCTGCCAGTCGGCTTTTAAATTACCAAACACCCGGTTGCGGACAAACGAGTTGTTCACTTCGTAGGCCATGAACCACGGGTTGTTGTAGCTACCCTGCGCCACCGAAAGCTGCTGGAGTCCTTCCTGACCGGGCACCCAATAGTTACGCAAATCCCGGATGTCGTTGTTGGGCCCTACGTTGTAAGCCGCTTCCAGGGGATTGGTGCCGTTTCCGCTGGCGGGCCGGTTGTCCGACCGCTGCTGGGACAGGTCAATGGACGTGCTGATGCGCAGCTTATTGCTGGCTTTTACGCTGGAATTCAGGGCCAGCGAGTTCTTGAACAAGTCCGAGTTCGGAATAATCCCGTGGTTGTTCATGTTGGAATAAGACAACCGGTAGTCCATCTTTTCGGTCCCGTTGGCGATGGAAACGCCATTGGTCGAGGTGATCCCCGTCCGGACGAAATTCTTTACGTTGTTGGGGTGCGATACCAGCGGGGTCGGAATCCGGTTGCCGTTTTCGTCCGTCGGGCTGTTCCACTGGATGGCTTTGTAACCTTTGTCCAGTTCGGGGCCCGCCCACTGCGACTGCGACTCATCAATGGTGTAGGGGTTGCCCGACTGATCAACAATAACGCCCTGCGCGTTTGGCTGATAAGGCAGGTTACCCACGGCGTACTTCGTCTCCATCGGCAGAAACTTATACGGATTATCGAAGACGGTATTGGATGTTACCGTCACCGTCATCCGCTTGTTTTTTGCGCCACTTTTGGTGGTAATCAGGACAACGCCGTTCCCCGCGCGCGTGCCATACAAAGCCGCGGCACTGGGTCCCTTCAGGACGGAGATACTTTCTACGTCTTCGGGGTTAATGTCCGAAATGGCGTTTCCGTAATCGACCGTGTTGCCGTTTCCGGCCACCTGTCCTACGTTGCTCAGTGAGTTGTTGATGGGTACGCCATCAATCACAAACAGGGGCTGGTTGTCCGTGCTCAGCGACTTGGCCCCCCGGATAACCATACTTACGGACGAACCGGCCCCGCCCGTCTGGCTGATCTGGACGCCCGACACCTTACCGGCCAGCGAACTCAGGACGTTTTCCTGAACCACATGCGTGATGTCCTTACCGGCCACCGTCCCGACGGAATAGCCCAGCGAGCGCTCTTCCCGCTTAATACCCAAGGCCGTTACCACCGCTTCCTGCAGTGTTTCGGCGCTTTCGGTCATGGCCAGATCAATAGTGCTCCGGGTACCAACCGCCACTTCTTCCGTGCTGAAACCAATGTAGGAGAACACCAGAACCGGATTGCTGCCGGTTACTTCAATGGTGTACCGACCGGAAACATCGGTGCTGGCGCCGGTCTGGCTGCCCTTCAAAACCACGTTAACCCCCGGCATGGCCGAACCATCCAGCTTGGAAGTTACCTTACCGCTGACTTTTTTGATCTGCCGACTCTCCGCTGACTCGCCGGACAGACCGGCCTTTTTGCGAACGATAATGTTTTTGTTAACGACTCTGAACTCCAGCGATGTTTGCTGCGAGATGCTGTTCAGGACTTCCTGCAGACTTTTGCCGTTCTCGATCCGGATCCGTTTATGGAGTTCGTCCTTCAGATTATCCTCGTAGAGGAAAGCGTAACCGGACAGTTTGGTGAGCCGGTCGATGATTTCAAGAACACTCCCATCTTCAGGAACCGCAACAACCTTGATGTGGTCAATACCCCGCCGGGGGCCGTCTGCCAGCGCGCCCGAAAGGCACACGCCTATCAACCCTATTATCATAAACAAGCGCCTGAAGGCATGTCGTCTAATAAAGGTATTACTCATAGTGTTTTTGGTTAATTGGCTCCTTGACTTACTGCTTTATAGACAAGATTAATTTTCTCCCTGCGTAAATAACCCACGAGCTTACCGCAACCAATCACTGCACACCTTTGCCCGTAATGGGGATTAATACTGATTTTTTAATGACAATTCTATTGTCTTTCTTTTCATACGTTGCGTCAATGGCGAAGCAGATGGATTCCAGAACAGAAGTGAGGTTTTCGTTGAAATGTCTACCCGTAAAATGCGTTTTATAAAGCCCCGGATCGGAAACGGTTATGTCTACATCGTACCACCGTTCAAGTGCGTGTTCTACACTCAATAAAGGCGTATGATCGAACTGCAGAAAACCGTCGACCCAGCTCACCTGTTGCTCGTCAGAAAGCGTGTTAATCTGGTAGTGGTCCGTGCTTTTGTTGAAAACCAGCTGTTGATCTTTGGTCAGAAAAAAAGGCTCTGATGCGCGGGAAGACGTTCCGACGCTTACCCGGCCCGCCCGTACCGTTACGGTAATATCGTCGTCGTCGTCATAGGCCTTTACGTTAAAAGAGGTTCCTGACCCCCTTATGATCAGTTCCTGAGTCCGTATGTTAACCGGCGATTGAGCGTCTGCCTGAATGGCAAAAAAAGCCTCTCCGTTGAGGGTAACAGTGCGTGGAGCAGCGTTGAAATGGGCCGGAAACTCGATTGTAGAACCGGCGTTTACTTTAACCAGACTGCCGTCACTGAACTGTACCTGCCGGCGTTTACCAGCCGGTACAGTTTCCTTCTGAAAAGTTTTTTGGGTTAGGGTATTCTGATTGACTCTATGTAAACTATCACTCGTAATCCATTGGGGAAATTTCAGATAAACAACCGCTACCAGACTCAGTATAAAACCTCCCGTAAGTAGCAGCGGCCGGTAATTAAAAGACCCTCGTTCGGAAGTTACATCGCGAATACGATCACCGGCCTCTTCTGCTGCTTTGTCTGCCTTACCGGGACGCCTGTTTTCCGGCTGATTGGCGCTTTCCTGTTCGATTAACTGATTAAAGTGCTGTTCCAGAACGGTGGAATAATCAGCCAGTGTATCGTCGTTTGACAGGCCTTCCAACAACTCGTCGAGTTCGACCCTCGACAATTCATTGTTGATTAACTTGTTCATCAAATAATCGGCGCGAGACCGTAGCATCAGCTTTATTTGTTGATCTGCCCACAATACGGCCAGACCGGCGGAAAGGACTATTGTGGGGCGGTTATTTATAAAAGAAATCTGCCGGAGAAAGCGAAACTAGGTATTAGTCGGTCCACTTAGGAACTAAGAACAGTCTGGCCGTTGCGCTGTTGATGGGTTGCAACCCGGCCAGTTGACCAGCAGGAAGTCACTGCCTATTCGGACCAGTGACGCAGAAGAATCAACAACCCCGGAACGGCCCACTCTACTTTGTCCCGCAGGAATTGCTTGGCTTTCACGAGCTGGTTTTTAACCGTATTCTTGGAAATATGCATCATCTCCGCAATCTCCTGGTACGACTTCCCCTCCTCGACGGTCAGGGCCAGTATTTGCCTGCGTTTCTCGGATAACAGACCGATGGCGGTTTGCAGGAGCTGCAGTTTTTTTTCTTCGTCCTCTCTGTTTTCCAGTTGCATGGCTTCCATCCGTTCCAGGTAGTGCTGTTTCATCAGGTGGTTTTTTTCCAGCTTTTTCAACTGGTCAAAGGCCATGTTTCGCAGGCAGGTAAACAGGTAGGAATTGAAGTTCAGCTCGGGATTGATCTGTTCGCGCCGGTCCCAGATTTTGATAAACACCTCCTGAACCACATTTTCGGCCTCTTCCTCATCTTTCAGCAGCGAGATGCAGAATTTAAGGGCCGGTGTCCGGTAGTGATTATACAGTTTCGCAAAGGCAGCGGAATCCCCCTGAATCACCAGACGAAGCGTTTGATCATTAAGACAGGCCATTGGATGGAATGTGAATTAGGTTCGGACTAAGGAATGGCAGTCACCCGTTTGTCAACGATGCGAACAGAAATCTATCATTTATCAAATAAGGGGCAGCCATTCCCGAACGCACCGTTCGTAGGCTTTTTTCCTTATTCAACTAACAGGCTGATGACGAAGTCTGCCGCCATGAAAGCAAAGGTTCATCCCGTTCAACTGCACTTTTCCAATACCTAATCGCCTTTTGCGGACTTACGAAGCTAAAGTACGCTTTTCTGTTTTCCTACCGTCCGCAATTTGCGCAAATAGATCCTCATTTCACGCAAATTCGCTCTAATATAATACTTGCCTAACATCTTGCTTGCCCAGTTAACTAATTTGATAATATAGCCATCGGTACCGTCGAAAAATCTGCCGGCGCCAGTAGTCTGCGACCCGCTCCAGCCAGTATTATATAAGTCAGCGACGTTCCTGACCCTGCCCGCGTGTCATGCCCCTTCTACAACCGCCTTTCAAAGGCATCAGCCGCGGCCTCATGGGTTTGGCGGCTGGCTTGCTTCCAGACCGGCGGCAACCGGAAGTCACCGTCGATCAGGCGAGACCATTCCGGCAGGCGGCCCACCATCGAGCGCGAGCCGGTGTTCTGGCCTTATCCTTATTGGCTGGGCCGCGACCGGGGAATGATGCTGTAACGATTGACCACTCTTGATTACCGCTATGCGTACACTGAATCACCGATTCGATTGGGCTTTTCTGCTATGCCTGTTTGCTGCCAATGCATGGGCCCAGACCCCTTATCAGGACAAGCCTTACTGGCAGGACTACAGCGTAAAATACTACACCGACCCCGCCACCGGGCCGCTTTCCCGGGGCTACTGTGACCGCAACGGAGCCGTTAAAATTTGGTCGGCCAAGGCCGGACTCCTGCACCCTTACGGCGGCCAGTTACTCTATCCCGGCAGCCTGCAACCGGATCGTTCCTACCGCACTCTTCGGGACAAGAAGCTGGCCACCATCGGGCTTTACTACGACCAGCTTGTTTACCTGGACGACAAAGCCGTATTGAGCAATGCCTGGGCGGGGAAATTATACCTGGAACACCAGTTGCCCCAGGCCCGGTTGTTCGCCGGTGGGCGGGACTTTACGTTTCTGATTTCCGACGGAAAAGCGTTGCAGCTGCTCAACCCGACCGGTAGCCTCTGGAAAGGATCCCCGACCGGCGATGAAGTGATTGCCATTCAGTTTCAGCCCGAAGCCGATCAGTTCTGGGTGCTGGGCAAACGGTCTCTGTACACGCTCTCCGTCGCCAATTCAAAGCTGACCAGGGCCTTTGAGGGCGCTGGTTTTACGGCTTTCACGCTGGCGAACAAGGGCCAGAAAGTCGTTATTGGTACCATCGACGGCTACATTGAGCTGGACGCTACCAGTAAGAAACCGTTGGGCGCAATACACAAAAATTTGCCCTGGCCCCAGATTACGGCCGTTGCTGAGATCGACAATAAACTGTGGTTTGGGTCATCCAGGGGGGCTTTTGCGCTCCGGCCCGATGGCAAATTCGACTATTATTTCGGCGAACGCTGGCTACCCGGTAACGAAGTGGTTCATATCGCCAAGGGTCGCCCTTATTCAGTACTGATCCTGACGAACGCGGGCCTGGGCGAAATCAAGTTTAAATCCATGACCCTTGAGGACAAAGCCCGCTTTTTCGGTGAGCAGGTGCGTAGCCGACACATTCGCAACGGCTTTAATGCCACCCTGAGGGCTATGCAAAAGGGCAATGTCACCAGCGGTTTTCTGGAAGATTCGGACAACGACGGCCTGTGGACATCCATGTATCTGGCGGGCGAGGTGTTCCGGTACGCCGTTACCAAAGAAGCGGACGCGCTCCAGAACTGCCGCGAATCACTCGACGCGATGGAACGACTCTACACCATCAACCCCGTCGCGGGTTTTCCGGCCCGGTCGTTTGAGCGCAGTGGCTTTATTGCCGAACTGGGCGACCCCAACCGCTGGCAGCATGCTCCGCAGCCGGGCTGGGACTGGAAATCGACCACCAGCAGCGACGAGGCCATCGGCCACATCTTCGCCTTCGGGGCAATGGCCGAACTGACAACCGACCAGGCGCTGAAAGCCCGCGCCATCAACCTCATCGACACGCTCATGAGCCATATCGTGAAGCATGACCTGTATCTGGTTGATTTCGACGGGAAGCCCACAACCTGGGGCCGCTGGAATCCGGCTTACGTCAATAATTTCCCGACTACCGTGGGCGACCGCAAACTGAACTCGTCCAACATCATCGGCATGTTACAGACGGCCTACCACTTCACCAGAAAAGAAAAATACAAGCAGAAAGCGCTGGAACTGATGCAGAAGCACGGCTACCTCCAGAACCTCATGCGGCCCATGAGTCAGATTGGGCAAGTCACCAACGGCGACGATGCGCTGAGCAAAAACCTGTCCGAAGGCTGGAATCACTCCGATGACGAAATGTATTTTCTGGG
>Ga0325400_1003230_pt1 | contig 14647 bp, 7 predicted proteins | sample PopdelMetagenome_2_FD_205662 | JGI IMG/M metagenome (GOLD analysis project Ga0325400, IMG submission 205662) | Populus deltoides microbial communities from Bellville, Georgia, United States - Xylem-PdKOR-R1 | ecosystem: Host-associated > Plants > Phyllosphere > Stem > Wood/Secondary xylem... | reverse complement strand
TAAGCCAAACGTGCCAACATACCTTTTTTTCTCTCCAAATAAACATGAGTTGGACCCGGCCCAAACACAAAATGGGCTTGAGTCCAACTCATTTATCTTGTCACTAGCCTAGTCTAGTGGCAAGGTTTTGTTGGCAAAAATGCTAGCAAACATGGTTGTCGTACCGTGTTGAAGTCATGAAAAATACAATGTAATGAATCATGAGGAGGAAGAAGAAGCTTACCTAGGCAAGAGGTGGTTGTTGGCTATCGGTTGGTGGTGCAATGGGTGCTCGTGGTGGCCCACGGTGGTTGTTGGAGGAGGAGAAAGGTGGCTAGTTGGGCAGCTGAAAAAATGATGGTTTTTGGCTAGTTTTTTTACTCTCTTCTCCCCTGATTTTCTATTCCTTTTCTGCATGAAATTCACTCTTATTTATAAGAGATGAAAGAGGGACATCTAGTCCTCATTGGATATGAATCTTGACCCTTGATTCAAATAGAAAGTATCCCAACCATTGATCAAAAGTCACCATCATTAGTAGTAAAAAGTGGTCAGGTCAGTGACTTTGGGTTAACTTTTCAGTGGTTTTTTGAGCGGCAAACCTGTGGGAAAAAGGGTTAGGGTGTAAGACAATGTCAGGTCATGAGGGTGGTGTTTTTTTGTCTTGTTTAAGGGAGAAACGAGGCATTAAATGACCTTGAAAAATAACTTCACGAGGCAACTGTTCATGGGTCTTTTGAAGAAGATGACAAACAGTGCCATACAACATGTCATCTAGCACTCTTTCTTTTTTCTTTTTTCTTTTACTTTTGTTGACCAAAACAAAACAACACGAAAAAGCACTGTTTTATTTTAATGAAACGACATCGTTTTGGTGTTTATGGTTAATTTAGGTTTTAAACTTTCTCTTTTGATTTCAGCCTTAATCTTTCAAATTGTTCAATTAAGTTCTCATTTGAATTTTAATTTTAAGAATCAATTCAATTTTTCCCTTGTCAAAAACATCCCATGATTTTATAGTGTTTTTCAACTTAGTCCTTGGTCTTGGGTATTTTCAATTTCATCCCTAATTGACCTTCAAACTTCTAATTTTTTCAATTCCACCCATGTTTTCAATTGAATTGGGTCCCTTAATTCGCGCACCTTTTGCAAAAAAGGTATTTGGTTATGAATTTCTTCAATTTGGCTCTTAATTGATCCCCAAACTTTGATTTTCTTTCAATTGTATCCTTGATTTCACCCAAATGACTTTGTAAAAACTAAATTTGATCATCTAAAATTCCAATTTTCTCAATTAAACCCAAATTAAGATTCCAAACTTAATTTTTCACCACGTAAGTCCCATTAAAAATCTAATTAAGTACTTACACTTAATTAAATCTTTTAATTTGACTCAAATTAATTCTTAAACTTATTTAATCATTTAATTGGGTCCACGATTAAATCAATTTGGCCTATACAAAGTCTAATTAAGTTCATAGACTTAATTTTTATGCAAATTCTTCCGATAATCCTTTAATTTAACCTTGAATTTGTATTGTCTTTCAATCTTGGTTACAATTAGGTTCATGATTTTTGTTCGAAATCTCAGTTTGGTTCCTCCATGCATTTTACTTTTATAAAAGACTTTAGATAGTAAGCTTGTAAAGAAGAAAAGATGAAAGGTTATGGATTTATCTGTAATATCCCAAGAATTCATATCATTTCATGATCCGATATTAATACATAACGACCTGATAACAGTGGATTTTTTTTTATTTCACCATCATTGCTTTATATATATATCATCATTTCGCATAATACAATACTCATAGAATCTCAGAATTCAACATCTTAATAAAATAGAATTCATAATACATGCACCATATCATTATATTTACATATTCATAAGACTATATCCTTGTTCCTATTTTAGTTATAATTACAAGTCTTTACAAAAGTCTCGCTTGATAATTTAGGACTAATACGCTTGTTTACATAAAATAAACAACATCTTTAACATTTGGTTACATAGTTCATAACAAAACATGGGGCCTATGAAACAGGATTCCTACGCTCCTTGGTTGTGTGGCTCCCTGTTACAATATAAAAATGAATACAATAATTATAAACAATCTTAACATAACAATAAATGAATAAAAACATTATCGTTACTTTCCATTATTAACCTAAATAAGTATATTCCTTTATTTACTTTATATATACATAATACAACCCTTATTATATCATTGATTATATTTTCCTTACTCGTCCGTCCCAACCCCTTCATAGGAGTTGTAGGGACCGAAATTGAAACATTGGTCGTGGTTAATTACTTTACTTTAACTTGGTTGTCCTTTATGGACACCACCAACCATGATCAATTGCATTACTCATACCCGGTCATCCGATTCGGATGCCACTAGCCGAAGCTAGATCACCATATCCAACACAGTCATCCATTTTGGTTACCATTAACTGAATCTAGATCACAATATCCAAACCCAGTCATCCATCTCGGATGCCATTAGCCAAAGCTAATCACGATATTAACCCGGTCATCCATTTCAGATGCTATTAGCTGAGGCTAATCACGATATCCAACCTGGTCATCCATCTCGGATGCCATTAGCCAAAACTAATTACAATATCCAAACTGGTCATCCATTTCAGATGTCATTAGTCGAAACTAATCATGATATTCAACCCAGTCATCCATTTTGGATGCCATTAGTCGAAACTAATCACAATACTCAATTAATTATTCCATGAACGATTTAATGGTCACAACAAGATATAAATAATTCTTTTACAACGTAATCATTTTAGAGAATCAATATTATTTAAAAAGAGGGGGGAAACCTCCTAACTGTTTCTCCTGTGGAGTGTCCTCATCCGGTCGAAGGCCCGGTCCCAGTCGCACCTCCTAATACATCAAATGATCACCAATCAACATATTCACATTCATTAATCTCATAGACTAACACCATACACATTCCAAGAACACACCTGTTCACATGCATGTGTTCCTTATGTCATATAATCATACAATGAAAGTCATCATATTCAAACATTTCTCTTAATTTTTATGTAGGTTAACCCTGAGAATTCTAGTGTTTAATTCTTAAGTCGCGTGGTGGTTTAAGTCAAACTGACAACAAAATCGTCATGAGCATTAAATCATTTTTGATATGGAATTTATCAACGAAACTAAGTCACTATTGTCATAGAAAATCATCAGCGAAAACTAGGTCGTTGGTGACATAGAAATTGTCAGCAAAAAATTAAATCGCTAGTGACACAAAAATCGTCAGTGAAAACTAGGTCGCTGGTGACACATAAATCATCAGCGAAGAACTGGGTCGCTGGTGACATAGAAATCATTAGTGAAACTTAAGTCGGTGTGACACAAAAATTGTCAGCGAAAACTGAGTCCTGGTGACACAAAAATCATCAGTGAAAAATGGGTTGCTGGTGACATAGAAATCGTCAGTGAAAACTAAGTCATCGGTGACACAGAAATCATCAACGAAAACTAAGTTGCTAGTGACACAGAAATCATCAACAAAAACTGGGTCGCTGGTGACACAGAAATCGTCAACAAAAACAAATTCACTGCTGACTCAGAATCGTTAGCAAAAACTAAGTTGCTACCAACTCAGAAATCATCAATGATGATGGTGTCATTTCTAGTTTTACTTTTTCCCTAGGCTAAACGTAAGGTTTACGCTAAGCTTTCCCCCTTATAACATTCCCCAACCTAGTTGGACATAAATCGTCACCAAATCACATTTAATTTATCACAAGGTTACCAAGGAATACACAACCAAGTCTCAACATGTATATTTTGCAAAGGTTCTCCTAACCATAATTTCAAAACCAAAACTTATTGTCGTCACAATCATACATCCTATGTTTTCAATTCTATTATGCCAATTCATTAACACAAACTAATAGTAATTTCATATTACACAAGAGATTCATTTATGTCTTTTGACTTGTTTCCCTAAAGGTGTTCATCATGACAAGTTCCTTCATGATTCTTTCTTTTCCTATAACCAGACGTTGTTGTCTATTTTCTTAGTTTGCACATGTAATTCATCATTTTTATCACACGTATGTTCACAATAACATGTCATAATCACACATCCATTTACTTGGTACATAATCATACAAGTTCATTCATCACACAAACAAACTTAAGGCATTAATCATGGCATCATTTCCGATTCAGCTCAAGCATTCCTTTAAGGATTTAACAAGACCACAATTCTGCACATTCTTTCATTTCATTTTATTTTCACACAAGTTCTTCAATCATATGTGCACAATCAATACATTAACATAAACATGAATTTTGTTTCAGCTTAAACATGTTTCTATGAGTTTAACAAGGTCTTAATTACACATTTTATCACTTCATTTTATCTCCTTTCATTATCTCAATTGGTTGATCCTTAGTTAAGGTTTATTCATCCATATGCACCCATTCTTTTTGTTAAAGGTTTTGGAATTATGTCCCCTTTCAACCCCGTTTTCTTTAATCTTCCTATCTAATCTTTGCTAAACCATAGATATAAGAACCCTAAGTCTTTCCCTTGAGGTTTCCTTCTCCCTCTTTACCCAAAATATCAAAGAAACAAGTAAGGAAGTGATGTTATTCTTACCACATGATTTTAAGCAGCCTTAAGGGGAGGTTTTAATAGTTTTTCTTCTTTTTTTCTCTCGGTTTCTTCCTTCTGTTATTCTAGTCGGCCTTCTAGGCTCTTTCTTCTTCCATGTTCTCGATTTTATCTCCTTTCTTTACCCCTATATTCACTCAAAACTCAACAGAAATGGCATGCAAGCTGGTTTAGTTAGGTTTTCTTCTTGGGAAGGGGTGGTTGCTGCAACTAAGGCTACTGCCAGTTTTGAGGGAGAGGAAGAGTCATATCCTTTTCTCCCCCTTGTATTTATATCACTCATAAATGTGATGGGGGTGTTTGGGGGTTGGTTAACTGACACTATCAAAGAGTTGATGTCTTATCCCAAGTACAGGAGTGTCAAAGTAATAAATAACCCGGCCAAATCAGGGTCGAACCACAAAGAGGTGAACTATATAAATTATAAAGAACAACAACAACAACAACAACAACAACAAGGATGATGATGATGATGGTGATGATGAGTTAAAGAGGACTTTGAGATGTAAGATTAATGTAAAGATTAAACAATGATAAAAACAAATGTCAAGGTTAGAGGATCCACTAATAATATTAGAGATAAGTAAAGTATAAACTCTTTATAAATTATCAACATGATCATATTAATCATCTTATTTACGTAACACCATACTTATAAATTTTATCAGGTATTCATGATGCTAACTTATGTTGACAACAAATCAAATTCCTCTTATAACAACGATGTCGGCCGAAGACTATAAAGGATCAAGCATTTGATGTACCAAGTGTTATACAACACAAATCTAGATTAACCATTTAACAAGTAAGATATTAAGAATTAATAAGATAAAAATGATAAGACATGTTAATAGCAAACTTTCTTGGATATAAACATTAAAGTCCATGTTGAGTTTATATTATACATATTCTAACACTATTAGTGAAACATTTTCACCTTGACATAATTAACTTAGCTAGACATTATAAAAAAGAAAAACATAAATAAACAATATAAGAACATAAACATGATATAAGTTAACTAAGTATAGTAAAGAAAATGAAAAGCATAAACAAGAGATTAAGGAAAATATAACATGGAATAAAACTTGAACATTACAAAGAAAGAGAGCAAGAGCAAGATCTTGATCTGAAGAACCAAGATTCCTAAATGAATGGCAAGTGCCTCCTTTTATAGGCTAAAATTCAGAATTATTCATTTGGTAATTAATTATTGATGTCGTGGCCAACTATTGATTTAGTGGACTTGATGGACAGCAGCATTCAAGCATTTTAGCTGGATGAAATGACATTGATGCAATCAGAATTTGGCAAAGTGTTTTCATGAAAGTTGTTAAAAATCATCTTATCTTTCCACCCATAAGTTTTCAGAGCATTTGGATCACTAGAGCTCGAGATATGGCTAAAATAATGAGTAGTGCTTCTGGTGGACGTGGTGGATAGCCCTCAAGCTCTTGTCTGGATGAAATGTCATCGCTAACATCAGAATTTGAGCAGGCTGTCTTCATGAAAGTTGTTGGAAATTGTCTTATTCTTCCGCTCACCAAATTTGACATCATTTTATCTTTTATAAATCCAGATATGGGTAAAATTTTGAGTAGTGTTTTGGCTGGATTGCAGAATAGATTATGACTTCTCTTTTGTGGCCAAACTTTGAATTTGAAAACGGTAGATTTGGATCTTCCACTATTCATGAACATTGTAGGCCTATTTCTTAGCTTTCTATCCATATAAATCAAACTAAAATCAAATATCTATAGCTCCAGATATGACCCAATAACTAAATAGTGTTCCAATTTGAATTGAATCGGTATCTCCTTTCTAAGCTTAGCCTTTTCTTTGTCCTTTCACTTCCAATAGTTAATCACTTCAATCAATCATTTGAATTATGAGATATATCTGCATTTAAAATGAGCATTTACCATAAATTAAAGCTATCTTATATTATCAGACTTGTTATTATAAAAGATGCTCTGGTTAAGGAGTTATTGATACTTCAAGTGCAAAATGATGATATAAAACCTTGATAAAAATGAACTTTTAAGTACTAATCATTAACCTTGTTCTTATTCCTTCTTTGGTTGATCTAGGGCCGATTTTCTACTTCCCCAATTTCTCCCTAGAATAGGCTGGTTTGTTTCCCTTAATTCTTGTCTAGTATAGGTTGACCTGTTACTATTTTTTGTTGGGTTTTACATTATCATATCAAGAAATGGTCAATCTCCAAAAGTGTCAGAAGTGAGGGCTTGAAGCGCATTAAAAAAGGAAAGAGACATGACTAGAAAGCACATTATATGAAAGGTGAGGCCTTGGAAGCACACTTAAAAAGAATGAGATAGGGTTAGAAGGCGCACTATCTGAAAAGTGAGGGCTTGAAAGCATACCCAGAAAAAAGAAGAAGATAGGGCTAGAAAGGACACTATTTAAGATATAAGGACTAGAAAATGCACTCATAAAGAAAATAGATAGGACTTGCATGCATATTATTTGACGGTTGATGGAAAGAAAACGCACTCAAAAGAAAATGGATAGGGCTAGAAAGTGCATTAAAAAAGAAAAAGGTAGGGCTAGAAAGCGTACTATCTAGGATATGAGGGCTGAAAAGCGTATTTAGAAATGAAATAGATAGGGCTTGGAGGAATACTATCTGATGGTTGAGGGTTAGAAAGCACACTCAAAAGAAAATGGATAGGGCTAAAAAGTGCATTATCTGGTATGCAAGGGATAAAAAGTGCATTCAAAAGAAAATGGATAGAGCTAGAAAGATCTATTTGGTATGTGAGGGCTAGAAAACACACTTGGAAAGGAAAAGATAGGGCTAGAAAGCGCACTAGCTGATGATTGAGGGCTAGAAAGTGCACTTAAAAGAAAATGAATACGGTTATAAAGTGCATTATCCGGTATATGAGGGCTAAAAGGTGTATTTTTTGAGAAAATAGATAAGGCTAGAAAACACACTATTCGACATGTAAGGGATAAAAGACGCATTCAAAAGAAAATATATAGGATTTGTAAAGGAAAAGGATGATGTTTGTGAGAAACTGAAAGAATTTTTAAAATGGTATAATTTGATGTAACCATATTATTTGATAGTTTTATTCATATTTACCTAGTATTTTATCATGTTTTATATATAAAATGCTTTGATATTTTTTTTTAATGTTTTTGAAGGTACCTTTGGATGTAAGATTCAAAAAGGAGTAAATAAAAGATAAAATTCAGACCATGTTCCAACTCGTGTCGAATATTGGTAGATTTGACATCTGATCGATGTTTTATGCAGAACTTGAGTTGTACAGGTTGAAATGAAGTGATTCCTACGAAATTAGAAATCTAACATCCATACCTTTCTATACATATATGGCAAGAAAAATAAAAAAGAAAGAAGATGGAAATCATAACCTTTAAATACAAGTCTCGCATTCTGCCAGTTTTGACCTTCGTCCATTCCAACTCGAATATCTTGAGTTAGAGAAGTCCATTTGATGAAAACTTAATTTTTTTAGGATTCCTGATTCAAAGAACTACCAACCTACCAAATGACAGCAGAAAAAAGAGCTTATATGAGAGAGATATGAGTTTTCTAAGATAACCTATAAACTCTGCTAGCAGACAAGTTTTGTGAAGAAATAAGTCCAACTTACTTAAATGTAGATTGTTTAATATGGAAAGGACTATTTTTATATTTTTTTAGAGAATACAAATGGATTGGAGGGATGTGAGAACTAGGGTTTCATATCAAATAAAAAAAAAGAAAAGAAAGAGAGGGGGCGGCCAAAAAAAAGAAGAAAAACTCCATACTTGAAATTATGCTTTAATTAGTTTTTCAATAGACATTCAAGACTAATTTATTTTTCTTGGTTGAAAGGATACAAAAACTTTTGGATTTCACAAGCTTTTTCTCTTGCACACTTGTCAAACCTTTTGCTATAATAACATCGAGTGTATTGTTGTCACCAATGAATACATACTTTAAATTATTGGGCAAAAGCTTTTAATATGAAAGTACTAAATCAACAAAACATTACTATAGGGGGCAATTTGCAAAGCTTGCAAAGCCAAGGTTGATTATTGCACATTTTAGGGAACATATATGTTCCTCTCCATCTCCTCTATCTTAGTAAAATCAACGTCATGGCTCAATTCCACGTTTAATCTGTCCTCACAATCAAAACCAAGAACTTGCTGCACATACTCATCCATGTGGTCATAACATGTGGCAGAATAAACATTGTTGTATGAATATTTCATTACATCATGAAAGTTAAATTCAATTACTTTATCTCTTACTTCTATAGACAAAGTATCCTTCATCATGAATATTTCATTACATCATGAAACTTAAATTGAACAGTACCACCACAATATTGTTTTTTTTTGTTTTCTTTTTAACGAAATAAATAACAATCACAACACAAGAATCAGCTAGAATCACTTTCCCGACAATGATGCAAAATTTTTTGCGACGTCGTGGTCACACAAATTAATTACCTTAGCTTAAACAAACAAGATAGTATAGAGCAAACAAGGATCGATCCTATAACAAAGATCTAGTTCAGGTCTTTATGCTAGATGATTCAGATTTGGGGGGTTTTAAGGTTATCTAGGCTATGATATGGTAAATAAAATAAAACAATCAAGCTAAATTAAATAAATCTGAAACCTATCAAAAGAAAAACCTTGGTCTCAAGTAAACATCTAACTATGGAAATCAAAACTGATCACTGAAATGAAATGTCAATTTATATTCTGAATATCTATCTTTTCTTAATATTAGCCAGTTAACCGATCCGCAATGTAACTAACCCTAACCATTAAGCAACCATAATATCCGCACTAGTAATTTAATTCAATGGTAGCCTTAAGAACTAGATAGGTTGATAAATTTAGACAACATAAGTGTCTACAATCTATGTTCGATTTAATTGAACGTTTTTCCTAAGATTAACAACTTAAATCCACCATAATTATTAAACTTAGTCGTTTCATAAGTTCAAATATCACAACTCTAGTTTTGATAGCAAACTTAGTAGTAGACTGATTTAGAATAATTATTTAGAGTTCGATTTAACTAAACAATCATAGAAAATAAGCATAAGAAAACATTCATACTTATCATAAAACTGAAAAGAAAAGATAGAATATATCTCACAGTTTTTGAAATCCGAAGGTTTCTGTATCCTTTTTAATCAAGAAAAATAAATTAGCCTTGCATGTCTATTGAAAAACTAATGAATAGAACAAATGAGAGCACAATTTTAGGTATAGAAGAAAAGGGTGAAGCTTTTCTTCTTCTTTTTGGTTGCCCACTCTTCTTTTTTTATTCGATGGGAAACCATAATCTCCACATCCCTCCAATCCGTTTGTATTCTCCTAAAAAAATATAAAAATAGTCATTTCCAAAGAAAACAATCTATATTTAAGTAAATTGGACTTGTTTCTTTACAAAACTTGTCTGCTAATAGAATTTATAGGTTATCTTAGAAAAATCATATCTCTCTCATATGAGTTGTTTTTCTACTGAAATTTGGTAGGTTGATAGGTCTTTGAATTAAGAATCCTGAAAAAATAAGTTTTCATCAAATGGACTTCTCTAACTCAATATATTCGAGTCGAAATGGACAGAGGTTAAAAGTGGCAGAATGGGAGACTTGTCTTTGAAGGCTTCGATTTCCATCCTCTTTCTTTTTTATTTTTCTTTCCATATATTTATAAAAAGGTATGGATGTTAGCTTTCTAATTCCACTAGAATCACTTCATTTTGACCTCTACAACTCAAGTTCTGCATAAAGCATCGATCATATGTCAAATCTACCAATATTCGACACGGGTTAGAACATGGTCTGAATTTTATCTCCAATTTACTCCTTTTTAAATATCACATCCAAAAATGCATTGAAAACATAAAACAAAGATTATCAAGGCATTTTATATATAAAACATTAACAAAATACTAGGTAAATGTAAGTAAAACTATCGATTAATATGGTTGCATCAAATACCCTCACACTTAGCTCTTGCTCGTCCTCGTTAAATTATTGTGTGATGTCCCTATTACAAAAACAACATGGATACAAGAATTGTAAATAATCTAACATAATAATAAACAACTAGAAATATGTTATTGTTACTTTTCGTTATTAACTTAGAATGGATAAATTCCTTCCTTTACTTCTTATATGCATTGTATATATTTTATTATTTCATTAAGTGTACTTATCTCACTTGCACACCCTAACCTCTCCATAGGAGTTGTGGGGTCGAAGTTTAACATCAATCAAGGTTAATTACTTCACCTTAATCTGATCATCCACCTTATATACTTTTAGCCGTAGGTACTCACAACATTTAAACTCGGTCATTCATCTTGGACGTCATTAGCCGAAGCTAATCATTGAACACAATTTGGTCATCCATCTTAAATACCATTAGCCGAAGCTACTTATCAATCACAAACCGGTCATCCATATTGGATGCCATTAGCCGAAGCTAATCATTTAAAAGGGTGTTTGTAGTTTTCTGTCCATACCATCAATGAAATCCATGCAATAGTACCAGAGTTGGAAAATGGAGTCTGCCCCTATTGTGTTCAAAATAATTGCTTATGTCTGATAGAGCTTGTAGAATTTAATTTGATGCTGTCATGTTTCAACCTATTTTAGTCTTGTCAGCAATCTAACTCATAATATCACAAGACTTTCTATGTTAAATGAGTCTTTCTTGTTAATGAGATCATGTGTTTTCTTATGTTCATGATGTGCCTTTATTTTTGTTGTTGTTTCATGCAAATAACACACCTACACGAGTACACCCTTTACTCACAAAACCATTGTACTAAGAATCCTTTGATGTGTTTACCTTTCTCCAAAAACTAAGGGTGAGCAAAAAAAATCGAAAAACCGATTAAACCAAGAAAACCGGAAAAACAAAAACCAAAAAAACCGAACCGTGAAACAAAACCAATTAAACTGATTAGAATTTTTAAAAAACCAACTGATTCGGTTTAATTTCGGTTTTATAAGCTTGAAATAAAAAAAACCAAACTAGACCCAAATAATAAAAAAAAAAAACCAAGCCAAACAAAAAAACTAGTTTTTGTTCTAAAATATCCGAACCGAATTAAAACCGTCGGTTTGAACTGGTTTCGGTTTTTTTGAAAAAAACCGGTTTGATTACTTTTTTTATAAAAACCGAACCGAATAAAAAATGATCACCCCTCCCAAAAACTATGTCTGATCTCATGTTTTCATAAGGATTTGTTTTTTTTTCGGAAATCAAAGTTTTGGTACAAAATAAAAAATCAAGTTGGTGTTTGTTCTAATAGATGAGTTCTAGAAATTTAAGTGATCTCCTAGAAAGGTGACCATACACCTAAAAAAACCTGAAGAACAACCAAAATACTATGAGATGACTTCAAAGCTAAGTTTTAGCTGAATGGATAGTGAGAAACCATTTTGCATATTCGCATGAAAGAAAGCAAAGCTTACCAATTCTAAATACATATGTTTGAAATGAGAAAAGACCATCTTTGATAGTCCTTTCACAATACTGACAAAAAATCACTTACAATCCCCTTTTTAGCCTAATGCATTTTTCTTGAAAAATAACCTTGGCTAGAATCACACCCCACACTAGGGGGCAAGTGCGAGAAACACAAAAATCCTCAATGATTAAAGGTATCCAAACCAAGCTGGGGGGCATGAAAGAATCTAAAAGATCCAAATGTTTAAGCATACCACAAAATAACTAATATGATGATACTCAAAATCAAATCATTTTGCAAGGTTTACAAATCAAATCAAAGGACAAAAAGCTCTGGAAACAAGCACTAGTGATTCTTAGCCTTAAAGTCCCTTAAACACCTTTTGAGCCTACAAATATCTTTTCCTTCGTAGCTAAAAAGCCAAAACCTATGTTACGTGTCCAGTCAAGCCCTTCTGATCAAAGGCAGACAATCTGGATCGATAGGGAATGCTTTCTCATGCAAATCAAGCTTCATTATTCATACAAATAAAATGAATTCTTTGAAGAATGGTCCTTCAAAACCCTTAAATTAAAGCTTGAACCCCTTTAACCGATAAAATGTCACTTCATATTTTCACAAAAAGCAAAACAAAAATTTTCAACACTTATGGAGACCTGTCCATAGGAATCACTTGAATTTCTTCAGAACAAGTTTGCTTTAAACTGACATGAAAATAGTTTTTATGTTTAGAATACTTTTGAAACTCCAAAAATTCTCCATGAAAATAACTCATTGTAAATAACCAAATGTTCTTTCACACAACCATTTTCCCAAATAAAACCCAAATTGAACGCTTACGACATGATCAGGCTGGGGGGAATCCAAAAAACACATAATAGGGCTGGCTTTATAATTCCCTTTCAAAGAAAACAAAAATGTAGGGCAAAGTTGGAGACCTTTGAGATAAAATTTTAAGGGAAAGAAGTATGTTGATGTCATGCCTTTCCTAGAGGTCAAGATCATAAGATGTGACTCAAGTAAGTAAGAGCAAAAAAGCCATCGAAACTTACTACAAAGACTCAAACTTTCAAGAATGAGGAAAGTCAATGAAGAAAAGGAACCTATATTTCTTAAGTAAGTATACATGCATATTGATCATAATGCATTACTTTGATATTTGACAGACTAGTGTCTCACCAGTAAATCTTTTTCGAGTGTGCCTTTAAGCCCTCCTCTCTAAGATAATGCACCTTCAGGTTCTATCTTCTTCCTTATGAATGCGCCTTTGAGCCCTTGTCTCTCGAGTAATGTGTTTTCTATACCTATCTCTTTTCAAGTGCTTCTTTAAGCCCTCATCCCTTACATAGTGTGCCTTCAGGCCTTATCTTTTTTTTCAAGAGCACTTTTGAGCCCTCATCTCTCGAGTAGTGTGTTTTCTAATCATACAACCTTTCGAGTGTGCTTTTGCACCCTTATCTCTCGAGTAGTGGGTTTTCTAACCTTATTTTCTTATGAGTACGCCTTTGCACCCTCATCTCTCAGATAACGCATTTTCTAACTATACCTCATTTTGAGTACGTCCTTGAACCCTCATTCCTAAATATTGTGTTTCTTATACCTACCTCCTTACGAGCACGTCTTTGAGCCCTAGCTTCTTAGATAGTGCGCCATCCCTATCTCTATATCATATCTCTTCTTGAGTGCACCTTTGAGCTCCTATATCTTAAATAGTGCTTCTTCAAACCCTATCTTTTTCTTTTAGGCGTACCTTTAAGCTCTCATCTCTTAGATAATGCGCCTTTAAGCCATATCTCCTTTTCTTTTATGTGCTCCTTTGAGCTCTCATCTCCTAGATAATACGTATTCGAGCCCTATCCTGTCGTCCCTTCAAGGCATCTCTGACCAAATCCTTTTGCCAGGTAAGTTATATTTCTTTTCACCAATTTGAAAAAATTATTCGCATTTTTCATCACTTTAAAAAATCTTTGCATTTTTCACCTGGGCAAGTCATGCATTACAATAAAACCACTTTGTAAAATCATTCGCATTTTTCATCACTTAAAAGTTTTTGCATTTTTCACCTGGACAATTCATCAATTATAATAAGACCATTATGAAAAATTTTCTCCTGGGCAAGTTGCCCATTATAATAAAACCACTTTGAAAAACCTTCATATTTTTCACCATTTTGAAAATCTTTCATTTTATACCTGGGCAGGTCGCCTATAAAATCAGACCATTTTGAAAAATCTTCATATTTTTCACCACTCAAAAAAATCATTGCATTTTTCCACCTAGGTAGGTCACCCATTATAATGAGACCACTTTAGAAAAAAAAAAAAAACCTTTGCATTTTTCACCTGAGCAGATCGCTCACGATAATATGACCATTTCAAAATTTTTAAAATTCTACCGAGAGGCAGATTGTCTACCTAACCACTTCAAAAGGTCTCTCAAAAAGACCATCTTTTTCTTTACAAACCCTATCTCATTTTCTTTTAAGTGAGCTTTCTAGCCCTTATCCTTTGGATAATATGCTTTC
>Ga0325400_1003227_pt1 | contig 14653 bp, 13 predicted proteins | sample PopdelMetagenome_2_FD_205662 | JGI IMG/M metagenome (GOLD analysis project Ga0325400, IMG submission 205662) | Populus deltoides microbial communities from Bellville, Georgia, United States - Xylem-PdKOR-R1 | ecosystem: Host-associated > Plants > Phyllosphere > Stem > Wood/Secondary xylem... | reverse complement strand
AAAGATGATCTTTCAAAACAATTGAAAATTTATGAAACTTATACTAAGGCCATCTTTCAAAACATATGAATTCATATCAAATAATGTCTAAACAGTTCAAAACTTATACACAACAATAAATATTGTCTTAAATTTCATAACATTATAGCAATTTGTCCAAAAAATAATTTGAGGTTATAAATCAACCTGAGTGGGGGAGGGTAATCAAGTTAAAGAAAACAATTGAGTTGGTAATGATGTTTGACATTGTTGACGATGAGCATGGAGAGAAGGTTGTGGCTATCACGGCTCGATGGTGGCTGGGATTTCTAGTGTTGTTCAAAGAGAAGAGAAGGTTACAGTGGTAATGAGGGATAAAATGAGAGAGGTTGTGCTGTGGTGGCTGGTGTAGGTGAAAGAAAGATGATTTTTTGTTAGGAGGCTGATGTGAGTTGTTGATGAATGTGGAGGCCACTGGTTTTTGGATGAAAGAGAGCCTGTCGACTTTCTTGTTTTGGGTTGTAGTGTTGTGTGTTTTGGGAGACCAAGACTCAGGCTGTCATAGGAGATATGAGTGAAGGATGAGGAGAGTTGTGGGTTTAAAAATAAATTAGGGAAAATAATCCCTTTGTTTTTTGTTTTCTCTTGTGTTTTTTTATGCATTTTTACATGGTGCTAAATATGAGGGACATAAGAGGGTCATGGTTTACTCCTAGAAGAAAGGGAGACTTTTGGTATGGGTTTTTTTTTGTGTTTTTAGTTGGAGGCTAGGTGACCAAAAATAGTCCTCGGGGTTTTTTTTATGTGGCTCAGTGCATTTTTTATTTTGTGAGTGGTGGCTAGTTTAGAAAATCATGGGTCTGGGGTTTTTGTGTATGTCTTTTGGAAAAGTATGTGAGCTGGAGAGAGTCCTTTTTTGTTAGATTTGTTTTTTTTATATTGACCTTCTTTATAAAATTCTCCTTTTTTTCTTATGTGGTACAACCACATATTTATTGGCAAAATAATTTATCTTTTTTCTCCTAATTGCTTAATCCCCAGGCAACTAAAAAAATCATTTTGGTTCCTCATTTTTCTTTATTTGCATTTTTGGTCCCCTTATCCAAATCTTTTTTTTTTTTTTTTTCTTATTTTTTTGTATTTTGATATCTTTTAAAAAATCAACATCGACTCAATATATTTTTTATTTTTTTGTTGTTTTTTGCTATTTTTTGGGTTTTTTGGTAACAAGTAAGAAAAAGGGGGTCAAAATCGAGTTATTTTAGGTACTACTATTGACTTTATTTATGCTTTACTCTCTATTCTAAGATTTGACTTTTAATCCTGAAAGGATCTCAAATAATTATTTGGTCTTGCATTACCTTTTCTTTCCAATTGTTTTTTTCATTTTTATAGTCATATGCATCATATCTTCAGTTTCTAAATAATACAGCAATTCAACCACATTAGCAATATCTCTATTTAAATCATTTAAAAATCTAGCCGTTGTGACTTCTTTATCTTCAAAAATACTAGCTCTAATTATAGTTATTTTCATCTCTTTAAAATACTCATCAATACTTTTAGAACTCTAAGATAAAGATTGTGATCTATTATATAGTTCCCTCTAGTAATGACTAAGGACAAACCTATTTCTCATGATTTTTTTCATATCCTTTAATGTATTAATGGTTCTTTCTCCATTATGTCTCCTACCTATAACAAGTTGATCCCATCAAATAACAACATAATCAGTGACTTCAAATACAACTAGTTTTACGTTATTTTCCTCCAAATATAGATGGCAATCAAATACAAATTCCACCTTTTTTTTCCAATCTCAATAAGTCCTTAGATCATTTTTTTTTCCCTGAAATGCTGGAATTTTAAGTTGTATGCTACCTAAATTATGATCTAAACCATCATGATCGTCAAAATTCCTTTATTGGCTTAAATCCTTATTTGGCCGAACTCTACCGCCAAACTCTCTCCCTAGTCATGTCTCATATAAGAGATTTTGGTATGTACAAAATTTCCTTCCATGATTAACTACATCATCCTTCTCATCAACATTGGAGTTTTCAGCTATATTTCCATCTGAAGAAGAAAGTGCTCATTAAGTAGACCTTTTAACTTCTTTTCCCTTACCACTTGAAATATCATGTTTACTAATTATCTCGATACTCATTTTATCTATTTTTCCCATCAAAGCCTCCATCATTACATCTAACCTATCTTGTCTTTCTATAAGATCATTCACCTTTAATTGTGTCATACTTTTTTATGACATTGTGAATACCTGCATCAAAGGTTAGTAGCAAAGAAAGATTTCCCCACACACTCCCTCACGTATTTACACTCGGTTTAACATCACTTCACTCTTGTTTCATACAATTCAATCAAGTTTTTCACTCTAATAATCTCACTATGCCTTTTACCTTATTATTCACTTACTTAAGTTCTTAAAGGTAACTTAGCAACTTATCAATTATCATTCAAAACGGGTGGATGGGTGAGCTATTCTGATGCTGGGGCTTCTACCGATGAACCTGTTGTCCCTCTCTTCTCTGCAGACGAATTAGATAGAGGTTTGAATTCTTTCCCTCCACCCTTTTTTATCAAAGATCTGTTCTTTGTTTGGCCTGGTGGGGTCTCTGGTTCCTTTTTTGTTTATCTTCAATCTACTCCTACCACTATTGTCTGTGTCGATTTCTCCGCCGACTCTGTTGGTGTTAGGTTCTTTGAAGGTTTTTATTGCTACTAAATTTTTGACCCACGTTTTGATAAATTTTTCAAAAATAAAAAAATAATAAGGGTTTACATGTGGTGATAACATAGAGCATCAGAGCTAATAGATAAGGAGATAATTACTGAATCATATATAATTACTGCGATATAAAATACCATAGATATATGATTTGATTCGTGCTGGTTATGGAAAATAATCATTGCAATATAAAATACCATATATATAGGATTTGCTGGTACTGGTTATAGAAAACAATCTCTGCAATAATTATTGCAATATTTCCTTGAATAACACGTGCAGAGATTTATATATAAGTGAACCTCCAGTCATATAGAAAAAAAAATTACAGAGGATAATTTTTTTTAAAATAGAGAAATTTAGGGTAACCACAAAAAAAAACTTAAATCTAATTTTTTCTCCCGGCCGAAACCAAGCCATCGCCCCCTTTCCCCTATTGTTTTTTTTTTTTGGTTTGCAGTCTTCGCCCCCAGCTACCACACACACGACCTTCCCTTTTCAGCTGAACACAAACTCACGGTCTTCTCTCCCAACTAAGAGGTTGCTGGCGCCGCTCTCCCTCTCCACAACAGCCATCACTGCTCCTCCCCCTTTCTCGGCCAAAACTTTCCCTCTGCACACCAGCTTCTCTTCTCGCATAGCCAGACCTCACTCCCCCAACTTGCAACCACTGTGAACAACACTTACAGGCCTTCACTCTCTATCAACACAACCCCAGGAAACGGCTCTCCACTCATCCCATCTCTCCCTCAGCTCAGCCCCGGCTGAAAAACATTCAAAACCAGAAGCCACAGCCAGCCCTTCCCCCGATAGTAACAGAGAAGCAATACCAAAACCTCAGACCGGCCTCCCTTGAAAAATCCTAGCAGCTAGCAGCACCACCTCTGCTGAACCATGGCCAGCACCAACAGCAACAAGAAACAAGTTGAGCCACTCGCCCAGCTGTAGCCTCCACCGAGCCCCACAGCAGCAACAACTATGTCTTCTTAGTAGAGACATGACGAACACGAGAGCAAGACAAGGACGAGCAGAAGGAAACAACATAAACAGACAAAAACATAGAGAGACCAACCAGCATGCCTTCCCCATCGCCTTCATCCCTTCGTTTTTGTCTCCAGTTTTTTCTCCTCCAGCGGTGCAACCTTTTCTTCCATAGGCACGGTGAGCTCTGGAAAGCAATAACAGTACCTTCTCCATCTGCACCAGCGGCGTTCACACCAGTTAGACCAACGGTGCAACTTCTTCTTCGCCAGCACAGCAATCTCTTCACTAGCGCTTCTCAATAGCCCATTCGTCTTGCACCGGCTACAACCATGGGGGGAATGAGACGTAGGTAGCAACCAATAGTCTCCCACTTCGCCTCCAGCCGTTGCCTCACAGGTAAGTCTTTCTTTCCCTGTCTTTACCAAATTAATTACCCTGCCACTATAGCATGCATATGCATGCAACTATGGCAGAACCGGTTGCTGGTTTAGGCCAGTAACCGGGTTGGGTTTTGTTGTCTTTAATTGCGATTAACTGTGATGCTTTTTTTATAAAAAAAATATATAAAAAATATTTTTGTGTGTTGCATACGGCCAATACCCTAACATATTTTGAATTTCCTCTTAAAAAAACAAATATTTGAAGTTTAAAAGAAAATGTGTTTTCACATGGATTTTTTAAACACAACAAAAAATTATTTTCTTGCATTTCTGGATTTTACAACATGTTTGTAAAACTCCAAAGGGTGTTGGCCAATATTTCAAAAAAATATAAAAATCTTATTTTGGGGAGAAATCATCTATTATTCACCATTAATGTTTGGATAAAGAAATCCAAAAAGGGATGAATATCCAAAATATTATTGGGAATAACTTGTTATTATTCGCTGTTAACATTTGGATAAAGAAGCCTTCAGTGGTAAATATCCAAAATAATTTTTTAGGAATAATAAGTCATCACACATCCTTAGAAGAAGCCTTGATTATAATCGAGAACATTTCAATTTTTGACTCCATGGTTTACGAGCCGTGAGAGTATAAAACACTAAGGCAAAAATAGGCTTTTAAAGCACCCTGAATTTCCTTAGATTTCTAAAAAAAAAATTATCCCTCCTCCTTGTGATTTACGAGTCATAAACTTTTGAAATACTAAGGGAAAAATGAGCTTTTAAAGCATATGGAATCTCCTTGGATTTCTATCTTAATAAATTTAGTCTAAATCAAACACAAATTTTAAGAGATCTGTAGTGGTTCTCCTTGGTACTTTGTAGACATATCTAAGGGTATGATCCACATTGACCAAGGGTTCTTGCTTTTAGACTTTAAACCCAAATTCATTCATCGTGACAAACCTATCATAGGAAACCTATTTTAGAAAAACACCAACACCATAGCAATTATAAAGCAAACCAAATACCAAGCAGCTTACCTTAGGTATGGCGTACTAAGGGTGCTAATACATTCCCTTTACACAACCAGTCCCTTGCCTTAGAATCTCTGAAAGACCAGTCAGGTTTTCTAGTGACCAAAATACTAGGTGGCGACTCCTTTATTCACAAAAACAAATAAACCTAAAATCAAACAAAAAATCACCATCGAACACCGCGCGGGGGACGAGCGACAGTTTTGATGCCTAGGTTGTTGCTTTTCCACTTCTCATCAGAGCTTCTAGCCATGGTAGGGTGTTGCGATGTCGCGGTTGCATAAATTAATTACCCTAGCTTCAAACACAACACACAAGATAGTATAGAGCAAGCAAGGGGTCGATCCCACGAGGAAGGTTCAAGTCAGATTTTTATGCTAGATGATATGCAATTGGAGGGTTTGGACGTTATCTAGGATAAAGCAAAAGAAAACAGAAAACTATCAAACAAAATTTAATAAAATCATAAAATTATCAAGAGAACAAATCTTGGTCGCAAGTAAACATCCACCTACAGAAATTAGAATTGATCATGGAAACAAAACATCAATTTATATTCTAAATATTTATCTCTTCTTAACATTGGTTAGTTAACGGATCCACCGTATAACTAACCCTAACCATCAAACAACCACAGTGTCCGCACTAGTAATTTAATTCAATGGCAGCTTTAAGAACTAGATAAGTTGATTAATCAAGAAAACATAATTGTCCGCAGTCTATGTTTGATTTGATTGAATGTTCTCCTTAAGATTAATAACATAGATCCGCCATAATTATTAAACTCAGTTGCTTCACAAGTTCATATACCACAACTTCGGTTTTGATATCAAACTTAGTAATAAATTGTCTACAATAATAACTTAGAGTCCACTCTAGCAATTAAAATAAACAATCATAGGAAAAATAAGCATAGAAGAACAAACATATTCTCATATAAACAGAAAAGAAAAGGTAAAATAAATCTCACAGTTCTTGAAATCTGAAGGTTTTCGTGTCCTTGCAATCAAGAAAAAGTGTTTAGCCTTACATGTTTGTTGAACAACTAATCAAAAAGAAAGAAGAATGTATAATTTTGAGTTTCTTAGAGGAGGGGGGCATTTTTCTCCTCTTGGTTGGCTGCTGCCTCCTTCTACTCTCCCTCTTTTCTTTTTTTTTTTTATATGCTAAGAAACCCTAGTTCCTATTTTACGAAATAGTCCTCCCTTAAGTTGATGGTTTACATTTAAGTACTTCAATAATTATTTTGCTAAAAAAGAGAAATAGCCTTGCATTAAATCTTCAAGCTTTGACTTAGAGGAACTAAATTTCTGAAATAAAAATTTAGACACCGATTTAGATGCTTCAAAACGTAATTTGGACATGTTCTTTCATGAAACCTGTTTACTGGCAGAATTCAGCTGTCATCTTTGGAAAATCATATCTCCCTCATATGACATCGTTTTTGGCTGAAATGTTGAGTGTTTATAGGAATTTTAGTCAGGAATCCAAAATAATTAAGTTTGCATCAATTGGACTTCTATAGCTCCATATATTCAAGTCAGAATGGTCAAAGGTCAACATTGGCAGATTGCGAGATTTGACTTTGAAAGCTGTGATTTCCATGATCTTCCTTATTTTATTTTCTTGCCTTAGATTTCTAGAAAGGTATGGATGTTAGCGTTTTAGTGCCACTAGAATCACTTCATTTTGACCTCTAGAACTCATGCTCTGCACAAAACATCAACTGAAGGTCAAATCTGCCAATTATCTCCAATTTACTCCTTTTTTCATCTTTCATCCAAAAGTGCCTTCAAAACATAAAACAAAGAATATCAAGGCATCAAGGCATTTTATATATAAAACACAGTAAAACACTAGTTAAATGTGGGTGAAACTATCGAATAATATGGTTGCATCATAGGGTTTTTCCTACCCACCCTCCTCTGTAATGTTCTCTCTCCAATGTATCAGAGGGCATGCTTGCCTTCTGGCATAACATGGGGTCATGTACCTTATATTTTGGTAGCTGATTGCAAGTTCTTCTTACCTTGCTATTGTTTACTACTATCGTATTTTATTTAGTATATGTCCTGCTCCTCCTCTTGGTTGTGCTGGTGTTGGGATGTTGTCTAGGTAGTCTCAATTACTGGATGGCTGGGTGGAATTGTTTCTTTCTGCTGTTTGTTCTTGTTGATGCTACCCCTATTGGGTAGCTATGTTGAGCTTGTCTGCAGCTTGTTGGAGATGAAGTTTGTCCTGTGACTGCTTATTGCCTCTCCTTTTGCTCTTATCAAGTCTTATATGGTCTGGCTCTTGTGGCTGGTTATTGCATGTTTGCTGGAGTTTATGCTAGCTTTCCTTCTTAGCTTGTGTTATGTAGGTTAGTTAGCTTGTTGTTGCTATATGCAGCTAGGTATGATGTGCTTCTTGAAGTTGGCTGGATTATGGTTTGCTAAAGTTGTTGTGATTCCTTCTCCAGCTTGTTTCTCCTGGCTTAATACCATGAGTCTCCCTTCCCCTGCATGTTCCCCTGTTGTTGGGTGTGCAGGTTGCAGCTGTCATTAGCTTGATATTCCCGTATTACATGATTGAATTGGGTGAATCTCAGTGCTTCCCTGCTTTCTGTGTGAGATGTTTGCTGATGCGTGATCCTTGGTCCCCTTGTCGGGTCTCTGTGTCTTGATTTGATGATCTTTATTGTGGGTGGAGGCTACTTCATGGTGCTAGACGCATGTACATTTTATCTCCTGGGCCTCTTTGTGGTTGTGGCTGAGCTACTGGATGTCTACTTCCTCTCTGGAGTATGTTGTAGGTGCGAATTTGGCAATATGTGGAGTCCTGCTGCTAAGGATTTGTCTTCCTTTCTCAGGGTTACCTCTATCTGTTGTCGTACTGCTGCTTTATTAGGGCTTTGTCTATTCAGGTGAGGTTCTCTCCCCATGTCCAGACTATACGCCTCTTTGTTCCATATTGATTATTATGCATGTCTGATTTGGCTGCCCTTGGGTTCTTTCTTGGGCTCTCATGGAGTCTGTTCCCACTCTGTTTCTTTCTAGATAGTTGCTATGGATCCTGATAGTTTGGGTGAGGCTCTCTCCCCAACTGCTTAGGCTACTAATGTAGTGTTCTTTATTGCTGCTCTACTAGTATGTTCTAAATGGAGAGTGTTGGATGGAGTCTGTCCTAGAAGTGACCTAGAGAACATTGTGGTGCAGGTTTAGTCTGCTGGAGATGATGTGCAGATGGCTCCTTATGTTTGCTTGGTGAAGGGATCCGTTTGGGTGAGGCTCTCTCCCCAAAAGTTTGGTCACTTTTCTTGTTGCTGTACTAGAGCAGCTGGTTTGCTTTTGTGGATTGTTGATTTGTTTGATGAGTTTTGTTTGGTGAAGGGTTTGCTCATTGTCTCAGCAAAGCATGTTGTTGTTTCATGCGTGGTTGCAATTACTAGTCAAAATGTTGGTTGGAGGTTATGACTGCAATTGCAGCCAATCTAGGTTGGAAGGAGATTTGTCTCTCTGATACTGCCGGTTTTTGGGTCTCCAAGAAGCTGCTTCTTTATCTGTTAGGTTGGTTTTTATATATGTTTATAGCCATATAGCTTTGATGTTTGTTCAAGGGAGCCTGTTCCCTTTGAGGTTGTTCAAGGGAGTCGTTCCATTTGCTTTCTGTTCAGCAAGATTGTCTTACTTATGGTTTGTTCAAGGGAGTCTGTTCCCTTTGCCTGGGTATGTTTGTATATTTGTAATGCTGGCCTCCAGCTTGTTTATTTTTTATTACCATTCTTACATTTGATCAATAATAATAATAATAATAATAATAATAATAACAACAACAACAACAATAACAACAACAACAATAACTACAATCATTCAAAACAAAATAATGATTTTGTAATAATGACGACTCAATAACCAAAAAATATATGAAACTAGCCAAAATGAAATTTGAGGGCAAATTTACGAATAGCAATGTAAATTCATGTGAAATATAATAAAGAAAAGAATACACAAAATAAAAGTAATAGAGTTTATGTTAAAGATTCAAAGAAAACTAACTAATTCAAGTCAAGATTCAACTTCAAGAATTTCAAGAAAACAATTAAAATAAAGCAAGAAAGATTTATATTTTCCAAACTTCAACAAAACAAAGCAAGGTAATCTAAGAAAAACAAGAATTCAATTCAGCAATACCAAGATTCGGTATGTATATATTCAGCAAAATCAAGAAAGGATTCAAAAGACTTTTGGCATACAAAGATTTGGTATATATCTTTTCAGCAAAATCAGAAAATATTCAAGAGACTTTTGGCCAACCTTAAAATTTAAGGGCTTGCATTTGGTTATGCCCTAACTTGTCAATTCAATCAATCGTTGTAATTTTTCCTTTTTTTTTTTACTCTAGGATGAAATCATGAAAGAAACAAGATGAAGATCACGAACATAATTTTTCTTTGACGTGTTCGGCAAAATCATGTATCTAAGCAAGATGATTTTTTTTTAATACGAGTTTGATGCGAACTTGAAATAATAAGAGAAGAATAGACTCTTTTTTGTTAAGAAATAAAACCCTAATTGATGCAATCCAAGCAACACCAAAGGATCCATTGAAGGTTCCAATTGATCTAGTGACAAGGCTTAGGGATAAGAGGTTTAAAGATGCTTTCAATAGACTTCTTTAAGATACATTGGCTAAGGTGAACTACAAGAGGATAATAAATAATGAAGAACAAGCATTGATTAGTCTTATTAATGTTCAATAAGGGCTTGTTAGTGGAATCAGGGCCATTACACAAGGATTGGGATAAAAATACTCAAATTGGATAGTTTGACCTTTTTCTACTGTTTTGATTATAAATGAAGCTATAGGTTGAATTTTAATACGATTCTAGTTGGGTTGGAAACTAGACTTTCATACCTTTATTTGAAGTTGGGCTTTGATGCTGCAAGTAAATTACGAGAAAAAATTGATCTTGTCTCATTTTAATTAGTTAGGGTATTAATCTATCTTTGTTTTGTGTGGCAACACTTGTTTAAGTTTTAGACTTGTTTTAGTTGGTTTGGGTATTATTTAAATTGGGTATATATGTGACCCATTAAAGAAACTAGGGTTACTTAGCTTTTTAGTATAAGTACTTTTTGTGAAGATTATTTCAAAAAAAAAAGATTTTTATAGAATAAAAAATATTACCTCTCTTGGTTCTTGATTGAACTTCAACTCTTCAAAGAATTGACCAATTTTTGCTAATGATTTTATACTTCTTTTGCTCGTCTCTGGGTGTAGGTGTTGTGATTTGGTGGTTCATAGTCTTGTTACCTTAGCAAGTTTTTCATTGTGATAAGCTCAATTTCATACTCAAACTTGAATTTCATTAAGTTCCGTTAGAGTTCGCATCACTAGCCGAAACTGGGAAGAAAGAAAATCAAGAAACAACACAAATTAAAGATTAAAAGGATATAACTCGATAATAGCACAAGCTCTTATATCAGTTGATGCAGACAACTCCCAAAATATACTAAAATCATATTTGACCCAACAAGAACCTGCTTTGGAGAACCAAATTATATGCAATGATCAATCCTACCTTACACCTATAAAGAGATGGAAACGAGTAGTACATGAATCACATCAAAGTTGATCAATCCTTCAATTTATAAATTAAATCAAGAAATTAGTATATGATGTGAACCTTGTGATCATATGGTCACATAACCCACAACAAAATTCACAATAAATCCTAAAAAGCTAAAATAAGTCTTATAGGAGTGTGACACAATGGAAACTTGTCCCAAGACACCAGAACTACTAGAATAAGAACATCTACCATATAAATATCAGTTCATGAATGAGAAGTATAAAGAAGACGTCATAAAGTTAGTTAATCTTTTATAAGTTAATTTAGTTTGTTAGAAAACCAAAGAATACAAAAATCTCTCACACACAAGCTAAATAAATTCAGTAGCAATAGTATTCACAAGTTTGAATATTTTGTCCTTATTGTTGCTACCCTTTTATATATATATATATGTGTGTGTGTGTGTGTGTGTGTGTGTGTGAGAGAGAGAGAGAGAGAGAGAGAAAATACACCTGAAGCAAACTTGAAAAGAAATGCCCAAGCCCAATTATAAAATACCAGAATGCCAAGCAAGTTTTATAAGCCAAAATAGCAATCCAAGGTTTAATTGAAAAAAACCTTTAGTGAAAATATTTATTTTTGGTGTTTAAAGACTCAATTAGATTTAAAAAAAATATTTAATTATTTAATTGAGGGTTTAATCGCAAGGAAAATCAACTTTGAAATTCAATTTTGAAATAATTAATGTTAGGGACTCATTTGGAAGCTTGAAAAGTCTGATTTAGTCAAATCAGGAGCTTAATTGCATAAAAATCAAAGTATGGTGAGCAAATAGGGGCTTAATTGAATTTTTTGTGAGCCAAGGATCAACTTGCAAACACAAGCGACTTCAAGGACTAAAATCAGTGAGGAATCAAGGGTTAAATTGAAAAAATTAAAAGTTTGGTGGTCATTTAGGGGGGTAATTGAACAAATCAGAAACCAAAGACCAACTTACAAAAGGCACTCGAAATTGGAGGTGACAAATGAAATTTGGTAGGGACGCAATTGCATGAAATTAGAAAGAAAGAAGGGAATTGACATATCCGAAATCAAAAGAAAAACCCTAATCTATAAGAATTAGTCAAAACGCTCACCTTAGTCCCCAAGCACCCAACACAACCACCTACACCCAAAACCAACACCCCTATGGCAAAACTAGCTAGGTTTTAGCTTTTTAGAACCCTAGACAACCCATCTAGAAGGCCTAAACCTGCCTATAAAAAAAGAGGTCGAAGAACACCACAAAGAAAAAAAAACTGGAGAGAAAACTAGAGAGAAGCATAGGGAAAGAAAAGAAGAGAAAAGAAACTTAGGCTAAAGGGTAAGGGCCCTACCCAGAACATTTCCAAGGCTTCAGCTCTGGTTTAAGGAGGTTTAAAAATAAAAAGAAAGGGAGATAATACTAAGAACCAATCCAGATTCAGATCTTCAAAACCAAGAAGGTATACATTTTCTTACCTTAAAAGTAAAGTTCATGAGGCCTGCTGGATCTTTTTTTTGTTTTTAATATGAAGTTTTGTTTTCCACGACATGTTTTTTATTCTTTTTTGTCATTTCTTTACATTAAACTTGGATTTTAAGTTTGCCAAAGGTGGTAGTAAAGGGACAGGGGCACTTTCTGTTAATGAAAGAATAGCCCCTACTTCTAAATAGCTAACCTGGCCATTTAAAGTGAAAATGGTCAGATTTTGAAGCTTTTTATGTCAAAATTCATTTGTTATTTTGAGTTGATAGTTATTTAGGTTTGGAATCAATGTAATTTTTTAGTTTATGTGTTGTTTTTGTTGTTTCTTTAGCCATAATCATGTTCCTTATCAATAGTTTGGTTTGTGGGAATAGAAATGGCTCACTTTAGAGCCTAGAAATGGTTGTTCTGGGCACATTTTCATCTGCCAGCTTTCTGGGCAACTTTTCTACATTTAAGACATATTCATCTATTGAATCTTGTCTTAAGTGCTAGTCTAATACCCTGTTTGGTTTAATTTCTGTTTCAGATAGGTCTGCCCTTGGTCTTTGATAAACAATATGGTAATTTCTAGCATCAATAACAGGTTTTAATGGGTTTAATCCTTGATTAGTACTTAAAAGTGCATTCTCATTAAGGCTTTATATCATCATATTGCACTAAAGTATCATTAAATTCCATAACTAAAGCATGTTTTATAATAACAAGTCTGATAATATAATATATCTTTAATTTATGGTAAATGCTTATTTTGAATGCAGGTATATCTCATAATTCAAATGATTGATTGATGTGATTAACTATTGAAAGTGAAGAGACAAAAAGAGGACTAAGATAAGAGAAGAGATGTTGGTTCAATTCCAAACTGGAACACTATTCAGTTATTGGATCATAACTGGAGTTGTAGACCTTGGATTTAGGTCTGCTTTATATGGATGGAAAGCTAAGACATAGACCTAAAACTTTCATGAAGAGTCCAAGACTCAATTCTGCCATTTTCAAATTCAAATCTTAGCAACAATGGAGAAGTCGGAATCTGTCCTGCAACTCAGACACTGTTCGGTTTTCAGCTCATATCTTGAGTTCTAGAAGTCCAAATGAGCTCTGGTTTTTTTTTTTGAAAAGCTAAGAAAATTGCCCACAACTTTCATGGGACAAAGGGCTCAAATTCTGATGTTATCAATGATATTTTGGCCAGTCAACAATATCAATAACCAGCAGCCAACAATGTCAAAAACCAGTCATCAAATCAATGGTTGGCCACCAACTAAATAGTTTGTCAACCAATCAATAGTTCCAAATTTTAGCCTATAAAAGAAGACATTTACCATGTATTTAGTCATCTTGATTTTCAGATCAAGATCATGTTCTTGCTTTCTTTCTTTATATTTTTGTAATGCTTAAATTTTACTTTCATTAATCTCTTGTTTATGCTTTTCATCATAACTATGTTCTTATCTAGTTTATTTATATTCTTCTTCTTCATTATGTTTAGCTAAGTTAATTATGTCAAGGTGAAAAGGTTTCATTAATGGTGTTACAATAAGCATAATATAAACTCAACATGAACTTCAATGTTTATATCCAAGAAAGTTTGCTATTACCATGTTTTATCTTTTTATCTTACTAATTCTTAATATCTTGCTTGTTAAATGGTTAATCTAGATTTGTGTTGTGTAACACTTGGTACATCAAATGCTTGATCCTTCATAGTCTTCGGCCGACATCGTTATTATGATAGAAACTTGATTTGTTGTTAACATAAGCAACAACATGAATGCCTGATGATATTTATAAGTATGGTGTTACTTAGATAAGATGATTAATATGATCATGTTAATAATTTATAATGAGCTAATAATGATAAATCATCTGATTGAAACCTCCTTTGAGTGTGGTTTCCAATTGAGTAATAAAAAGAGTTTATATTATATTTATTTGAAATACCATTAATGCATCCTCTAACCTTGACATCTGTTTTATCATTGCTTAATCCTTACACCAATATCCCATTCCAAAACTCTCTTCAACTCCTTTTCTGTTATTATTCCCTTCAAATCTTTTTCTTTATTTGTAATTTATATAGTTGACATTCCTGTGGTTCGACCCCGGTCTTGCCGGGTTATTATTACTTCGACACTCCCACACTTGGGATAAGACATCAACTCTTTGATTGTGTCAATCCTAGAATTTCAATTTTGAATTGAAACCTTGTTTTGGGCAAAATCGTGTGATTTTATCAATTATCAAGAGTTTTGAACCCTTGATTCTTGATCTAGAGAAGTTTATGAACAAGAACATGCCCTATTTTATTTGAAATCCCCTCTGAATTGAGAACTACATTTTGAGGGAAGATGAAGAACATTCGTTTGTTTTTTTTTTTTTTTTGTCTTTTCTGTTTTGATCCAATTCTGTTTGAAATTTTTTTATTTTTTGTGTTTTTCATCCATTTTGATCCGTT
>Ga0325400_1003226_pt1 | contig 14654 bp, 12 predicted proteins | sample PopdelMetagenome_2_FD_205662 | JGI IMG/M metagenome (GOLD analysis project Ga0325400, IMG submission 205662) | Populus deltoides microbial communities from Bellville, Georgia, United States - Xylem-PdKOR-R1 | ecosystem: Host-associated > Plants > Phyllosphere > Stem > Wood/Secondary xylem... | reverse complement strand
TGTAATAAAAAAAATATAATCATCTTATTCATCATTTCTAGGGCAAGTTGACAAAAGATAGGCATTGGATTTGACATAAACATGTATTTTTCAATTCAAATATTTGTTAATCAATCATCAATGATATGAGATAAAAATGAATCATCTAATCCTGATTTGAACTCTCAACTTATGTGACAGACAATATGCTACAATAAAAAAAAAACCATAATAATCACCTAAAAACACAAATGTATACCCACCAATTTTATTACCTGATAGTCAACATTCAAAGATAGAAATCAATAACAGGTAGCTTAATTTTGAGTTGAGTTCTCAAATAAAAAACAACTGATATCATATGCCACAATGAAAAAAAAAATACCATAATAATCACCTAGAAACACGAATGTATACCTATTAATTTTATTACCTGATAGTCAACATTCAAAGATAAAAGTCAATAATAGATAGTCTAATTTTGGATTGAGTTTTTAAATAAAAAACAATTGATACATTGTTATTAAACACAAGTCTCGTCACAACTCCACAAATATATCCACCCATCAAAAAAAAAATTTCGCTCACATATTACAAATAATTCAATAAAACTCAATTAATGTAAACAAATATAATCTAAAAAAAAAAACAATTCACAACTCACAAATTAATCAAAACAAAACAAATAACAACAATATTCAACATCGCATTTAAAAATTTAAAAACCACCATATATAACGCAAATAATTCTAAAAACAAGTAAATCAAACATTAGGGGTTAAAATTAACCTTTAAAACTCATTGAAGTCGGTAGGAACTTGACTGGGAAGGTCGAAACGAGGTGAAACAGTGCTAGAAAAATAAAACAGTGGTGGCGCATGTACAAAACATGTGGTGGAACTATAGGTGTTATGGAATGGTTTTCTCACTCGCAAGCGTGTCGGGGGGCGTGAGCTCTATCCACAGGTTGCCCCTCCTCTCCTTCTTGCTTTCTAACCGGTGATGTATGTCACTACTGCTCACGGTGGGAGATCAGTGGCTGCAAAGTTTGGTTTGTCTTCTCCTCTTTTCAGCAACAATTTTTAGGATTTTTTTTTTATTATTAATTTTTTCTTTTGTTAGCTAGGTTTTTCTTTGCAAGAATCTCCTCCTTCATTCTTTATGCGTGTCCCCTTTCTCTTTGTGGTGTTCTCTTCTTTATTTATATTTCCCAGGATCGTTTCCAAAACATGAAAAACTAAACTGCAAAAATAATATTAGGTAATTATATTGTTTCGTTTTTTATTATGGATTCTAATTAATTAAGTTTCCTTTTCTTAATGAGTAGATTAATTAAGTTTCCTTTTCTTAATGAGTAGGATATCTATCAATAGTTTTCTAATTTTGCTTCATCCGACAATTTATTTCTTTTTTCTTTTTTATTTACATAATCATCCATTAATAAAATATTACAAGTAATAATCTTTATTTGCGCAATCATCCATTAATCATTTTTTTTGATTATTTTATCAAAATTTATAATAATATTGTAATTGTTACATAATAATATAAATCATAGCTTGTAATTTCATTTAACAGTTTAAGTTATTAAGTTGAGATGGTTCTTTAACAAGGTATCAAAACCTTAATGATCAAGTAGTCACAAATTTAAATTTTACCATCTTTATTTATTTGATAAAAATTATTATAAATTATATCTGAGATAGATAATCATTTTGAAAACCGTTCTGTTCCTCATCATTTCGATTTTTTTTTAATAATCATTTATTATTTTTTATTTTCAAGTTGATGATGTAGTTAAATAGGATGACATGTGCCATAGCAGTATTGGCTGATCAATAATATGAAGTAGTGAACTAGTTCACCTCCAAATTTTTTTGTTTCTCCTACTCATCTTGTCTTAAACCAGTCATATTAAGATTTAAAAAAAAAAGAATTTTATTTTTAATTATTAAGGAATATAAAAACCTCGATAAGCATATATATATAGAAATAGAATAGTAAAAAATAAATCATTAATTTCAAAACCCAAATAAATAGGAAAAGGACAAGGAAGTTACATATAGATTTATGAGATGAAGTATGTATGCAGTTTGTGGAACTACAAGCATTGATTAACATTAACTTAATTATCTTAGTTAATAAGTTTCAATAAACTATATTAACGAGTTGTTACAAACTTGAAATACTAAAATAGCTAGCCTACACACAGAAAAGGGAGAAACATAGAATGAAGCATGTAAAGAAAATCCCTATCGCCTCTGGAAGTTGAAGGCTCTGACAGAGAAGGCAAATATGAACGCGAAGAGGACTGTCCAAAAGGGAGAAACATAGAATGAAGCATGTAAAGAAAATCCCTATCGCCTCTGGAAGTTGAAGGCTCTGATAGAGAAGGCAAATATGAACGCGAAGAGGACTGTCCAGCCAAGAACCGCGGCTGAAACTACTCCAACAAAATCATGGTCGAATCCGAAATAGTCCTTCACATATTGTTTCACTGTTAGAGTTTCGGTGAGGTTCTTCTGTATATCTCCGTACTGTGATACAACCAATCCATACAAGGACCATGATACGGGGCATGCCCAGTAGTACCACCTCCACCATATAGGTATCCGCTGTTGTAATAGACCAAAGCAGAAAAAAGAATCACAATATTGTTCCTCAAGGTAACCAGTCACTATGGAAACTTAGAATTTGAAATGATTAAGATATATATTAATATTTAGCACTTACAGGTCGAGGGACTATATACCCCGAGAAGAGGTTCCATATTAGATAAAATGCGGTGGAAACTATGGCAGCAATGTGGTGGTTTGGAGTCACAGCCACAGACATCATTCCATAGAAGGTGAAGTATAATAGTGTGAAGTACATAAAGAACAGATACCAAAAGAACTTAGCAGCAGTCCATTCAAACCCAATCATTGCATAAACTATAACACCATAGACAGCGGATTGAACAAATACATAAGGAATCTCAATCAAGACCTGCAACATAAGATGAAGTTTTGGTGATCAATGCATGAAACATGCAATAATAATTTACTTGATGAGGTGAATCCTAGATTACCTGTGCAAAGGCATAGGGCAAAGCTGAATACATTCCGGCAGCTCTTTCTCTGTAGAAGACAGTTCTTTCAACAGCCACCACTGGCTGTACAGCTGATCCATTTTGAAAACCAAGGAAAAGAACAGCTGCATACATTGAACCCATAGCATTGGAAAGATCCTGGGCATTGCCCCTACAGTTTGCAAGACAAGTTAGATGAATTGGTAGAACTGCATGTGGCAAACCGTCAAAGCGTCACCTTCTATATATATTGTTTTAAGCTAACCATTGTGACTTACACTTTGGAGCCAAGGTCCCAGAACATTGTCCCAAACATCAACCCTATAAAGGTTGTGAAAAGAAATCTCACGGCAGTGTATGGTGGATTCCTCCAGTATGACCAGTGTTGCTTCCACAAGCAAGCCATGCATTGTGTGAAAAATGATGTCGAGTACTGCGTAGAGAAATAAATGTCCTTCGAGCCAGGAGCAGGTGTGCTTAGTTCTGCAATAAGTGCTTTGTTTCTCCTGAATTAAGCCACGCATCAGAGACGAACTTTACACAAATTGAACTCTAATTCTCAATTACTAAGTGCTTTACTATTTCATGTCATCAAAGCTTATTTGGGAGGGCTTTAGAATATTTTTCAGTACTTTAAAAAACTAATTTAGCTGACCTGAGCAGATTTGAATTCTTGTAAATGTCAGCAAAATCAACCCCCAAAGCCATCTCTTGTGATGATGAAGTAACCTCCAGCATCCAAGTTGCTGGATTATAGCCATCTTTAATTTTACTCACTCCTTCAATTTCCTTAACAATTAAATGAATATTAGTCAATTATAGTTGGTATGAGCACAGGTTATTTAATTATTAACCAAATTAAACATACCTCAAAGTACTTAATCAGATGGGTAGAGTGACGACCCACTGGCCCAACATATATCTCTTCACCTCCTCGCTTCATCAGGAATAACTACAATGCCATGTTAATAATCCAGATTATTATGTTGATAAACTCTTGACAAAGTTCTAGCTCAGATAATTTGTTAACAATTTTTACCTCATCAAAGGCATCAAATATATCTATGCTGGGCTGATGGATGGTGCAAACAACTGTTCTTCCTGTGTCAACAGTGTTCCTAACTGTTCTCATCACAATGGCAGCGGCTCTAGCATCTAGCCCTGAAGTTGGCTCATCCATGAATATGATAGAAGGGTTTGCAACTAGCTCAACTGCAATGGTTAGCCGCTTGCGCTGCTCAGTGGACAAACCATTCACACCAGGCAACCCAACTAATGCACTGCGCAACGGATTCAACTCCACAAGATTCATGACTTCCTCAATGAACATCTAGAAATGTAGAAGTTGACTGGGTTAGGCTAACTGAAAAAACCATAATATTTAGCACAATCACCGCATAAGATCAACTTCACCAGCAGTATCCTTTGCTAGATAGAAACGGGACATTGATCTTGATCTAAGGATAAAGTATAAAATGGTAAAGCTAAATTAAACTTAATTGGATGAAACAAGCACGAAAACAAGAAAATATTCACGGAACCCAAATCTGCACGCTAAATACCTAATGTATGGAGCATATTTAAATTCAAGGCAAAGGGTGCCTACCTTTCTGGTTTCAGAGTCAACTTCTGAGGGTAGACGAAGCCAAGCTGAGTAGAGTAAGGATTCATAGACGGTAACTTGTGGAGAGTGAATGTCATTTTGCTCACAGTATCCAGAAATTCTAGCAAAAGTTTCTTGCTTCTTTGGGTACCCTGAAATCTTGATGTCTCCCTCAATATATCCACCAGTTTTCCTACCAGCTAACACATCCATCAAAGTCGTTTTTCCAGCACCACTAACACCCATCAAAGCTGTAAGGATACCGGGCCTGAAAGCACCACTCACACCCTTCAAAAGCGCCAGCCTATCCTCAGCGACTCCTTGAACTTTCATTTCCTGCAAATCTCAACACCAACATGATCAGTTTTTCCATGTTCATTCAATCATATGACATCAAAGCGAGATATAATCATACTTCACTAAATCTTGATACCTGTGGCATGTCAACGGAGTAAACAACGTTATCAAATGTGATGGAATGTGGTTCAAATGGAAGAACCATTCCTTTCTTCCTGTTGTTGCTGGCCTCACCAATGGAATCTGAACCATTTCTATTAATTTCTACTCCACTCGCTGCTTGTAAATTGAAAATATATCGATAATTTGATACCTAATAGGCTGGAAAATGACTTGAGCACTTCATTATTTGAGTTCTTTTACCTGTGTTGGTTTGGTGACTGATTCCACGGTTTGATAACTGAACAGCTCCAGAATCACCACTTTCTGGTTCTTCAGATATAACAGCCTGAGGCTTGTCATATGCTGCCAACATAATTTGCTATTTATTAATATAAGCTCCAACTTTCAAGAGGTATGGCGTTGTGAAGGTAATGACACTTACCATCGAGGACAGTGAGGGCCACAACAAAGCAGACATTGAATAGTAGTATGAATCCTGCTGTTGCCCCGATTCCTATCCAGTACCAATACGCTTCTGTGAAGAATTCGCGACTCTTCAAAACTTGGATTCCTAGTGATTCTGTGGAGCCTGCAGGAATCTGTGATTCGAAAAATAACTTCAGATACCAGTTGATTATTGAGAGCCGAAGGCACAAATATACAGACGGTGAGTTAAAGAAACCATACATGACTCCAACTATTTCCAAGGAACTCATTCACTACTATTGCGTTCTGCCCGTACATCAATGGTGAAGCCCAGTAACCCCATATCCACCATTTCTTTATTTGCTCTGTTCCATTCAACAAAAAAACACAATGAGTTCCTCCAGGTTTGGCAGAAAAAATATAATTTTCGAGTGCAATATTATACTCATCATACCTCTTGACAAGATGACGCCACCCAACGCAAAAACTGCGAGGAGCACAAATGACCCGAATGTGTTGGCAACAATCATGTTCCTTCCAGCTGCAGCAATAAATCGAAATAGTGCAGATGCCATCTGGTTAATTAGCACAAGCACCACGTACAGCTTAAAAAACCTGCAAAAAATGAAAGAAAGAAACACAACCTTGTTATAACAGCTGGATCAGAATGGATTCTGGTACAAGCTTACAGAAAATCAAGAATTCTTATTTACCTTGCAATGTTTGGATCAAATCCGATTACATAATAAGTTAGGAACACCCATGAAGCAACTTCAACAAATGTAATGGGAATTTTCAGGATCCAAGGCGGAATTGAATATGTCCATGGAGGAAAGAATAGGAGTTCCCTTTGCTTGTAGAACACAGGAAGCTTCGCGATGGTCATAGATAGCTCAGCCATACCATTAAACATGATCATGATCGCAGTGAAGAACAAAGCACCACTATAAATTCCACCATCCGTGACTGTATCTCGATGCATCTTGGTCCGGAAGAAGAGTGTCATTGAAATAATTGCCATCATTGTAAGCTGATACGAAGTGAAAAGGAGTCACATCGAATGCAAAATTTGAAAGTAAACAAAACTTGGATATTGTAATGACTATCGATAATTACTTGGAATATCTTGAAGATGTAGACAAATGAGTTCCTCTTCATGAGCAAGAATTCTCTTGAGAAGTTAGCTTTAAGCAGATCCATCTTTCCAGCTCCATACTTTTTGTTTACCAATGCCGCTGGATGGTTCTTGGTCTTGTCAAATGGGATTGAAAGCTCCTCTATGACCCTTCGTCCCACGCTGAGTGATTGAAATGCCTCAGCAAATTCGTTGACTGTGACAAACCTGTAAGGCTGATCTTTACGTGCCCAATACCTCTCTTGATCTTTCCTAGACGTCACCTGCGAAAAACTCCTTCATTATCGATCATGAAGATTGTGATACTTACACGAGGCTCTTTTTATTGAACATAGGAGATCCTAGTGTAGTAAAGGTTCCATGTAAAACCGCTTCATTTATAAGCTTACTTCTTGCAGAAAATCTGCCACGCCTTTTCTTTCAGGACACTGGAAGCCCACATGTTCAAAAAATCCAAGCACATTTTCACGAGGACCCTGGTACACAATTTGGCCATCTGACAGGAGAATAATGTCATCGAAGAGGTCATAAGTCTCCGGTGCTGGCTGGAGAAGCGAGATGACGGCAGTGCAATTGAGAATGTGAATAGTTTGCTTTAATGAGTTCACAATTTGGTGAGTTGTTGAGCTGTCCAGGCCTGTAGAAATCTCATCCATAAACAATGCCCTTGATGGTCCGACCAGCATTTCACCTATGACAGATCAATGGAGATTTTTGTAGATTAATTGGAGAGTGAAACGAAATAATTTTTCTCTGATGTTAGTTATGGACTAATGGAGATTTTTACCGGTTGTAACACGCTTCCTTTGTCCTCCAGAGATTCCCCTTATCATTTCATCACCTACCAGAGTATCTGCGCAGACCTCCAATCCTAATATCTACAATGTCCAGAGAATTTAAGAGATTTAGAGATATTATGTTCACGTTTTCTGAAGACTTTCATGACATTTCAATGCCACATAGTGGTACTACCTTTAAGACGTAATCAGTGATGACATTGGCCTCTTGACCTTGTGTTGCTACTGCCTGTAATAACAGAAACAACAGAAAATGAGCATTGCTTTCTACATCATCGTAGCTTATTCTAGCTACTATAAAGGAAGTCTAATAGGCAAAATATTAATATCTTTCATCACCTTCAAGAAGACATCAATATCTGGATCAGGCTTAATGTTGGCTTCTTTCTCTCTTCTCGACAACTCTGCCAACATATCTGACAATTGCAAGGATTTTTATTTAGTAGTCATGTTTAAATTATGAATATTGAACAGATCACTAGAGTGGATTATGATTCTGTTGGGATATGCAAATAAAATCTAGTCAATTATTCTAACCGTGAAGGTTTCCAACCCCTTGGCATCTGGCAGAGAAGGCCAAAGTTTCCCTCACGGTCATTTCTCCTATATGGAGATCTTGTTGACTGATATAGGAAGCCGTTCTTTGTGGTACGAACTCGTTCATCCCATGACCATTGTATGTCACGCGACCAGAATACTGCAAGAAAGAATTCAGCTTCTCAAATTAAAGCAGAAAACTAAAGCTAAATCCTCATGGAATACACAAATTTACGAGAATCTATCACCACCTTAAGACTGGGATCAAGCTTTCCAGCCAATGCCAACAGAAGAGTGGTCTTCCCAGAACTTGGAGGACCCAAGAGCAGAGTCAATCTAAAACATGTACATAGCAAAAAACAAAACTTAAGAATAGGCAACTAACTATTGAAGCAAACAGATTCTAGATCATGATCATCTTACCTTGATGGCTTGATGATTCCACTAACATCCTTAAGGATGGTGAGTGGTTTCTTTCTACTTGGAAGTATACGAAGAGCAATGAGTAGACCCTTCAAAATTGATGTATGAGTTATTAGCTAATAAGAAAGCATCATATTTTGGCAATCGGTAGTAATAACTGATGTCAAATGTTTGCAGCTGTAGTTACCTCTATTATACTAAAAGTGAACTTGGCAAATGAAGGCAAAGCACCACTTCCTACATAAGCTTCAGCTCCAATATTTAGATGCTCGTACCGCACTTCAATTGTTGGAAACTCAATTCCAACCCTGAAACGCCAAAAATCAAGAACTTCAACAGCCAAAACAGAGTTCCTCTGTATTCCAAGTAAATAGAGGGAGAACAAAATCCATATTTTCTTTTTAGATCAATCCATATATCATGAAAGAGAGACTAACAAGTATCCAATTAACTAGAACCATTTTGTTTCGATCTAAAAGCATGATTCCTTTCTAAAATTTTCTCTGCAAACCAAACAAAGTAAATGTACAAACCAAAGGAGAATATTTTACCTTTCAATACGATTCTTGAGTTTCCACAAGAACCTCTCATTATCCTCGTCTGCAGCTTTGACCAACCTTTCCAGCAACTGTTTTCTCTCTTGGACTCCGAGTTTTTCGATATCTACCTCACTACTTACACCTCTTGATGCACTCATCAATATACCTTTCCTTAAACGATCATAAGTAGGTAGTTTCTCGAGCGCAGCCCATTTTAGAGCCTCTTCATCATCTTCTTCTCGTGAAGATCTTGAAAATGCTTCTACAGTACTGTTTCTCCATACAAACGAACCTGCTCTTAAACTATCTCTTAAACTACTACTAGCTCTGTAAATATCAGGACTCCCCATTGATGGTGGATCAGTATATACTTAAACAACAGCTAAAACAAACCAAACCCCAGATTTTGTTTCCTCTATTCTTCTTTCTGGGTTTTGGAACTTCAGTCATAGAAATCTAAATGAACAGCTAAAATGATTTTGTTTTCTGTGGAGCGCCAATGAAAAAATGAACATGAATGTGTGGATACTTAATACGGACTCTACTGGCGGCTTTTTAAGGACTCCTGGCGTCTTTTTATTTGAACGGTCAAACTTGTTTACATCATTGCAAACAGCAGACTATTACGGGGAGGAAAAAACGAGAAAATAGTTGAAAGTTCTTTGCTTCCTATTATTTGATCAAGTTAACCATGCTGTAATTATTTTTGAATTCGTAAAATATGATTTATTATATTTAAAAAAAAAATATTTTTAGACTTGAAATTTATATAAATTTATATTATATTATATTTAATTTTTATAAAATAAATTATAATGATAAAATTTAAACTCGTCACTGCTTGAACATTAAAGTTATGATATCATATTAAATAATTATTTCAATTCAATAACTTAAGTTATTAAGTCATAAGATATTCATATTATTTTCTAATAATTTTTAATATGTGTGAAAAAAATACTTAAATTAAGGTTTTTTAAAAATTTAATTGAAAAAATATTAATAAATTAATATAAATCTTTTCTTACATCCTCGTATAATATCCATGGTAAAATTAGGGGGGAAAAGAAGCTTCTATGGGGTTGAATTTTCAATTTTATGAATTCTCCATCCAATTGGAGAGATTGATAATTAATGGCGAAAATCGTCGAAAGTTATTTGCTTCCAGTGACCAAGTCAACCACACTGTAATTATATTCGTGAAAAACAAAATATCTTTCAAGAATCCTGTTCATATCAGTATTCAGCCAGTACGATATTAAAGTTTAAAAAACCTTTATTTTGAAAATATCTATTAGTTGAATTTTCCGTTCATTTCCTCCGGTTAGGGAGATTGATGATCATGGGTCCTTAAAGAAAAGTTTCTCCCATTTCCATCCTAACAATGTCATGTATTTATATCAATTTCGAAATTGAACTCCTATATAAATGAATTGGTCCTTAAAGAAATTGTTTCTTTTCCTAACAAAAAAAAAGCATATAAAAAATAATTAAGAAATAAAAAAACTGATGGCCGGGATGTTTTTTTTTTGTTTCTAGAAGCTTTTATTTTATTTAAAATGGTGGATGCTGTGAATAAAGTTCTCCAGTTAAACCAGGTCTCTATAATCAGAAATTTCATCGATGTTTTTTTCAATGACTTACCTGGATTGCTTTCATACAAGGAGTTTAAGTTATGAATTTATTTGGTCTGGATACCAAGCCAATATCAATGACACCATATATAATGGCGCCAGAAGAGTTGAGGAAATTAAATGATCAGCTGCAAGATTTATTGGATAATGAAACCCACACGTTACCCTTTTTATTTTTATTTTTAAAATAACAAGCTATTTTTTAACGATAATTATATTATATTATATTTATTGATTATGGGATGACTAGCTAATGTTTACAAAATTGGAAGTAGGGGACTATATATGGAGAATTTATTGATAGTTGGGGATTAATTTAAGCAACACCTTTTCGTTTGTAGGAAAGTGGTTTTCTTTTGGAAAGTGAATTTCGAAAAAGTAAATTATTTTTTGATGTTTGGTTGTGTCATGGAAAATACTTTAGAAAATATTTTTCAGTATGTGGTTATGTTATGGAAAATGAGCTGGAAAATAGCTTATTAATATTTTTTTCAAGTTTATTAAAATAATAAAAAACAAATCTTACAAATTATTCATAAATTATCTCAAATAAAATAAATAATAATCAAAATAATAGAGATCAAATCTAAAAGATAAAAAAAAATTAAAGATGATGAAATTAAAATAATTATAATTATAATTTTATAAATTTTTTAAATAAAATAAGTAACAATCAAAAGAATGAGGACCAAATTTGATAGATAAAAAATTTCAATAAAAAAATGATAAGAAAAAAGTAAATAACAATCATAAAAATAAGGACCAAAGCTAATATAAAAATCAAATTTTAAGGGATGAAATTAAAAAAAAAATCAAACAAAATATATAGCAATCAAAAGTTTGAGGATCAAATTTGATATAATCAGCAAATAATATGATATTCCTAAATTTTTCACAACTTATAAAAAGTATTTTTCATCCAAAATAAAAAGAAAATATTTTTCTAAAAATCAAGCTAAATTTTTTATTAATTAAAAAGTAGTTTTCGTTATCACTTTTTTTAAAGTCAAATAAACATAAAAAATTCGGGAAAGTAACACCCAATAAGACAAAGGGAGATTCTGAAAAGTCAAAAGAGGCAAGTTTGAATGGTTTTCAGTTTGCTATGTCCCCATGATTTTCTTCTCGTATAAAATCAAAGCACCTAGAAATGTGAGAATAATATATATATATACTTTTCGAAAATAATGAGAAGCTTCTGAGTTAAAATTGATTTTCACGGCTGGCATTCAAAGATGGTGAGAGCCACAGATTTTTTTTATAATAATTTTTTTATATATAAAAGTGGCTTTAATTGACCTTTTTATCACTAAAATTGAATAATCTTAAACCATTCATTAATATCCATTACAACTTCTGTTAAATTGATTAGGAGGCACCGTTAGTTGTTTTGACTAAAGGGTACAAAGCATATCAAATATATAGCTTAATTAAAAACATTAAACTCGTTTATCATAAAATGAAACCCACACATTACCCTTTTTATTTTTTTCAATAAATAACAAGTTATTTTTTTAACGATAATTATATTATATTTATTGATTTTAATATTAATTTAAATAAAACAATAATAATAATAATGATTAGTTTTTATCTTAATTTTATCTTTGATAATCTCCAGCTTCCAGAAACTTGAGATCAAACGATGTCCTCGCAAATAATTAGAAGTTACTGCTCAATTAAAAGTGATTAGTTGAGATCAGTGCTCAAATATGGTACTGAGAATTTTCAAGTTTTCTAGTCACAATTTTTATCCGGATAATTCCTAATAAACAACAGAGAATTAATGCATGTTATATTCATTTTTTTAAGAAAAAAAAATAGGTATGCAATGCTCAGTTTAAATTAATTTTTTTTAAGGGTTTGTATTTTTTTGTTGCGGTTGGTTTTCAAAGTGTTTTTTACTTGAAAATACATCAAAATAATATTTTTTTTATTTTTAAAAAACTATTTTTAATATCAGCGCATCAAAATGATTTGAAAACATAAAAAATTAATTTAAAATAAATAATAAATAATTTTAATTTTTTTAAAAAATATTTTTAATCCACAAAAATAAGCTAGAATCAATCCACAATTTTTTTTATTCTCATGTCGAGATCGCCCTTTCATTTTCTATCTCCAATCAACCGATTTCGTGCTCTCCCGCCTTTGACCTCAAGCCATTAACATTAATTTCACGCATGGGACTTTTTTTTAATGAAAATATTATTCTGGGCCACTAATGTTTTTCATAAATGTACTTCTGTGGTGGAGGATATTGCCTTATGGTCGTGGTGAATGGTGAATGGTGATTTTATGGTGAAATATTTGGACTTTGAGAAATAAAACGTGAAAAAGTCTTTAATTCTTTAATGCCATGGATAAAATTGGGAAACTTGCTCGAAAACAGAGGCTGTTGGGAACAAATTATAATTACTAAATTAGTGATCGACAACCAAGCATCTTACTAGCTAAATAGATAGAGGAATTAAGTTACCAACGGATTTGAACTTACGTGGATTAATATTAATTCATGTAGTTTTTGAAACTATCATAACTAATTAATTAATTTTGCTAAATCACAAGGATTAAGTTATAATAAACTCTTTCGAATTAAGAGTTATGTCAATATATTACCTCAGCTAGGCAAAAAGTTGGGTCATGTGATTTTTTTCTATCAATTTCATTTTTTAATATGGGTATATAAGACTCTTCTAGACAAAAAAAAATCCATTTACCTTATAAAGACTATAAGTCCCTTCTTAAAGGTGTCGACCGACCATACTTTTTCTAGACTTTTTCCTGACAGGCTCTTGGGAGCCAAAGGATTCTAGCGTGGAACAACGAGATTGATGGTTAATTTATTTCTCATAATGGCCAAAAGGATTACATTTGGATTGATTGCTTATTGGGAGAGTTTTATGTCGGTAAGAATGATCCCTAGGGAGCTAGTGAATCATTCTAGTGGAAAGTTATCCACGTTATTTTGCCTTGTCTTTTCTGGTTAGGATAGTTGTCTCCTAGCAGAGGGGAAGGCTTGTGGTTGAAAGATTGGTAACGAAGAAGCTACATCATGTGTTGGAGCTTGCTGATATGGTAAGGTTTGACGTTGTCCCTGGGATGCCAAAACGACTTGGATAAGAGCTTGCACTTAGTTAATGAGTTGTTGAAACTCTAAAGGTGATGGTAGAGTAGACGTATCAGCTGTTGCAGGGAGGTCTGTGACATGTCTCATCCCAGGGGTTTCTTGATTGTCTGTCATTAATAGCGATTAGGGGCGTCAAAAACTAGCTCTAGAAAAGTAGTTGATGATTTTTTTTATTGTTTTCCCACAAATGACACCAATTGATGATCTCTCGGGATCCAATATTCTCAGTAATAGTGTTTGAGTATTAATAAAATGGATGATCATACATTCATGTCAATATTTCATTCCTAGGGACAAGAAGAGGAGATAATTGGTGGTAGAAGTCTTAGTTCCTGCAAAATAGTCTTTTTTATCAGATTTAGGGACCCTCCAATGCTTAAGTCAGTGACTCTATAGTAATGGTTGTGAAGAGAAGAGCATTAAACTCTAAGAACAAGAACATTCGCACTTAGTTTTGGTGCAATAAATTCTTTGAAAATGTATGATAAGAGAATAACGATTGTGAATCCTTTTACCTGGGTGGTTCGACGGGTATTCATAATCCTTGTACTTTGAGCCTTTTTGTTTAAGAGGATGAAAGTCTTTTCCTCTTGAATATCTTAGTAAGGAAAAAGTCTTTTACTTCAACATTAATGTTGATAGAAACGTCTTCTTACACAATATTAATATTGATGGAAATTACCCTTACACGCCATTAATGTTGATGAACAAGCAGTGGAGCTATAGAAAATTTTTATGCTTTATTTCGTACATAACATTTAACGTTGGTAGGAATAGTCTTATCATGACATTAATGTCGATTAAAATATAATCAGCTTTTAGAGGATTTTTATACACCCAAGGGTGTAGAAGAATGATCATCCAAAGATTTGGTGTTGTGTTATATCCACGTGCACTTGGGCCTAATGTAAACTTGAGGAATTTGGGTTCAGCACCTTGCCAGACCTACAAGTGTTTGAGCTCAGATGTTGGATCTATTATC
>Ga0325400_1003225_pt1 | contig 14659 bp, 11 predicted proteins | sample PopdelMetagenome_2_FD_205662 | JGI IMG/M metagenome (GOLD analysis project Ga0325400, IMG submission 205662) | Populus deltoides microbial communities from Bellville, Georgia, United States - Xylem-PdKOR-R1 | ecosystem: Host-associated > Plants > Phyllosphere > Stem > Wood/Secondary xylem... | reverse complement strand
TTATGATAATATTTTTCTTATTAAATTTAAAAAATAAATATTATCTTTAATAATTATATCTATCAAATATCACTTAATTATATCATTATTTTATTGGTAGCAACTTATGAGTCTTTTAAGCCAAAAGAATAGTAGCTAGGAAGAGCTAAAATTAGCAAGGAATATTTAGAGTCCGATTGATTTTATTGTTTATTCTTTGATTTCTTGATAAAAATTTTAAATTCTTGACAACGAAAATTGAAAACTTATATGTTTTGATTTATTTTTTTTTTGAAAAACGAAAAGCCAACAATCACTAACATAATCTATTAAAATCACTTAAGTTTATTTAGAAAATATTGAAAACTGATTTTTATTTTTTTACATTAAAATAAAAAATTGAATAATATTTCTATATTTTATTTCAAATTTGATATTTAAAAAAAATTAAAACGATGTGATATTAACCTTTTTATTATAAAGTAATTAATTAAAAGTGAAGGGGATTTGTTTGTAATAACAAAATGCATATACAATCATGCACGTTTAACTTTCTTTCCAAACTTGGAAGTTCTATTGAATTTGATGGTTTTTTAAGGTACAGAAGACTTGGATTGACGTGGGAGTACAAGATCATTTTACATAGAGATACTTGAAGTTACTCTAAATCAGCACGGTACTTCTATCTGATGTGTTGATATGTATTTGTTGGCTTGAAGATCATTTTTCAAACTTGGATGCTCTTTGAAATCTTTTCCATCCGCTTTGAAATTGGACAACCTAATTGTTATTATCCATGATTTAATTTAAACTTGGAAATTCCTTTTTTTTCCTCACTTCTTCGATGTATTCTCCAAAAGATGAAAATATCTTTGATCTTAGTTAGAAATAAATTGGTTTTGTAGGAAGAAATTAATAGTTGAGATATTGTATTTGAGTTGATTCTTCATCGTTTAATGTTATGATTTAAGATAATTAATGAAAACTAATAATACATAGGAAATTTCTGAAAGCATCCTTAATTAGTCTAATAAAGAAAATCTTGTTAGTTTTGGCTATAAGATCTTGCTATGTATTTATTGCATGGTTTTTACTATTTTTTAGCTTTTTTTTTTATATACAACTTTTATTTTTCTTGCCAGTTTGTCATTAGCTTTATGACATTAGCACCAATTACTAATAAATCTAGGGCTATTATTAAATAAAGAAAAAACATAAACATTATTAAAACACCAAACTTGTATAGTTACCTAGGGAAACCATATGACAATAATCTAATTTAGAAAATAATTAATTTGTCCTTGTAGTCTTAGAAAATAGTCTTTAATCCTTATGTTCTTATATTCATTAATAATTTACTATGTCTCATCTATGATTTAATGTGTTGATTGAAATTGACAAGTGAGCTTACTCACATATTATTATATTGGTTTTGAGTTCAAATAGACGTTTAAAAAGGGAGTTTTTTCATGAATGCAACCCTTCATGTATTCAATATGAATGATGGGAGATTTTAATGTCTTGTGAATGGATTCATTTATGTATGGATGATTTTGCTAAGAATTGGTGTGCAAAAAAATAATTTGTGTGTGTTTTTGTCTGTTTAAGCTAATTGAAATGAAGATTAAAATAAAGAAGACAAAAAAGAGAAAGACTCGTAAAGATTTTATGTTAGTGCTTAAAATGTTCTTTTTTTTTAATTGGATTACCTTTATCTTTCGTGTCAAGTAAAATTCAAGTATATAACACTAAATTAAGAAAAGCAAGAGGTGAATTAAAGGTCTAACTAAATGCAATACAAGTACAAAGACTACATCAACTACATTTGATATACTCAACTCTCAACAAATTGAAATTTCAAGGTTATTCGTATCTGAAAACACAATCTCAATAATCTTAATGTGAGGAGTGATTTCTTTTCTATTTTTTTTTTGTGTTTTAAAAATATTTTAAAAAAATTATATTTTTTTTTGCTTCAAATTAATTTTTTTTTATATTTTCAGATATTTTGATATACTAATTAAAAATAATTTTTAAAAATAAAAAATATTATTTTAATAAATTTCCAATTAAAACATATTTTAAAAAACCCAATATAACATTTTCAAACACCAAATAAAAATCTGAAAAACTTGCTACCACCACTCATAATTCATCCCCAGGAGGCATATTGATTCTGTTAAAAATGAACCTATTCAGCTTAGGCATCAACAACATGTTGCATCCAGAGTCTGTTAAAAAATCTATTATAGCTCCTTTGTTGTTTTACTGCTCATGTCACTGCTCATAGCCAATGTTTTATTTCTTGGTCCTTGAAATATTCACCTATATATTTTGGTTTGGGTCACCAAACTTTTTTTTTTTTCAATCACATCCTTGCAATTCCTATTGGCATGGTCGATAGCAAACTCATAGCAGTTCGATACAATGGCTCATTGTCGCGCAAAGTAAATAAATTACTTAACCAGGGTTACCAAAGGAGTTATTTGCTAAGATTGAATTACATAACAGTTTATAAATTTAGTTTTAGGGTGTTTTTGAAAGTATGGTTGAACAGCGCTTCTCAAACTGTTTTTGGATTAATCTGATATATCAATGTCAAAAATAAAATTTTTAAAAAATATTATTTTAATAAAAATATATCTTGAGAAGCAATCTCATCTACTACGCTACCAATTAGATTAAAATTTTTCTAATATATGGATTGATGTACATGACACTCTCTAGTTAGTTTTGAGAATTTTGAATCCAAACAAGCGAATGTATATGCATGCTTGTACAACTTGATTTTCTCTTTAATTTAATCAACAATAATTTCTTATCTTCAATATAGATTTGGGTTTATCATTCGGGTAAGACAAACCCTGTATTTTAAAGTACTATTGCAAAAAGGTTACTAATAGAATAACTTTTACATATCTTTCAAGTTTCGTAGAATAGTACTGGAATAATTCTTTTAATATTTAAAAATTAAAATATATTGTGCAACTGTTTTGTATAAATTCTACAGTTAAGGACACTTTTGTAATTGGAAAATACCTCACACTAAAGTTAGCAAATAATAACACAAGAAAGGACCAAAGTTAATTACATTAATTTTTTTTTTTGAGAAATGGAGCCACAGTACGAGGAAATCTCTTCACTTATCAATGAAATATTACTTCTCCTGTAAATGAATAGAAATAATTTCATTGATTAATGATTATTTGGAAGAAGAAAGCGTATCCCTTCTCACTTTTACTATTCAGCTTGCTGCAATTTCACAGCTTCTCCCAAATGGTGGGATCCAACCAATTTCACAACTCATGTTGCATCCTTAGTCTTACAGCTAAAGCTAATGGTTTTTTTTTTTCTTTCTAAATTGAAGATCAATATTTTTTGTTGGCATCAAATAATTTAAAATAAGAATTACATAGCAGAGGGTTTAAGCAAATATTAAAAGAGAAGGTTTTGTGGAGATGAAATCTGATTGTGGAACGTAGAAACTCATGTTTATTCATTGAATCAGAGGTTATATATATACAGTAGAGATAATGTTGCAGAGTTCTAATCAAACACAATAATTAGAGTTCCATTCTATACAAATCTTATCACTAGCTTAAATCCTATTCTTCAGGAGGTTCAGTTGGAGTTAGTTCCATACTTGGATACTTGCTTACATGCCCCCTCAGGATGGACGGGGTCAATGAGTCCAATCTTGTCTTTAAGAAGCCAGAACTGCAAGCGGGGTAGTGATTTTGTCAGTGCATCAGCTAACTGATCATTCGAAGATACATGAGACACTCGTAGAGCACCTGATTGAACCCTTTGTCGAATGAAGTGAAAATCAATAGCAACATGTTTCATTCTTGAGTGAAACACAGGATTAGAGCTCAGCTGGGTGGCACCAATATTGTCACAGTAGATGACTAGAGTATGACTCACTGGAAAATGTAGTTCAGACAGTAAAGAGCATACCCAGCTGATTTCAGCTGCTGTGTTTGCAACTGCTCTGTATTCAGCTTCAGTGGATGAACGTGCCGTGGTGTGTTGCTTCTTGGAAGACTAGGAGATAGGATTCTGACCAAGATAGATTACATAGGCGCTGGTGGAGGATAAATCTTCCATGTTTCCCCCCCCAGTCTGCATCAGAAAAGGCATGAACTGAACCTGGAGAATGACGATGAAGTAGCAGACAGTGGTTGACAGTGCCAAGTAAATATCGAAGGAGATGTTTCACCAGTTTCCAGTGGACATATGTGGGCTTGTGCATGAATTGGGAGAGCTTGTTTACAGCGAAACAAACATCAGGCCAAGTTAGAGATAGATACTGAAGGCTTCCTATTGTTGCACGATAGTGTGTAGGATCAGCCAGAGGAGCACCCATGTCTAAGCTTAGTTTACAACCAGGAGGCAGCGGAGTTGACGTGGGTTTTGCATGAGCCATGTTGGTGCGATGTAGTAGGTCCATAATGTACCTGTGCTGTGAGAGAAGCTTGCCACCAGTGGGATGAGACTGAATTTCAACGCCCAGAAAATACTGCAGAGAGCCCAAATCTTTTAAGGAGAACCGAGCTGCTAAACACTGAATGAATTGATTGACAACATGTTCATTATCCCCTGTAACAATAATATCGTCCACATAAACCAGCAGATAAATGAGGTGAGATTGCTGATGGAAGACGAAAAGTGAAGTATCGGCCAGGGAGTTAGAAAAACCCGATGCATGCAGAAAATTGCATAGTTCATGATACCACGCACGAGGTGCCTGCTTCAGGCCATAAATTGCTTTTCTAAGTTTACAGACAAGCTCAGGTTTGTCCAGATCATGAAAGCTCGGAGGTTAGGCCATGTAAACATCCTCAGCAAGAGTGCCTTGTAGAAATGCTTTGTTAATGTCAAGTTGGCGAAGTGTCCATCCATTGCTGACAACAATGCTGAGAACCAGGCGGACTGTCGTAGGTTTCACAACTGGACTGAATGTGTCATGATAGTCTAGTCCAGGACACTGATGAAAACCTTTGGCGACAAGTCTGGCTTTGTAACGAGCCACGGTTCCATCTGCATTTTGTTTGATCCTGAAAATCCACTTACAGCCAACCAAGTTAGAAGCACAAACAGGTGGGACTAAAGTCCAAGTTCCATTGCGTAACAGAGCATTATACTCTTCATTCATGGCAGACTACCAGTGTGGGTCTTTTGTGGCCTAGGCAAGGGTGGTGGGTTCTTGAGGCTGAGTGGTAAGGGTGGTAGTATACGTGAGTTTCTGAATGGGTTTGTGAATATATTGTTTTTGGACCGGGTTGTCATAGGGTTACAAGGAAGAGGTGATGTCGGTGTGGGTGCTATTGGGTTGAGGATGACCGGGGCAGATATAGGAATGGTGGAAGATGGGAGGGAAGGGGTTTCTGATGGGTTAGCCAGCCCTGGTGAGGGATGAAGGATCACTGGCGGGGGAGTTCTTGCTTCAGGTGCTGCCGCAGAAGAGTGTGTAGAAGTGGATGATGGAATGGTGATAACTGGTGGAATCCACATGTCAACTGAAGTGGATATGCATGGTGGCTCCTGTTTATATAAATCATGGTATGGAAAAATATGTTCGATGAAGGACACATGCCTGGACACAATGATTTTTTAGGACTCGAGTTCAAAGCATAAATAAACACTTTGTGATAGAGAATATCCTAGAAAAATGCATGGTTTGGAACGAGGATCTAATTTATGAGCAGTGTACGGGCGTAGCCAAGGATAACATAAACATCCAAAACTACGAAGTTTTTCATAATTTGGGGAATGTTGAAAAATAATTGCATAAGGCGAAAGATTTTGTAACTTGGTAGTTGGCATGCGATTGATGAGATAGACCGCGGTAGCAAAAACATAAGACCAAAAAATACGTGGCAAAGATGCATGAGTTAAAAGTGAGAGGCCTGTTTCTATAATATGCCGATGACGACGTTCAGCAAAGCCATTGTGTTCAGGGGTGTGTGGGGGTGATGTCAGATGAGATATTCCATGCATAACAAGGAATTCTTTTAATGCAATATATTCACCCCCATTGTCAGAATACAAAGTCACAATTTTTGTCTTGAAATAATTTTCCACTACTGCTTTAAAGCGAATAAAAGTGGTTTTGACATCAGATTTTTTTTGTAGCGGATAAAACCATACGTATTTAGTGAAGTGATCCACAAAAATAACATAGTACTTAAAACCATCAACAAACAAAATAAGTGATGTCCATACATCAGAAAATATTATTGCAAGCGGTTTATGAGAAGTCAAAGTGGAGACAGAAAATGGTAGTTTGTGACTCTTATTACAGTGACATGCATTGCAGACAAAGTCTTTGGATACTGAAGACGAATTCAAATTATGCTTACTTAAAATTGTTTTTAAAACAGAAATAGCTGGATTTCCTAATCGAAGATGCCAATTTATGGGAGCTGTTTTGAGACTGGAAAAGGCATGAGGGGTGACAACGCACGACCATTCGTACACACCTTCTTTGGTTTTACCCTTTGCGCGAATTTCCCCCGTCAATAAGTCCTTCACAAGAAAACACCAGGGTAAGAATTCAACAGATACATTATTATCAACGCAAAATTGATATATAGAGAGTAAATTGCATTTAATATCAGGCACACATAATATATTGTTAAGTTTAAAAGAGTGAGCGGATGAATGAAGAGTAGAGGAACCCAAGTGTGTAATACGCAGACTTTTACCTCCCCTATCATAACATCATCTGTGCCGGTGTAGGGCAAGTGGTGAGCTAAATTTTGGAGATCTGTCGTGATGTGGTGGGATGCCCCACTATCCAGAAGCCATGGAGACTGAGTCTGGGAACTAGTATCTGCAAGGTTGGCCTGCGGTTGCCACGGAGTAGGACTGGAATTTTGGTTGCTGTGGAGGGGAACAAGACGAAATGAGGGACATTTTTTCGCTGTGTGTCCTTGAATGCCACAGATTTGGCAATACCCTAGATATGGCCTTGGCTGAGATCGGCTGCTGTTGGAGGTGCCGTGAGTGGTTAAAACTTGTCCTGTGTACCGGTGGTGTTGGTTGGTAGAGGGGCGCCAATTTCCACCTGAGTTATTGGATGTATATCGGCCAACGTTGTTGAAGGGATACCTGCTTTGGTTTCGACTGGAGAGATGTGCTGTGGGGGAGAAATTAACACCCTTACTGGCTGCCTAGAGTGAGGCTTCGAACATTAATAATATTTCATGAAGTTCATCAAAGCTAATGGCATGGTCTCTGGCTTGCACTGCTCTCACCAATTCTTTGTAGTCATCACCTAGTTCTTCTAGGATTTTGTCTGTCAGGTCTTCATTGTCTACAGGGGCCCCTAGGACTGCAAGTTCATCAGCTCTAGCCTTGACTGATTGCAGGAAGTCTGTGATGCTGAGATTGCCTTTGGTTAGCGATTTGAGATTGGCTTTTACCTGTTTGATGCGACCCCGAGATGGAGTGGCATATGTGGCTGCAAGGATATTCCATGCTGCGCGAGCTGTTGTGGCGCGAGCAATAAAAGGAATAATGGTTGGTGTAATTGATCCTATGATGGCGTTCGAAATCAGTTGGTCTTGACGTATCTAGGTATGATATTCTGGATTTAAGGTTTGAGTGGTGGGGTTGTCTGTGTTGGTGGTAAGATATTGTGATGGGCATGGTTTTGTGCCGTCTATGTAGCCTTGCAGATCATAACCAATGAAGAGAGTCTGAAACTGAAGTCGCCATGAAAGATAGTTGGTGCTGTTGAGTTTCATTGGAGCCTGAGCTATAACATTAATGGTAACAAGAGTTGTGTTTGAGGAATCACTCATGGTGATTTAGATAGAACAGAAGAAGGGAAGAAGGGAGTGAAGAGGGAAAAAAAAAAACAGTGCAATTTAGTGCAACTGCTCTGATACCATGTGGAGATGAAATCTGATTGTGGAACGTAGAAACTCATGTTTATTCATTGAATCAGAGGTTATATATATACAGTAGAGATAATGTTACAGAGTTCTAATCAAACACAATAATTAGAGTTCCATTCTATACAAATTTTATCACTAGCTTAAATCCTATTCTTCAGGAGCTTCGGTTGGAGTTAGTTCCATACTTGGATACTTGCTTACAGGTTTTGTGTAATTATTAGATAATTGAAATCATCACTAATCTCCTTTTTTTCATTTTATTTTTTATTACCCTTAGCATGATACCCAGAGAGAAGAACGGTTCAAGACAGAACAATAATGGAGCGGAATCAAAATCTTTGTTAGCAGTAACCTGTTCGACCCAGTTGTTGTGGAAACTTTGCAAAGGATCTGCAGGAAGAAAAATGAAATTTGGTAGTATTTGTGTGTCTTATATAATTGTGTTCGTTCATGCACCCAATTATTTCATACAAGAGAAAATTCTTCTCTGAATAGAAAAAACTATTATTTTTAAAATAAAAACAAGTAAATAGAAAAATTATTATTTATTAAAATAGAAAAAACTAGAAAAGCCTGATAATATTGAATAAAAAATAAAATAGAAAAATTATTCTTTTCAAGTAGAAAAAATTATAAAAATTTAATAATAGTGAATAGAAATAAATAAAATTTCTAAACTAAATAAAAATATTTATTATCCCAAAATTTCTTACATCAAAATCTCATTTATCATATTTATATCTATAAAAAACTAATTTGTCACAAGAACTGAGTCTATGTGCTAAAACCAGAAAAACAAATGTATCAAAAAAAATTAATTTCCACGCAAGGCTTTGATTAACAGAGTAACCGATGGACATTTTTTAGTAAATTAATTTCAATTCAAAATGACAAAATAAGTTTTGTCGGTTTTCATAAATAAATTTTTATATTGTTAACGTAGGAACTGTTTTGCGTCCCTGACTTGGCGGATTTGATTTGAATATATTATTTGATTAGTCTATTCCTGCCTTGCATTGACTGGAAATAAGATTTGAATATGTTATTTAATTTACACAGGAAATTTCTACTTGCAAAGAATTGAACTGTCATTGACTTCTTGCAAAGTATTCGCAAGAAAGGCAGACAAGTGTGTCCACTACTTCTGCAAATGAATAGAAAGCATATCCTTTCTCTTTCTCCTATTAAAGAATACAATTACAAACCTCAATTCAATATCCATGCTTTACTCGGCAGCTAACTTCTCATTACCATTGCTGCCATTTCATAGCTAACTCTTTGTTATATTTAACTTACTCTTCTTTGCTTCTCTCTCGTTTTAATTTCATGTCTTGCTCATAACGACAACTTGAAAGCCTTACGTTCAGATAGATAATCATTGATCAGTTCCTCCTATATCATTCTATTTAATTTAGAAATGCAGAAGGAAAAACGCAAGCAATCCAAAGATGAAGAAAACGATTCATCCTCGCGAAAGAGAAGAAAAGTTGACCTCAGTAAGCCTGTCAGTTTTGTCTCCACAGGTAAGGCTGATGCCTGTGTCTATATATATATATGTAGGAACTGCTGATTCGATTTGAATATGTTATTTGATTAGTCTGATCATAGGATAGGTTGAGTCTACTACTACTTCTGCCTTGCATTGACTCGAAATTCCTGGTGTTTTCTCCTGCAAATGAATAGAAATCACATCCTTTCTCCTTGTAGGAACTCTTTGTTATATTGTTCCATTGATAATTGATAGTGCCTTAAGTTCTGCAGCTGCCATGACAGAGCCAGAATCTTCTCGATCTAGACCAGAAGGGGCCTATGATGTCTTCTTGAGTTTTAGAGGAGAAGACACTCGCAAGAAATTTACAGATCATCTATATACTGCCTTGGTCCAAGCAGGAATCCACACTTTTCGAGATGATGATGAACTTCCAAGAGGAGAAGAAATCTCGCATCATCTCCTCAGGGCAATTCGAGAATCAAAGATGTCCATAGTTGTCTTCTCAAAAGGATATGCTTCTTCTAGATGGTGTCTCAATGAACTTGTAGAGATTCTCAAGTGCAAAAATAGGAAAACCGGTCAGATTGTTCTTCCTATATTCTATGACATTGATCCTTCATATGTGAGAAAACAGAATGGCAGTTTTGCAGAAGCATTTGTTAAACATGAAGAGCGTTTTGAAGAGAAGTTGGTGAAGGAGTGGAGAAAAGCTCTTGAGGAGGCTGGAAATCTATCTGGATGGAATCTCAATGATATGGCAAATGGGTATGCCTTTTTTCCAAATTTATGGAGTCAATATACTTTACATTTTTCAATGTGAAACAATAAAATACTTAATTGACTCGCTATCAATGACTGGCTTTTGTCTATGAGCAGGCATGAAGCAAAATTTATCAAAGAGATTATCAAGGTTGTGTTGAATAAATTGGAACCCAAGTACTTATATGTTCCTGAGCACCTAGTAGGTATGCATCAGCTTGCTCGCAATATTTTTGACTTTCTAAGTACTGCAACAGATGATGTACGCATTGTGGGCATACATGGGATGCCAGGAATAGGAAAGACGACTATAGCACAAGTTGTATTTAATCAACTCTGCAATGGATTCGAGGGAAGCTGTTTTCTTTCGGAAATAAATGAAAGATCAAAACAATTTAATGGTGGTCTTGTTGATTTACAAAAGCAACTTCTTCATGATATTTTAAATCAATATGTTGCAAACATCAATAGTGTTGATGGAGGAAAGGTTCTGATCAAAGAACGACTTCGTCGCAAAAAAGTTCTTCTTGTTGCTGATGATTTGGCTCATCTGGACCAGCGAAATGCTTTGATGGGAGATCGAAGTTGGTTTGGTCCTGGAAGTAGAGTAATTATTACAACAAGAGATTCAAGTTTACTTCGTGAAGCAGATCAAACATATCAGATCGAAGAACTGGAACCAGATGAGGCCCTTCAGCTTTTCAGCTGGCATGCCTTTAAGGACACCAAGCCAACAGAAGATTATATTGAGCTTTCGAAGGATGTAGTTGATTACTGTGGGGGACTTCCTTTGGCTCTTGAGGTTATTGGTGCTTGTCTGTCCGGGAAAAACAGAGATGGTTGGAAATCTGTAATTGACAAATTGAAAAGAATTCCAAACCACGATATTCAAGGAAAGCTTAGAATAAGTTATGACTCACTGGACGGTGAAGAACTAAAAAATGCATTCCTTGATATCGCATGCTTCTTTATTGATAGAAAGAAAGAGTACATCGCAAAACTGCTAGGAGCCCGTTGCGGTTACAATCCAGAAGTTGATTTGCAAACTCTCCATGAAAGGTCTCTGATTAAAGTATTGGGAGAGACGGTAACCATGCATGATCTATTACGAGACATGGGAAGGGAGGTCGTTCGTGAATCGTCTCCAAAAGAACCTGGAAAGAGGACCAGAATTTGGAATCAAGGGGATGCATGGAATGTGCTTGAGCAGCAGAAGGTAAGAGCTCAAAGCATACACGAAAGCATGGTCAATGTTGTATTTTCTAGTCAAACTTATTAGAAATAATCGTATGAAAGTTGTATTGATTTTTTTCAGGGTACGGAAGTTGTAGAGGGTCTTAAACTGGATGTCAGAGCATCAGAAGCTAAATCACTGATCACAGGATCATTTGCAAAAATGAAATGCTTAAATTTACTCCAAATCAATGGAGCACATCTCACCGGATCCTTCAAACACCTTTCTAAAGTGTTGATGTGGATTTGTTGGCATGATTGTCCTTTGAAATATTTTCCATCTGATTTTACCTTGGACAATCTAGCTGTTCTTGATATGCAGTACAGTAACCTCAAAGAACTATGGAAGGGAAAAAAGGTGTGAAACATGCTATAATCCCCAAAATTTATCTAGTATGTAATTTATATTTACATGTTATGACTTTCTATGATTAATTTTCATTATTTTGCACTATATCATACAGATTCTCAACAGGCTAAAAATCTTTAATCTCAGTTATTCTCAGAACCTTATTAAAACACCAAACTTGCACAGTTCAAGTCTAGAGAAACTAAAGCTGAAAGGTTGCTCGAGTTTAGTTGAGGTGCATCAATCAATTGGAAATTTGACGAGCCTCGTTTTCTTGAATCTGGAGGGATGTTGTAGTCTGAAGATTCTCCCTGAAAGCGTTGGCAATGTAAAGTCTCTTGAAACTCTGAATATTTCTGGGTGTTCACAACTTGGAAAATTGGCAGGACACATGCGTGATATGGAATCCTTAACTGAGCTGCTAGCCGATGGGATTGAAAATGAGCAATTTCTCTCTTCAATTGGACAATTAAAGCATGTCAGAAGGTTATCATTGCGTCAAAACAGTTCGGCTCCACCAAGTTCTTCTTTGATTTCAGCAGGTGTTTTGAATTGGAAACGTTGGCTGCCAACACCTTTCATTGAATGGATATCAGTGAAACGTCTTGAGCTTTCAAATGGTGGTTTGTCTGATCGCGTAACTAGTTGTGTTGATTTCAGTGGTTTGTCCGCTCTAGAATTTTTGGATCTAACTGGAAACAAATTCTCTAGCCTGCCTTCTGGGATCGGCTTCCTTCCCAAGCTACAGGTCTTGTGTGTTCAGGCATGCGAATATCTTGTATCAATCCCAGATCTTCCCTCAAGTTTACGTTGTTTGGGTGCAACTCATTGCAAATCATTGGAAAGAGTGAGAATACCAATCAAGTCAAAAAAAGGACTATATATAACTCTACATGAAAGTCATTCGTTAGAAGAGATTCAGGGCATCGAAGATCTAAGTAATAGTTTCTGGTATATTCATGTTTATGGCCGCAGTCATTCACCAAATAAATTACAAAAAAATATTGTTGAGGTACTATTTCTTTCAGTCTCTGTTGCACAAAAATAAACACACACACATTGATTAATATCTAAAATCTCAGTATTCCTTGAAATCAATATGTATACAGGCAATGTGCAACGGTGGTCACCGGTATTGTATTTTCTCCATTCCTGGTGAGATGCCAAATTGGTTGAGCTACAGTGGAGAAGGATGCCCATTGTCATTCCATATACCTCCAGTCTTCCAAGGCTTAGTTGTTTGGTTTGTCCGTCCACTTGAGAAGGATGATCATTATTACTTACGGTCTGACACTATTATTATTATTATAAGAAATAAAAGCAATGGTATTCAATTGTTTGAAGATATACGAACACCACAAACTGCCATACCAAATATTGGGGGATGGATAAGATACATAAGTAGAAGTGAAATGGCAATGGAAGATTACTGTGGAGATGACGAATGGAAGATTACTGTGGAGGTGCGCACCGGTCATTCATTCGAACCCGTACACGTTAAAGAATGTGGGGTCCATGTGATCGCAGGGAAGTTAGATTCATTTGAAGAGTCGGCAGTGGAAAGAGATACAGTGATGCCTTCATCACCGCTGTATCATCTGCTTCCTCATCCCCATTATGGTTCAATTATAGCGTCTACACCAAAGCAATGGAGTGACTTTTTATGTGCGAAGCTGCATAAATATAACCTCAGTTTAGCTCTTAAAAGTAAGAACAAATATTTCATTTAGTTATTTCTATTTTGTTATATTTAATTTAAGAGATTAAATATTATCTTTAATTATTTTATTTTTCTTATTTAATCTAAAAAATTAAATATTATCTTTAATAATATTTTTTATTAAATATTTAAAGTCTGTTCGGTAAGAATACATATTTCCTTTAGTTATTTCTATTTTATTCTATTTAATTTAAGAGATTAAATGTCATCTTTAATTATTACATTTTCCTTATTTAATCTAAAAAATTAAATATTATCTTTAAAAATATTTTTTATTAAATATTTAGAGTCTGCTTGGTTTTATTTTTTTCTTGATTTTATGATAATATTTTTCTTATTTAATATAAAAAATAAATATTATCTTTAATAATTAGATCTATCCAATATCACTTAAAACATAAATTATAACTTTAATAATTATTTTTTGAAAAACAAAAGGCCAACAATCACTAACATATTTTATTAAAATCACTTTAGTTTATTTAGAAAATATTGAAAATTGATTTTTGTTTTTTTACATTAAAATAAAAAATTGAATAATGTTTTTATATTTTATTTCATACTCGATATTTTAAAACTAAAGTGAAAAAGATGTGATATTAACCTTTTTTTTATTATAAAGTAAGTTTTTTAAATTAAAAGGGAAGGGGATTTGTTCATAATAACAAAATACATGTACAATCATGCACGTTTAACTTTATTTCCAAACTTGAAAGTTCTATTGAATTTGATGGCTTTTTAAGGTACAGAAGACTTTGATTGACGTGATAGTACAAGATCATTTTACATATAGATGCTTGAAGTTGCTTCAAATCAGTACGATACTTCCATCGGACATGTTGATATGTATTTGTTGGCTTCAAGATCATTTTCCAAGCTTGGAAGTTTTATTGAATGCTCTTTGAAATCTTTTACATCCGCTTTTATATTGGACAACCTAGTTGTTAATTATTATTTATGAAGTAATTTATATTTTCAAGTTACAAATTTTGATGAATAATGTTTCATTTTTTACCTCACTTCAAAAGATGAAAATCCTTGATGTTAGTTAGAAATAAATTGGTTTTCTAGGAAGAGATTATTGATTGGGATATTGTATTTGATTTGGTTCTTCATCATTTAATGTTATAATTTAAAATAATTGATGAATTGATGAAAGTTATGAGAGCATCCTTAATTAGTCTAATAAGTAAAGTGTTGTTAGTTTTGGCTATAAGATCTTG
>Ga0325400_1003222_pt1 | contig 14662 bp, 10 predicted proteins | sample PopdelMetagenome_2_FD_205662 | JGI IMG/M metagenome (GOLD analysis project Ga0325400, IMG submission 205662) | Populus deltoides microbial communities from Bellville, Georgia, United States - Xylem-PdKOR-R1 | ecosystem: Host-associated > Plants > Phyllosphere > Stem > Wood/Secondary xylem... | reverse complement strand
TAATATATAATTATATACAGTATTCCAGGTCATTCCATGAAGATAATAGTGTCAAGCTTTATCGCATGTTGGTGCGGGGTATAAGAAATCTTCATCTAATTATTTGTTTAGAGTCACTAGAAGATTTGAATATACTTATCTTATTAAAAAAGTTAAAAGTAAAGAATTGATTAGGGCTAAAAAAAATATTAGTACTCCTAGTATATTTTACCTAAAATAAGTTGTATTGAAGGATCTAAATATGGTTTAAAAGTTTTGATAGATTCTTAATCGATAGTTTGTCTATGACTTAAAATAAATATTTATTTCCATGAATAAATCGACATTTCGAATTTATTATAGACTCGTATGTTCAGATAAATTTTTATGGAAATGATCCATATAGGTGTCCTAACAAGGTTAACCTATCCTAAAAGAAAAAAAGGATTCTTCACAACTCGTATATTGTAGTAAATATTACTCTTAATTAAAATTGATGAATATCTTAAATTAGCCTAAAACTTTTCTAGTCAAGTCCTGAAATTTAAATATTAGCCTACTTTTAGGTCTAACATTTATACTAAGATGTTGACCATTATTTTTCATAAATTAAAAATTTAGAATTATTGAAACATTGTCAAATCCTTAAGAAATTTTATTAACTTAGTGTAAATTCAAAAAGATGCAAAGAAAAATCAACATAGGTATTTTTCTAAAAGCATGCTAAAAAAATTTTTCCTCCCTTTTTATAAATAAAATACAATTTTTATAAGAATTGGGCTATATGTAATAAGTAAAAATTATTTTTTAAAAAAATGATATTTTTAGGCTGGCAAAATCATATTTTCATTCAAAACAAAACTGTCAAAATAGGTGTGAGGATGTGTTTTCTAAACACACACTTAAGCCAAAATTCCTTTTATCAAAATAGTGGCAAACCAAACATTAAAGTCTTAAGTATTTAACCCGGTTTTGACACGATCGAGTTGACCCGAAAAACACTAGTTCAATCATGAATTGAACAAAAAAAACAAGGTTTAATTTAAAACTAAACCAGGACACAAAGATTTAAAATGAAACAAAATCAAAACTAAAAAAACACAAAAACAATTCTAAGAAAAAAGATCAAACACCAAAAAATGAAGAAAACAAAAAACAGAAGGAACAATGAGGAGCAACGAAGAACATTCAAACTCAAGCCTAATAACATAAACATCAAATTGGACCTGATTTCAAGCAATAAAAGACAAGGTTTGTTCGCAATCAAGCATAGATCAAAAATCAAGTATCCATTTGCTTCAATGATTACTCAAATATCATGATTTTTATCAAAATGGGTTTCAGTTCAAAACCAAAACTCTAAGATTAAAACCCATAAAAACATGTTATTGATACATGAAAACCCTATATTATTTACTAATTATGATATACGAACTTATAGAAACAAAAATCAAATCAAAATGAAACCTAAAACTTAACCTTGAATCATCAAGAATATGTATAAGATTTCAACTTTCAAAGTTGTAGCCCTATTATCAACCAAAAAATTATCAAAACTCAATCCAAAACTGACTCTTTAAACATTTTGAGACTCAAACTAAACTCAGGACCCATATATTTGCAACCTAGAAAAAGCCATCAAACACCTACTACTACCTTTGATAGATTCCAAAACTACTATACTTTGTCAAAACCAAATACATAAACATCTTTTAAACATTCCAGCAACATTAACAACAACTTCAAACACATAATTATTCAATCAAAACAACATTTTCAATCATCAATCCACGTAAATGCTAAAGTCATACCTCAAAACAAAATCAAAAACCAAAAAAGATGAACCATTTATTTACCAAGGAAAAAAAAAAGGCCATACCTTTTTGTCAACAAAATCTGCCCAGAACCTTGACTGAGCTCTCTGGTAAGGATCAGAAGGCAACAAAGGAGCCTTACCCTTCCACACGTCATCAATATACTGAACAATGATAAGTGACTCACAAATAGGTTTCCCATCATGGACAAGAACTGGGATTCTCTTGTGAACAGGATTCATTTGAAGAAGTAAAGCACTTTTGTTCCTCAAATCTTGTTCACTGTACTCGTACTTTACACCCTTTTCAGCCAATGCTATTCTCACTCTCATACCAAATGGACTTGCCCAGAAATCCAACAGGGTTACTTGATCACCAGCCATTCTTGAAGTGAAAAAGAAGATTCTTGAAGTAAAGTAACGCTTCTTTGTTTTCTTGGACTAAAAATGGCCGTGGTTTGTCATTGTGGAAATGCGAGTATTTATAGTAAGAAAGGTCTGATGTGAGTAAGTATGGCCGGTTTTCCAGAGTTGTCTTATTGACTGCATGACATAGACGTGTTGAACAAAGAGATGCCAGCCTCTTTGTACTTGAAGGCAAACATTACAAAGAGAAAAACCACATCGTATTTCAGGCACAATAAAGTACCTCAGAATATTACAGTCACAACTAAGTGCCAGCCTTTTTTGAAACATAAATCACACACAAGTACAACTTCTCAACGGGAAATAGCTCGTCCTTGCCTTCGGATGCATATTACTCAAGCCCAAGCATCTTTCTCCTCATCACAACGAAATCATAGACTTTCTGTGGATCTTTAAGGGACTTGGAGACACTCTCTTTCTCCAAGCACCTCTTGCAGTAAGCAATCAGCTTCGGACAATCAGCCTCTATATTGAAGTTCCCGATGGTTTCATAGGCATAAAACCAGCAATAGAAAGGAAGTAGTGCTACATCAACGTAGCCGAGGGTCTCGCCCCCAAAGCAAGGCTTGTCTCCAAGCTCTCCTTCCAAAAGCTTGAGGCTGTCAATGAAATCCTTCTTGGTTGCCTCCTGATCTTCTCCTTTTGTTGTACATATCTTCTTCCCAAGCTCATATACCTGAAGGTTCATATCACACCATTGCATAACAAATTAATATAATGGTCACCACACATAATTAGGTAAATGTTTTTTGCAAATACATCCAATGGAAATAGAACAGTTTAAAAAAACTGTTTTTTTATTATTATTAGAAATAACGGTTATTTAGTTAAAAATCAAAATATATATCTCATGCAAATTAATTTATAAAAACGAAAAATTAACCCCAAAATTTTATTAATATATTTTATCTTTTAACTAAACCATCATTATTTCCAATAATAATTGTATATAAAATTAATATTTAAAAACATGGTCATATTGAACTATATTATTTTTCTAATTTTTTTTTATTCTATATTATTTTCCGGTCCCAGTACTCCATTTCTGTCTAAAGAGAGGTTAGAAATTCAAAGCAGCTAAATATTTAGCGACAAAGATGGTGATAACATTTTTTTTAGTTTTATGCGCACCAATAGGAAAACCTCATTTTGTCACTATCAATGATATATTCGTAGAAAACCTCAATATTGTCACTATCAATTAATTAAAATATCATCAACTAAGTCCTTAATCTTATATTTAATGCATTAAATATGAGATTTTTAAAGTTTTCTTGGTGCGTCTTAAAGCAATTGGATCCAATCAATTTGATGATCCTTATACAGAAACATCCTGCCAACCTCGACTTTAATTCTCATGAACTCACAAGAATTAAAAAATAGATCATCAAAAATAAAATGATCAGAAGCCTTAATGGTTAATTTGTTATAAGGAAAAAAAAAAAATACACCCAAGAACACTTGAAATGAACATCAAACAGACTTTTCCACCATTCCATGTCGAGATCTCTAATTTCTTCATTAATGTGATATTAGTCTTAGGGCTAATTGTAGTGGTGATATAAATTTTAATTCTTTCAAACCAATCAAATTGCAATGGGGGTTTAATCAAGTCATACCTCAAAACAAAATCAAAAACCAAAAAAGATGAACCATTTATTTACCAAGGAAAAAAAAAAGGCCATACCTTTTTGTCAACAAAATCTGCCCAGAACCTTGACTGAGCTCTATGGTAAGGATCAGAAGGCAACAAAGGAGCCTTGTCCTTCCACACGTCATCAATATACTGAACAATGATAAGTGACTCACAAATAGGTTTCCCATCATGGACAAGAACTGGGATTCTCTTGTGAACAGGATTCATTTGAAGAAGTAAAGCACTTTTGTTCCTCAAATCTTGTTCACTGTACTCGTACTTTACACCCTTTTCAGCCAATGCTATTCTCACTCTCATACCAAATGGACTTGCCCAGAAATCCAACAGGGTTACTTGATCACCAGCCATTCTTGAAGTGAAAAAGAAGATGCTTGAAGTATCGCTACGCCTCTTGGACTACAAAGGCTGAGTTTGTTAGAGTGGAAACGCTAGTATTTATAGTAAGAAAGGGCTGAAGGGAGTTAATATGGCGGGTTTTCCAGAGTCATCTAATTTATTGATTGACATAGACATCTTGAACATTCTAGCAAATTACGTAATCAAGGACCTCATGCTCTCATATGCCTCTTTCCGTATCGTTTTGTTTCCCTCTCCTATAATATATAATTATATACAGTATTCCAGGTCATTCCATGAAGATAATAGTGTCAAGCTTTATCGCATGTTGGTGCGGGGTATAAGAAATCTTCATCTAATTATTTGTTTAGAGTCACTAGAAGATTTCAATATACTTATCTTATTAAAAAATTTAAAAGTAAAGAATTGATTAGGGCTAAAAAAGATATTAGTATTCCTAGTATATTTTACCTGAAATAAGTTGTATTGGATGGTCTAAATATGGTTTAAAAGTTTTGATGGATTCTTAATCAATAGTTTGTCTATGACTTAAAATAAATATTTATTTTCATGAATAAATCGACATTTCGAATTTATTATGGACTCGTATGTCCAGATAAATTTTTATGGGAATGATCCATATAGGTGTCCTAATAAGGTTAACCTATCCTAAAAGAAAAAAAAGGATTCTTCACAACTCGTATATTGTAGTAAATATTACTCTTAATTAAAATTGATGAATATCTTAAATTAGCCTAAAACTTTTCTAGTCAAGTCCTGGAATTTAAATATTAGCTTACTTTTAGGTCTAACATTGATACTAAGATGTTGACCATTAATTTTCATAAATTAAAAATTTAGAATTATTGAAACATTGGTCAAATCCTTAAGAAATTTTATTAACTTAGTGTAAATTCAAAAAGATGCAAAGAAAAATCAACATAGGTATTTTTCTAAAAGCATGCTAAAAATTTTTTTCCTCCTTTTTTATAAATAAAATACAATTTTTATAAGAAATGGGCTATATAGTGGAAGAAAGTGTCAAAATAGGTGTGAGGATGTGTTTCCTAAACATGCACTTAAGCTAAAATTCCTTTTATCAAAATAGTGGCAAACCAAACATTAAAGTCTTAAGTATTTAACCCGGTTTTGACACGATGGAGTTGACCCGAAAAACACTAGTTCAATCATGAATTGAACAAAAAAAACAAAATTTAATTCAAAACTAAACCAGGACACAAAGATTTAAAATGAAACAAAATCAAAACTAAAAAAAACACAAAAACAATTCTAAGAAAAAAGATCAAACACCAAGAAAAATAAAGAAAACAAAAAACAGAAAGAACAATGAGGAGCAACGAAGAACATTCAAACTCAAGCCTAATAACATAAACATCAAATTGGACCTGATTTCAAGCAATAAAAGACAAGGTTTTGTTCGCAATCAAGCATAGATCAAAAATCAAGTATCCATTTGCTTCAATGATTACTCAAATATCATGATTTTTATCAAAATGGGTTTCAGTTCAAAATCAAAATCCTAAGATTAAAACCCACAAAAACATGTTATTGATACATGAAAACCCTATATTATTTACTAATTATGATATACGAACTTATAGAAACAAAAATCAAATCAAAATGAAACCTAAAACTTAACCTTGAATCATCAAGAATATGTATAAGATTTCAACTTTCAAAGTTGTAGCCCTATTATCAACCAAAAAATTATCAAAACTCAATTCAAAACTGACTCTTTAAACACTTTGAGACTCAAACTAAACTCAGGACCCATATATTTGCAACCTAGAAAAAGCCATCAAACACCTATTACTACCTTTGACAGGTTCCAAAACTACTATACTTTGTCAAAACCAAATACATAAACACCTTTTAAACATTCCAGCAACATTAACAACAACTTCAAACACATGATTATTCAATCAAAACAACATTTTCAATCATCAATCCACATAAATGCTAAAACACAAAAAAAAATGCCAAAAAGATTCAAAACCATCATTAAACATGGAAAAAAGCATGAATGGGCAGGCCACATGGACTGCACCCTTAAGTTTTCATATGGTTATACATTTTCCAAACTTGTTGGCTATAGGCTATTACTTCCCTTCTCTCTTCCTTCTTTCCTATTCACTTTCTATTCTTTCCAAAGCCTGTTAGGGGTTCTATGCCAATATTGCTTGATCCTATACAATTTCTTTAATTTTAATATTTTATCTTCATTACATTTTACTACAAAGCCGATCGATTGCTCCATATAGATGTTTTCTTTTAAAACTCTAACCGAGCAAATTTTTTCATTGTAGTTGATCCTAGGTAGTTGAGAGTAGCCTTTCGCCACTAACCTTTCTTTAAGCTTTTGTATTAAGCCATCAAAGTTAAGCTTTATTCTATAAACCCATTTAACTCCAATGATCTCTTTATCTTTTGGTTGATTCATTATCTCTCATATCTTATTTTTCTTGATCATTTTAGTTTCTTCCTTCACTTTACTCATACTTTTTTTTCGATGCATCTTCATAGCTTTTTAGCTCCACAACTGTGAAATTGCAGCTTTAATAAATGTCTATTAATGACTATATTTTTCTAACTGGTGAAACTAAAGAAGTTTCTTCTTGCTATATAGTAGATTGTGATCTAGATGAACTTAAAGATGTTGATTGACTTGTTGATGGAGAAGATCTTGGTGATAATGATGGATTTATACCTTTTTCAACATCTACTTCACAAATTTGAGTTAGATGAAAATTGATTTTTCTTTTTTTCCATTTTTTATTCCTCCAAATTTCACTTAGCATTCTCATAAAACTCGATACCCAATTCCACTTAGCATTCTTATGAAACTCGATATCTCAACTAATAATTAGCCTTTTAGTTTATAGATTATACACTTGGTAGCCTTTTGATGTTGAACTGTAGCCAAAGAACTATTATTTGTTCAGCCTTGTCATCCAACTTACCCCTTTGCACTTAGAATATAAGTGTAGCATACATTGCCAAAAACTTTGAGATGCTTTGCTAAAGGCTTCCTTCCCGACCATGCATCAATCAATGTAGTATGGGTTGCAAACCAGATGGTACACAACTTGATCCCTATAAAGGCTTACTAGCAAAGGGACCGGTTGGAATGACTGACAGAAGAAAGAAAAGCACCTGAGAAGCACCCACCACGGTCTGACATTTCACCACAAGGATCAATCTTTTTTCACTCATGCGGTCCTTTTTTTACCATGATGGAGATGAGAGAGTCATGCTTTGAGTTGAATCTCTACTCCTCTGCCAGAAATTGGTTTGGATGACTTACAACCAACTATTTCTTACATCAAACAGGGGAGATGTCGGCCATAATCTAGCCCTTCGACAGATAGCTCTTCATCCAAAAATGTGATGAGTTTTCTGTTCCCCTCCTTTCTGTCTCTAAAACTCTAATTTGGTGCTCCCCCCTTCCTTCATCGTCTGGTTATTGTTCATCTTGAAAAAGATGCTTGAGTGGCTACATTCTAAGGGTATTTAATGCTTCATCTCTCAACCAAACCAGACAAACTATACACCACCATGATGACCTGACAGTCGCCAGAGTAGACCTCGCTAGTCAACTGCACCTATACCCACCACGTTGCCGTCCTAAATTGGCCAACCCAACCAGGCTTTTGCAGCCATTTTGACAGTTCATGATGACAACTTTGAATCAACTGTTGGGATCATTTCGGGTTGAATTAAGGTCAAGATTTGGCACAAGTAAAGACAAAATATCCCTCTTTCACCTCTTATAAATAGGAGTGGATTCCATGCCCTGGACATGAAAAAGCCAGAGGCCAAACTTGGAGAAAAACTAGCCTCTCACCCTTAGTTTTTTTGCCATTACTACCTTTGATACCTCTCTTTGCCATGACTTTGCCTTTTACAACCGTTCAACCACAAAAGATCGCTAGTCTCCTCCATTAACAACCATTTATCTCCTCCATAAATTTATCCTCAACTTCTCGTGCGCAACCACCCCACCATGGGTTCCTTCTTCTTCTTCTTCTTCTTCTTCTCCGTCATAAACTCCCCTTCCACAACAAACACCGCCCATCGGCGTCTCCAGCAATGTCTCTGCCACTAGTCATCAACAAGAACACTACTAACAACTCCTCTCCTCTGCATTAGGTAAACTTCTTTAGCCCTCCTCTTCTGCACCTTTTTTCTTCTTCTTTTGACATCTTGCATGCAGGACGTGAATTAATTCACGTCCTACACTGTTGGCTTTTGCCAGTAGTCATGGGATGGGTTGGACCTGATTCAGCCCAACCCAAATGGTTGGGTCAAGTTCGGCCCACCCCACAAAAAAGAAAATAGGATTTGTTGGGCTGCCAGTCGGCCTAACCCAACTAGGTTGAGCTGGACCCTTTCGGCCCAACCTGGATGGGTGGGCCGGGTCTGGGCTCATTTATATTTAATAATGTAATATAATATGAAAAAATGAGAAATTTCAAAAAACAATTCAAAAAAAATCCTTCAAAATTTTTTATGATTTTCTCATATATTTCTCTACCAATTTTGCACAATATCGAGCTGTATATTTATACTGTAAGATACAAATCTAGTATTAAAATACCTGATTTTCTCTTAAAGGTTTTGTCGCACATCACCGGCGGAGCGCGGCGTCGCGGCGATCCTCGATTGGTTCCAGGGTCTTTTGTTTTATTGAATAAGGGGAGTCGCCACCTAGTATTATGGTCACTAGGAAACCTAACTGGTCTTTCAGAGATTCTAAGGCAAGGGACTGGTTGCGTAAAGGGAAGGTGTTAGCACCCCTAGTACGCCCTACCTAAAGTAAGCTGCTTGGTGTTTGGTTTGTCTTATAATTGCTATGGTGTTGGTGTTTTCTAATCCCATCAGTTTTTCTCGGTTTGATTCTAACTAAATTTATTAAGATAGAAATCCAAGGAGATTCCATGTGCTTTACAAGCTCATTTTTCCCTTGGTATTTCAAGAGTTTACGACTCGTAAATTGCAAGGAGGAGGGACAAAAATTTAGAAATCTAGGGTTCTTTAAAAAACCTATTTTTTTGTTTTAGTGTTTTATACTCTCACGGCTCGTAAACCGTGGAGTAAAAAATTGAAATGTCCTCGATTATAATCAAGACTTCTTTCAAGGATGTGTGCGGATTTATTACTCCCAATAATATTTTGGATATTCGTCCTTTAAGGGTTTCTTTATCCAAACATTAGCGGTGAATAATAGATGAATTCCCCCCAAAATAAGATTTTTATATTTTTTGGAATATTGGCCAATACCCTTTAGAGTTTTACAAACATGTTGTAAAATCCAGATATGCAAGAAAACAATTTTTTGGTGTTTAAGAAATCCATGCGAAAACACATTTTTAAAACTTCCAATATTTTTTGTACATAAAAGAGCGTTCAAAACATGTTAGGGTATTGGCCGTATGCAACACACAAAAAAACATTTTTTGTATTCGGTCCAAATCACAAGCATCGCAATTTAACGCAAACATTACGATAAAAAATAGCAAGCCATCATATATATTGTAAGATTTACAAAAAAAACTTAAAACAACTCATAAAACCCATTCAAAAGCCAACTAACTTAAAATGCTATAACTGGAAAATCAATACTTCTGTATGCGCAAAGGGGGCCAAGGTTCTGACACCAAATTTTGAGCTAAAAAAAACTGATGCAGTGCAGCCATACTAATTTCATGTGAAAGGAGAAGAACCTGGGCAGCATGCTCTATTCCCCGTATGTTAAAGACTAAGACTAAAGAAATAAATGGCAGCTACCTTGTTTTAAAGAAAACAGAAACAAGTTCTTGAAAAGAACGAACAACAAACCCCAAATATACATACGGCAAAGAAGAAAAAAACTGAGGCTCATACCTGCTGATATGGCCTGTTTTAAATGTAGAAGATGACGTGCAAGCCGATGGACAGAGCTTCTGCCTTCTCGCCTCAAGCATCCACTAGGCAGCAGCCTTCTGATTCTTTCTCTTCATTCTTCCAGGACCGCCACCTCCAAGTGGACTTATGAGAGAAAAATCAATGTGTTTCTGGGAGTCAAACCTGTTCATCCTGCGGAGAAAGGCTTCACCTTCGAAAATTCAGCGTTGGTTCTTCTCATCCAGGGTGAGAAACATTCTTGCAGCCTTACGGATGCGGCTCAGGGACGCCGTGTCCTCAAGAGAGCAGAGTGAGCGGAGACCAGCAGGGCAGAAGGTCTATGTTGATGAGAGGGAGAGGGGACAGTGTCCGGCCAGAGAGAGAGATCTCTGTTTTCTTTTTAAAATCAGGGGGGTGGCTGCTTCATTTTTTAAAAAAGATGAGAAGGGGGGAGGGCTACGGCATCTTTGCTAGAGAGGATAGGTTTAGGTTTTTCTTTGTGTTTTCTCTCTTTTCTGAAAAATTACCCCATTCTCAATATTTTTCTCCCCCCTCATTATTATGGCTGGAGGTTTATTTATATAGAAAATCTCTACACGTGCTATTCAAGGAAATATTACAATAATTATTGCAGAGATTGTTTTCTATAACCAGCACCAACAAATCCTATATATATGGTATTTTATATTGCAGTGATTATTTTCCATAACCAGCACGAATCAAATCATATATCTATGGTATGATTATTTTCCATAACCAAGCATGAATCAAATCATATATATATATATATGGTATTTTATATTGCAGTAATTATATATGATTCATTAATTATCTCCTTGACATATTGCTTCCTTGATATTAACCTTGATGCTTTATGTTATCGCCACATGTAAACCCTTATTATTATTTTTTATTTATTATTTTATTTGAAAATTTATCAAAATATGGGTCAAAAATTGGGTAGCAACAGGTTTATAAATTGTTTTTGAACAACTCAAAAAAATCTCAAAATTTTTTTGAATTAATTTCCTATTTAAAAAAACAAACAAAAAAAATATTTTCATGCATATGGCCAGGTCCTAAAGGTTTTTTAAGCATGTTTATTTTTTTAAAAAAAAGCATAACAAATTGCATCTTTCTCATATTTTAAAAAGAAAAAAAAATCGATATCACAACCAATTTATGATTATTCGTTATGATTCAACCAAAATTTCAGAAACTCTTCACCGATCATTTTGTTCATTTTACATTAGGGTTTAGATATAAACTATAATATTTGGGGCGTGTAAAATTACACAGTATAGTATACCTTTAAATATTGAAAATAAAAAAATGAATACGATGTTAAAATTTGGACTTTAAAATAGTTAGGATTTAGCCTGATAAAGTAGAGATTTCCTCATGAAGGGAGATCTGCCTTGGACCATAGATGAGACCCACAAATAGAAACTCGACCTAGAAAAATAATCAAACAACAATGCAACTTACATTTGGTATGATGCATTGGGGGTGATGCGTCTTTCCCTTGCACAACCAGTCCCTTACTCGGACTCTCGCAGACCATAAGTTTTCTAGTAACCTTAATACTAGGTGGCGGCTCTTGAACCTTTGTTGTTACCCATTTTTGGGTTCCTACACAAAAAAATGAGAAAATACAAAAAATATATATCAAAAACATATTCAGAAGAAATCCAAAAAATAATAGGAGCGAGAAAAGGATGCTGGAATACCCATAAAATGGCTAGAAATTGGTTGAGGAGGTTCAAAAATACAAGAATTAAAATTTGACAGTATATTTTTTTTATGAGAGTCCTATTGATAAGGAAAATTCAATTTTGAGGAAGAAAAGTCCAAAATCAGATGTTTATGGACTCAATTAAATTTTATTGAAGGTTTAATTGAATTTATGGAGGGTTTGATTGCAAGAAAAAAATGTTTTTAAGTCAATTTGGGCTTTATTTGGAAGAAATTAAAGTTTTAGGGTCAAATTACAAGTTTCAAAAGTTGATTTGGTCAAATCAGGGGCTTAATTGCATAATTATTAAAGTTTGATGGCCATTGAAAAATCCAAAACCAAGGACCAAATAGGAAAAGGCGTTTAAATAAAGGGGCTGAAATTGACCAAATCAGGGGCTAAATTGAAGAAATTAGAAGTTTATTGATCAATTGATGATCAAATCGCATGAATCCAAAACCAAAGACTGTTGTGTAAATGACGTTAAAATCAAGGGATCCAATTACAATTTATCTAGAGGTTTGATTACAAAATTGCAAAACCTCAAGGACCAAATCAAAATGGCCATTTGAATTTGAGAATAGAGCCATTTCATGGACAACTGTTCATTGTCTTCTCCTCAGCAACTGTTTCAGCAATAAAAATGTTGGAGACGTTTCATCATTAATGGCAGAAATCGTCTCAATTACGGGGCATGTCTCACGACTATTATCAAGCCGGCCGTTAACACCACAAAGCCTTCTTTAGCCTTATAAAAGCAGAAGAAATGAGAAGCACTAGAGGGGGAGAAAAAAAAATCGAAAGAGATGAGAGAAGACGCAGATAGACACAGGATAATAGAGGCAAACGGAGAGTACTGAGAGAAACTAAAAAAATCCCAGATGACAAAAACAAAATTACACAGCACACAGAACTGAAAAAACCAGGGGAAGAATGAACATGGAGCAAAAGAGAAGGAGAGAGTATAGAGGGGAAGAGTAGAGAAGGGGAGCTGAAGGAGAACAACAAAAAAGAGAACAAAAAGAGAACAGGAAGAATAAAAAAAAAGAGCGAGGCACTGTTGAATCTCTTTCAAAACTGCAGTATCCAGAATCAAGCCCAGATGAACTGGGAAGAAAAAAAAAACATAAATACCAGGAGCGAGGAAAAGCAAAAGAAGAGGAAGAACCAGAGGAAAAGCAAACGAAAAGGGGAAGATAGACGTCCAAAGCACGTTGTTGTCTTCGTCTTGCTTCTATGTAAACTTCTCCAGCCTTGCAAGATAATGCACAAACACTGTGCACTTGAAATTTAATTACATTGTGATTGTAGCAAGGGAGCGTAAATCACGCACGCTTGCGAGTAGAAGCCAACTGGGTCACTGGTTTGGGCTAGTGACTCAGCTAGGCCTGCTGGGTCCAGCCTAGTCATATGAGCTAAGCTGGACCCATCCCAAAAAAAAAGGAAAGAGAGATTTATATTTTTTTTTCTCGTGTATTTATTTTGTGGTTTTTATTTTTATATGATAAAAATGTAAATATGGTATTAAAATACTTGATTTTCTATGCAATGTTGCAAATATATATGTGTGTGTGTGTGTGTCTTAGCATGCATTTTTCGGCTTTAATAACCAGTTTATTAAAGTCATGACAACTAAACCAATATTTCAAAAAATAAAAAAATTATTTTGTTTTCCTTTTTAATATCTAGGATTACGAATTTACATGTAAGACGTATTCCTAATATTAAATAAAAATTATTTTTTTACGATGATTAGAATGGTTCGGTTTTACCGTACAAGATAAGAATCTTTTCACCGAGGAGAGCTTTTCTCGAACCATAAACAGACCAACAAAAAGAAAGGCATGACAATACATTACAATATATTAGACAATTAAACAAAGTAGCTTACCTTAGGTAGGGAGTATTTGGAGTATTAATACCTTCTTTTTACGCAACTAGTCCCCATACCTGATCTCTTAGACCAGTTAGTGTTCCTAGTGACCAAAATACTAGGTGGCAACTCCCTTTATGTCCATACAAAGATAAAAGACAAGGAATTCTTGTCTCCCCATTTTTCTTGATTTTTCAAGGATACCAACATTAGGATTTGAGAGTGGACTCGATCGCCGCGATGCTGTATATATGTGACAACCTTAATCATAATTTTATGATTAAATTCAAAACCCTTTCTTTCCCAACAATACCACTTTATGAGGCACTTTAGCTCGCTAGCCCGATGTCGCCTCACAATAGTGGCTATAATGACCTTAATGCCCACTTACAATCAAATGGACTTTGATACCACTATTAGAAGATGATGATAGTTTGGGAGGCAGCTTAGAGGTTATAAGGATAAAGGATTAAAATGAAAATAGTTTGATAGTTAAGGTGTTTAGTTGTGGTGATTTGGTAAAAGGAGGACTTTATAGTTTGGAAATGGTTGAAGGATATGGGATACACAAAGCAAAAACTTCATTGATAGGAGATATAATATAAGGAGGAGAGTTTTAAGACAAAGGTTTTATGCTTAGCATAGTTTTTGACTTGCCTTACAAGTGATGGTTGCATAGTTATTTATAACATTCTTAACCAACCTAAATGGAAAAGTCTATAAAAGCATTCTTTCTTTCTTAGAACAATCATAATATTTGTTAGACTTTTCATGTAGATTTTGGTGATCCCATTTATGATGAGATAGAAGTGGATTAATATTCTCCATCAATTTATGATGTTTTTTTTATGAGAATTATGTCAATGATGATAACATAAAAAATGATGTCAATGGAAATAATGATGTCATTAATAATGTTCTCATTGATAAGTAGAGGTT